>Ga0265342_10002163_pt1 | contig 17321 bp, 9 predicted proteins | sample 4CB327metaG_FD_203125 | JGI IMG/M metagenome (GOLD analysis project Ga0265342, IMG submission 203125) | Rhizosphere microbial communities from Carex aquatilis grown in University of Washington, Seatle, WA, United States - 4-CB3-27 metaG | ecosystem: Host-associated > Plants > Roots > Rhizosphere...
ACGATCAGCCCGTTCACCCGTGCGCCAGAGCAGTGCTCCCCGACCTTCGAGTGAATCGCGAACGCGAAGTCGATGGGCGTCGACCCCTTCGGCAACGCCTTCACGTCTCCCTTGGGGGTGAACACGAACACCTCGTCCTGGAACAGGTCGATCTTGACGGTCTCGATGAATTCGGTGGGATCCTTCAGGTCGCGCTGCCATTCCATGAGCTGGCGCAACCAGGCGAAGGCCTGGCCGTCGGGCTCGTCGAGGCCACGCTTCTCCTTGTACTTCCAGTGGGCCGCGATGCCCTGGTCGGCGATGCGGTGCATCTCGTGGGTCCGAATCTGAACCTCCATGCGATCCGCCCGCGGGCCGATGACGGTCGTATGCAGGGATTGGTAGAGGTTCGGCTTCGGCAGCGCGATGAAGTCCTTGAATCGCCCCGGGATGGGCGTCCACGTCGAGTGGACGACGCCGAGCACCGCGTAGCAATCACGAACGGAATCGACGATCACACGAAACGCGATGATGTCGTAGATCTGTTCGACGTCGCGCCCGGTCTTGCGCTGTTTCTGAAAGATCGACCACAGGTGCTTGGCGCGCCCCGACACCTGGCCGGCGATGCCCGCCTCCCTGAGAACGTCATTCAGCTTGTCCACCACCTCGGCGATATAGGCTTCTCGGGACTCGGCGCTGCCCGTCATCTTCGCCAGCAGGTCGGCGTACGCCTGCGGTTCGACGTAGCGAAAGGCCAGGTCCTCGAGCTCGATCTTCATCCACTGGATACCCAGGCGGTTCGCCAGCGGCGAATAGATCTCCAAGGTCTCGCGCGCTATGCGCTCCTGCTTTTCGCGCGACATGTACTGCAGGGTCCGCATGTTGTCGACGCGATCAGCGAGCTTGATCAAGATGACGCGGATGTCGCGCGCCATGGCCAGCAGCATCTTGCGAAAGTTCTCGGCCTGGCGCTCTTCCCGCGTCGTCCAGGGGATCTGCCCCAGCTTGGTCACGCCCTCGACGAGGAACTGAATCTCCTGGCCGAACAGGCGCCCGATGTCCTCGGCGGTGGCGCTGGTGTCCTCGACACAATCGTGCAACAGCCCGGCGCACACCGAAGCCACGTCGAGACGCAGGTCCGAGATGATCCGGGCGACGCCGACCGGGTGAACCACGTACGGCTCACCGGAGCGGCGCCGCTGGCCGGCGTGACGCTCGGACGCGAAGTCGAAGCAGCGCTCAATCAAGTTCACGTCCGCGGCGGGATCGTACGCCGAGACAGTGTTGACGATTTGCCGGACGGCTTCAGTCATGGGACGCGGGCAAGAGGGGCATGACCGTCGCCCCGGGGCCCGCGGCTGATCCTTCCGTCAGCAGCTCCTCGGCCATGTGCGCCCCCCGAATTCGCGAACAGCGGGTGGCCTCCACGATGGCGTTCAGCTGCTGATAGGCGCGATCGAGATTGTCGTTCACCACCAGGTAGTCGTACTCACCATAGTGTTGAAGCTCGCGCTTCGCCGTCGCCAGCCGTCGCGCGATCGCGTCCGCCGAATCCGTGGCCCGACGTCGCAGGCGACGCTCGAGCTCGGCGATCGACGGAGGCAAGATGAAGATGAGCACGCTCTCGTCGGGCCACTGGCGGCGAATCTGCTGGCCCCCCTGCCAGTCGATGTCGAACAGGTAATCCGTTCCGTCCTCGAGCGCTCGGTTGACCGCGTGAATGGCGGTGCCGTAGCGGTTGTCGTGGACGACCGCCCACTCGGCGAACTCCTGGCGCTCGATCATCTGTGAGAACTCGTCCTCCGAAACGAACTTGTAGTCCACGCTGTCTCGCTCGCCGGGACGGGGCGCCCGCGTGGTGTACGACACCGAGAACACCAGCTTCTGGGCCTCCGCGAGCATGCGCGCCAGGGTCGTCTTGCCCGCGCCCGAGGGCGACGAGATCACCACCAGCATCCCGCGCCGCCGGGGAAAAGGAGAGCCAATGCTCATCATTCTATATTCTGGGCCTGTTCTCGGATCTTCTCCAGCTCCGCTTTGCATTCGATGACCCATCGGGCGATCCCGGCGTCCTGGGCCTTCGATCCGATCGTGTTGATCTCGCGGGCGAGCTCCTGGAGCACGAAGTCCAGCTTTCGCCCTACGGTCGCCGTCTCGTCGAGGAGGGCGGTCAGGTGGTCGAGATGGGTTCGTAGACGAACGAGCTCCTCGCTCACGTCCAACCGCTCGGCGAGCAGCGCGACCTCCTGAGCCACCCTGCCCGCGTCGAATCCCGGCGCCTCATACAGGGCCGCCAGACGTTCCTTCAGGCGGCGCGCAAACCGGAGGGGAACGTCCTTTGCCGCCTCTTCGATGCTGGCCATCATGGCGGAGACGTGAGCGACGCGCGCCAGGAAGTCCTTGCGAAGAGACGCCCCCTCGGCGTCGCGCGAGGCGACGAGCGCGGCGAGGGCGTCGCCAACCGCGACGCGCAGGGCCGGCCAGGACTCATCGCCGCGCAACGCCCCCCCCGTGGCCCCCGGGTCGATGGCCAGAAAGGCCGCCACCGTCGCCAGATCGACCGGCGCGCTCACACACGCGTCGCGGCGGATCTGCTCCAGCGAGGCCACGGTGTCCCGTATCACGTCTATGTCGAGATTGGTCGCGGCGGGGCGCTCTTCGCGAACGACCACGGTCACGGAGCCGCGCTCGACGGCGGCCCTTATCATGCGTGACAGCTCGACCTCGAGCGCAGGGTCCGCTTCGGGGCAGCGCAACTTCAAGTCGAAGCCGCGATGGTTCACGGAGCGGATTTCGACCAACCAACGAGTGCGACCCCGGCCGGATCTTTCCAGATCGGCTGCCGCTCGACCAAAGCCTGTCATGCTACGCACGCGGGTTGTCTATACCAGGCTTGGCCGCTCTTGGGCTCGAAATCACCGTCCAGGGGCGGTTGCCGCCCCGGCAGCCTCAGCGAACCGGTGAACCATCGCCGCCAATGCGGGATCGGCGATGTCCTGGTACGTGACGACGTCCTCGGCGGATGTCCGAGTGTGCGGGGAGGCGTCCGCGTCGAGGACGCGGAACGTAATCCAGGAGGCGGAGACGATGGCGGCGATTCCGATCCAGAACCGTGGTGTGTGAATTGACGACATTTGCCTACATTAAGCTCTCGCTCTCGGACAATCAACTTTCTCCTGCAGGATCTGGTTACTGGAAGGTCAATCCGGCCAGACCGCCACCGAATGGCCCCGAAATGATGAAGGGCAGCCCCTTCCCCTTGCCGCGGCCGGCGCGGACGCCGTTCGTGACGTCGTCGGGCCGAATCTGGACCGCCGGGGATCCGTCGGGTGCACGAACATCCTTGGCGACGGCGGCGCAATTCGGGGCCAGGGAGACGGCGCCGCTGCCCGACACTGCCCCCTGTCCGGTCAATACGCTTGCGACCGTGGCGGTTCGGGGCAGCGCCGCCGGCGCAAGCGCGCCGTCTCGTATGGCAAACGCCTCGCCCTTCCCCGGTGGCGAATCGATCCGGTAAGCGAAGCCCGGCCCCGCCCGCAGGATCTCGAGGCGCTTGACGTCGCCGGGCGCTCGCGCCTCCGCAAGCAGCGCGAGCGTGGCTAGATCGACCTCCTTGATCACGAGCCCCCGCAGCTTGGGGAGCGCGTCTTCGGCTGCGACAATCAGCTTCTCGGCGGTCGCGTACGTGATGCGGCGGCCATCTCGGGAACGCCCGAGGGCAAGCACCCTCCCCTGCTCCGCCGTGAGCTGCCGGTACCGACGGGTGCTTGGCGACCACGCAAAGACCTCTTGGCGGGGACCGAGCACAAATGTGCTGGCCGGGTGCCGTTCCGGCGTGCCCACCTTCAAGGGCGCGCGGGTTCGGGCGACGAACAGCAGGTCAGCGTCGAGACCCTCGGCCCATTTGCGACGGCCCTCGTCAAGCAACTGTCGCAGCCGCTTGCCCTCAGGCAGCGCCTTCAGGGCGCCGAGGTCGGCGGCGGTCTCGATCTCGTCGCTCCAGGGAAGAAACGCGCGATCCAGCAGCTTCTCGAGGGCGGCGACGGCGTCGCCGAAGCGCTCTTGCCGGACGAACGAGCAAGCGATGTTCAACGCGGGAGCCAGGAAGTCGGGATCGGCCGCCGCCGCCGCGAGGTAATCCTTGCGCGCCTCTTCCCACCGTCCCTGTCGGTAGAGGATCAGCGCGCTGGCGTTGAGCTGCTTCGCCGCGGCCAGCGGCACGTGAAAAGGGTCCACGATCCCCGGCCCAGGCGCGGCGTGGTCGGACGGACATTCCACGACCGTCTGCTGCGGACTGGGCCCCGCTGCTTCGGCGACGACGAGCTGAGGTGCGAAGCCGAGGACGACCCACAGCGGACCTGGGATCACGGATCGACCCAGACGCGCCGAAGATCCAGGCGGTCGGCGACGGCGGCGATGTCATGGACCCGTTGCGAGATCAGCGTGGCGACGTCGAAACGATAGAGGAAAATGACTGGCTGATCGCGCTCGAGGATCTGCGTGACCGTCGCGAGCTGCGCCGGTCGCGCGGCGTCGTCGGCGCGACGAAGGGCCTCGAGCGCCCCGTCGAGCTCGGCCGAGCGGTAGCCCCAGTAGTTGAACGGCGCCCCGGTCGCGAACTGCAACCCCGGGTCTTCGTTCGGGCTGCCCTGCCACGCCATCAACGCCAGGTCGAAGTCCCCCTTGCGGACCCGCGCCATCAATGTGGCGGCATCCACGACCACGGTGTCGACCAGGATGCCAACCTTGCGGGCCTCGAGGACGAACCCGCGCGCCTCGGTGGCGGCTGTTCGCCCGCCGCCAACGACCAGGAGCGACAGGCGCACGGCCTTGCCGTCGAGCTCGCGGACGCCGTCCGCGTCGGTGTCCCTGTAGCCCGCCGCCTCGAACCCGGCCGCGGCGATCGTCTTGCCGGTCGCTGGCTCCTCCGACCCTTCGGCAGGGAACGCGGAGATGGGGCGCGCGAGGTCCCCGTGCAGAGTGCGCGAAAAATGCCCCCTGTCCCATAGCGCCGACAGCGCCTGGCGGAACCTTCGGTCCCCGAGCGGCGCGCGGCGATGGTTGACGCCGAGGTACGCCCAGCGAACGGAGGCCATTCGCCACACCGCCAGGCGACCGTGGAGGCTAGAGGCATCAACCTGATCCGGATAGTGAACCGGGAGGATGCGGGGCAGCACGTCGATGTCGCCCCGGCGCGTTCGCGTCAGCGCCTGGGCGCCGTCAGCGTCGATCTCGAAATTGACGTTGTCGAGCACGCTCGGCGGCCCCCAGTATCCGGCCCAACGGTCGAGGCGAATTCGCCGGCCGCGCTCCCAGCCCGCGAATCGAAACGGGCCCGTGCCGATGGGCTGACGCGCGAGCGTGCTGGCGGCGGCCTTGGGCCCGCGCAACAGATGATCGGGAAGGATGGGCACGTCGCAGAGCGCCCGCAGCGCGAAGTTGGAAGGGCGTTTCAGCAGCAGCCGCACCACGTTGTCCGCGGAGATCTCGACGCCGGCGACATCTTGAAGCTCCGCGCGCAAGGCTGGGGACGCGTTCCCGCGGGCCATCAGCAGCGGCTCGATGGTGGCCTGCGCGTCGAGGACGCTGAGGACGAAACCATCGTGCCACTTCACGCCCGAGCGGAGCTTGAGCGCGATGCGCATCCCGTCAGGCGAGACCTGCCAGCTCTCCGCGAGCGCCGGACGGAAGGGCCCCGGCAAGCCCGGCGAAGGACACTCGATGAGGGTTTCGTAGACGAGACCGCCAACCACCGCCAGCGCCGCCGCGTCGATCTCGGTCAGCGGATCGAGGTGCGTCGGCTCCGCTTCGAGGTGAACCTTCAGAGTGCCCCCGCTCGTCCTGTGGGAGCCAACGCCCACTTGCTCGGGCGCCGGGAGCAGCGGAGGGAGGGGCATCGGGGGGGCCGCGGGCAGGCTGAACGCTCGGCTGGGATCAGACGATCCAGCGGCGGCGTCCGCCGGCGGCTGCGAGGATCGATTGGTCGTTCCTCGACGGCAAGCCAGCGAGGCTACTGCAAGACCGACGAGGATGACCACGCTCCAGGTTGGGAGCGCCGTGCCTTGCGGCTCGAAAACCCACGTGTTATTGAGGGCGCTCCCGTTGCAACCCGCTGCCGAGGAGAGGCGCTTCATGAAACGACTCGGGTCCCCTGAAATGGCGTCTGACAACCGAAGCGACGCCCGCCTTCCTCGTGAAGCCGCGGTTCCGTCGCGAACACGGCGGGCTATATATCACCTGATGGTGCCGTTGGCATTGGCGCTGCTTTCGCCATTCAGCATCGGGCGGGCCTTTGGACAGGGGCAGGAGCTGGCTCCGATCAAGGTCGATCTGCCCCCCACGCCGAACTTCAACGTGAACAACGCCCCGGAGACTTACCCCACGGGTGAGCTTTCGATCTTCGGCTTGCGCAAGCACATGGCGCAGAACCTCGACAAGGACGTCCAGGTGAAGGCGTACCTGATCGAGATCTACGAGTGCCCGGCCGAGCAGCGCAAGTGCAACGATGCGCTCGCGGCCAAGGACAAGAAGGAGAAGATCAAGGCCGCGAAGGCCGCTGCCAAGGCCAGCAAGAAGGGGGCGCCGCCGACGGCCCAGGAGCCGCCGAAGGTGGCGGCCGGTGCCTGCCGGCCCTGCGATCAGCCCCACTTCTTCATGTCCGACACCCAGAACGGCAAGAAGGAGCGCGCGCTGTTGGTGGCGGACTATCCCGTGAAGGACTGGAAGACCGGGAAGCCGAAGGCGTTGGTGACCCCGGTCGGGAAGCAGTACGTGGTCACCGGCACGTTCGCGATCAATTCGATGGCCGGCTTCGGGGCCTCCGACGGGCTCATCATCCACAAGAAGTTGGTGGACGATCAGGGCAAGGTCGTCACCGAGGGCAACGCCGTGCTTCCGCCGGACGCCCAGGACATCAAGCTGCAGGGCAGGCCGGCCGAGAAGGTGGGCGGCGCGCGCATCGACGCGATGAAGAAGTAGCCCCGGAGGCCGGAGGCCGGCCACCCGCCTTCCTGATTATTCGAGGCCGCGGTCCCGCAGCGAGCCGTCGTCCTCTCCACGCAGGTGGCCGACCTCGTGCAGGAGCGTTCGGCGTATCGCCTCGTCCAGCGCGGCGACGTCGCGAACCGAGCGCAGCAAGTTGCGCCGATACAACACGATTGCGCGATCGTTCGGACCGCACTGCGTGGGCCCAAGCGGGCTCGAATCGGTGCCGGCCGCCGAGGGCGCCGCGCTGCCGGTCGTGTTCGCGGCGCGGCGGCCCTTCGCGCCGCGCGTGGCGGGCGCCGATCGGCTATCCACCTCCGCCTCGAAGCCGATGGGAAGTCCCCGGAAGAGCCCCAAGATAGTCGGCGAGAGGGGCGGCTTCTCGGCGATCAGGTCGTCGAGCGCCGGGAGCTCGGCCGTCTCCAGGTGGGCCTGCGTCAGGTCCGTGCGCACGTCCTCGGGAAGCTCGCTGACGATGCGTCGCACGCGCTCGGCGAACTCGCTCGCCGAGACGCTCGGCGGGACGGGGAACGCCGCGGGATCCCGCTCGTTGGCCTCGGCGAAGTGATCCTGCGCGTCGCGCTCGCGATCTTGACGCTCCTCGATGAGCGCGAGGTGATAAACGGCGTGGGCGCGATCGGACGAGCTCGGCGCCACCCTCTCGAAGGTACGCCGCGCTTCCGTGAACCGGCACAGCTCGAACAGCGCGACCCCCTTTTCGTACAAGGCCGCGTCGAGCTTGGGTGCGAGCGACAGCGAGACCGTCAGCCGCCCCACCGCCTCCTCTGAGCGGCCGAGATCAATCAGCGCTTGGCCCTCGAGCAACCCCAGGCGCGCCGCGCGTGACCGGTCATGTCCGACGGCCCGGCGGAAGGCGCGGCGGGCGTGCTCGAGGCCGATCGCCGAGCGGTCGGCCGAGGCCGGCAGCTGATTGATGAACAGATCCGCGCTCGCTTCGAGCGTCTCGGTGTCATCCGGATCGAGGGCCAGGGCCAACGCCAGCGCGTCCCGGCCGTCGTCGATCTTCCCGAGATGAAGCAGGGCGGCAGCCCTGTCGTGATGGGCCTCGACCGAGCGCGGCGCCTGTCGGGCCGCCTCTTCGGAGCACGCCAGGGCGCCTTCGAAGTCGTCCGCGTCGAAGAGCTTGCCGGCGCGATCCAGCAGATCCGCGACCGGAGCATCCTGCCACTCGGGCTGGTCGGGGAAACAGCGGCGCAAGGGCCGTGGCGGGGGATCTTCAGGCTCGGGGCCCGCCACGCTGCTCGGTGGAATCGCCGGCGACGCAGCGGCTGGTTCGGGCTTTGGCGCGGGGCGCGCGCTCGGGCGGCAGGAAAGTGCCCCCGCGCCCACCGACGCCACAACAAGGGCAAGCCAACGCGCCCGCATCATTGGAAGTGGGAATAATAGATCGACGGCGCGCGGGAGGCGACCGCATGGCAAGACATTCGTGCACCGTCCCCGCCCGCTGAATCGAGCCCCGGCAGTCGGCCGCGCGGGGTCAGGGGTGGGCGTCTCCCCATGTGGCGCCGAAGGCTACATCGACCACCAGGGGCACTTTCAGGGTGGGATAGACCGATTCCATCTGGGCTTTCGCCCACGCGCAGAACTCCCCGACCTGCGCGGTGGGGACCTCGAACACCAGCTCATCGTGAACCGTCAGCAGGAGCTCGGCGCCCACGGCCGCGCCCTGCCCGGCCTCGATCGCCGCGTCGATGCGAATCATGGCCAGCTTCAGCAAGTCGGCGGCCGAGCCCTGGATCGGGGAGTTGCGCGCGATGCGCTCGGCGTAGCTGCGATCCTGCGCCCGCGCCGAGTGGATCTCGGGCAACGGCCGGCGCCGGCCGAGCAGCGTGGTCACCTCGCCGGTCGCGCGCGCCTCGGCGATGGCGCGGTCCATGTACGCGCGAACGCCGGCGTAGCGACGGAAGTAGCTGTCGATGTATGCGCGGGCCTGCGCGCGCGGGATGCGCAGCACTTGTCCGAGGCCGAAGTCACCCTGGCCGAACACGAGCCCGAAGTTGATGGCCTTCGCGATGCGACGCTGCTCAGGGCCCACCGCCGCCAGCGCCAGACCGAACACCTCGGCCGCCGTCCGCTGGTGGATGTCCTGCCCCGAGTGAAATGCCTCCAGAAACGAAGGATCCTCGGAGAAGTGCGCGAGGATGCGCAGCTCGATCTGGGAGTAGTCGGCCGAGACCAGGACGTAGCCGGGCTTGGCCACGAACGCCCGCCGCATCCGTCGCCCGATCTCCGTGCGAATGGGGATGTTCTGCAGGTTGGGGTCGCTCGACGACAGCCGCCCCGTAGCGGCGACCGCCTGGTTGAACGACGTGTGCAACCGCCCGGTCTCCGGATTCACCAGCGCGGGCAGCGCGTCGATGTATGTCCCCTTCAGCTTCATCAGGGTCCGGTATTCGAGGATCTTCTCGGGGACGGCGTGCAACGCCGCCAGCTCTTCCAGCGTTTCGGCGTCCGTCGATGGTCCCGTCTTCGTCTTTCGGATCACGGGCAACCCGAGCTTGCCAAACAGGATCTCGCCCAGCTGTTTGTTCGAGTTGATGTTGAAGGCTTGACCGGAAAGCCGGTGAATCTCTTGCTCCAGGATCATGAGCGAGGCCCCAACCTCTTGGCCGAGCGCCCGGATGTAAGCGACGTCGAGGCCGATTCCGCGGCGTTCGATCCTGCCTAGCACGCGGGCGAGCGGCAGCTCGAGGTCTCGGTACAGGTGCGCCTGCCCCGCCGCGGTGAGCGCCGCCTCCTGGCGAGGGGCGAGGGTCAACGTCGCGGCGGCCTCGGCGGCGACACGCCTGCCCGCCTCCTCCACCGAGACATCGGCGCCCGGTCGCAAGGTCTTGCCGGAGCCGAGCCACACGGTGCGCGGAGCGACATCGGAGATGTCGGCGCCGCCTGAGACCTCCGCGATGCCGTAGGCGGAGCGGGTGGGATCGCAGACGTAGGCAGCCAGCATGCTGTCGGACGCAATCCCGCCGAGGGCGATGCCGGCGCGATCCAGGATCAACCCCAGCACCTTCGAGTCGTGAACGTGCTTCGGGATCGAGGGATCCGCGAGTACTCCCCCCAGTCGAGCGACGACCTCGGGGCGGGCCGGCGCCGCCGGCGCCCCCAGGTAGCGGTGTCCGAGCGGCAGATAGACCCGCCCGCCCTCGTCAGGGAACGCGAAGCCCAGCCCTACCAGCTCGCCGCGCACGGGCGTAGGTCCGTCCCAGAGGGCCGCCACCCCGAAGCGCCCGGCGCGGCGCAACCGCTCCGCCAGGCCGGCGAGCTGCTGGGGATCGGCCGAGATGATCTCGGCGGCGACGGGATCCGGCGTCGCCGCGGCGCCGACGGATGCCGGCGCTTGCGGGGGACCGCCCAGCAGCTCCCCTGCCCCGCCGTTTCCTGGCGGGGCCGACGCGGGGACCGCGGGCTTCTCGCGTTCCCCGATGGAGCCTCGGGCGAGCGAGTCGGTCAGCCGGGTGAACTCCAGCTCACGAAACAGGGCCCCGAGCCGATCGTGATCGACGTCGGCGCGGTGAAGGTCGGCGAGGGTCTTGGGCAGCGGCACGTCCTCTCGAAGGCGGACCAGCTCGCGGGACAACCTGACCATCTCTCGACCCGCGACCAACGCCTCGCCGCGCTTCCCCTTCACCTCGGCGGCGTGCTCGAGCAGGCTCGCCAGCGACCCGAAGCGGTTGATCAGCTCTGCGGCCGTCTTCGGGCCGATGCCCTCGACGCCCGGGACGTTGTCGATCGCATCGCCCATCAGCGCGAGGACATCGCCGACTTGCTCGGGGAGAACGCCGAACTTCTCCTGCACCTCGGCCACGCCCAGGCGTCGGTTCTTCATCGTGTCGAGGATCGCGATCCCGTCACCGCACAGCTGCATCAGATCCTTGTCGGAGGAGCAGATCACGACGTCCATGCGCGCCGACACGGCCGCGCGCGCGACCGTCGCGATCACGTCGTCGGCCTCGAAGCCGGGGACGGCGAGGGTCTGGATCCCGAACGCGTCGATGACCGGGTGGACCCACTCCATTTGCACGGCGAGCTCGGGCGGCATGGGGGGCCGGTGTGACTTGTATTGCGGATAGAGGGCGCGCCGAAAGTTCTCGCCGGGGGCGTCGAACACCGCGCAAAGGTGCGTGGGACGTTGCTCGCGCTCGATTCGCAGCAGCATCTGGCATAGCCCGTAGACCGCCCCGGTGGGAAGGCCCTTCTGGGTGGTGAGCGGCGGCAGGGCGTGAAACGCGCGGAACAGGAAGTTCAGCGCGTCCACGATGTACAGCGTCGGCTTCGGTCCGGCGGGCTCGCTGGAAGACATTTCGTTCATCGGGTGACGGCCCGTCTGGAGACCGACCGCGAAGAATGGCACATTGAATGGCGAAGTGTCTCGATTCCGCGCGGGCAAAGTGATCGGCTATGGGTTCGGCGCCGTCCTGGCGCTGACCACCATCGCCGTCCTCGGCGCGTCGATCGTGCTGCAGGGGCCGCGCCTGGCGGCGATGATCTCGGGCGCGCTTCCCAAGAACCAAGGAAAGCTCGAGCTCGGCGGGGTGAACTGGAGCCTGCGCGCCCTCGTCGACGTGATCACGGACGTGCCCAGCCCCATCAGCGTGGACGGGTTGCGCATCACCGATCCCGAGGGCACGGTGGTGCTGGACGTGCCGCACCTGGACGCCGAGGTGAAGCTTCGGACGCTGATCGGGGGCAGCTTCTCGATTCACAACCTGCGGGTCGGCAAGGCGTCGTGGCGCTTCGCCCAGCTCAAGGGGTCGCCCGCCATCGGCTTCCTGGCCGCCCTGGCGCCCAGCCCGGCCGCCGGTGAGACGCCAGCGCCCAAGGATGCCGAGGCCAAGGGGCCGGGGAGCTTCTTCGAGATCGTGGATGCCGATCTGGAAGACCTGAATGCGCTGTTCGACTTCCCGGGAGCCTGGGGCCTCGAGCTGCGGCACGCGCGCGCCCACGCCTCCCTGAAGCAATCGACCGTCGACCCACGCCATCCGTCCTTTGGCTTCGACGCCGGCCCGATCGCCGCCGAGGGCGGAGGCTGGCTGCGCATCATGGACGACAATCTCCTGCCCTTCGACAAGGTGTTCATCAACCGGATCGCGACGACGCCGGAGCACCCGGACGACATCTACCTCGACCTGCGCGAGGCGAAGGCCGGACGGGCGACGCTGGTAGGGCGTGGATTCTTCACCGGGATTTACGGGGCGACCTCGGTGCCCGGCATCGATCTTCACGCCGAGTTTCACCACGCCGCGGACGCGTTCAATCAGGTCATCGCGGGAAAGCACCTGGACGGGTTGACGGTGTCCGGGGACGAGGCGGCCGCCACCCTGGATCTGCACGACAGCTTCTCGGCCATCAAGGTGGCGACCCACTTCTCCGGGATCGACGTGAGCTACCCGCCTTATCGAGCGCTGGGGCTGGGGTTCGATTTGATGTTCGACGGCGGCGCCATGAACCTGCGGGTCTCGAGGTTCGGGCTCGGGGCGCCGGGCGGCGGGCGGTTGACCCTGGCCGCGACGCTGGATGTGACGAAGCTGAGGCTCGCCGCGGACCTCGCGCTCGATCGCTTCACGACGGATTCCTTCGTGCCGAGCGCCGTGCAGCCCATGGCAGGAGGGCAGCTCACGGGCAGCTTGCACGCGAGCGCGTCACTCGGTCCCGGTCCCCCCAGCGTCGCCGTGCGCGCCATCGATTTCACCCTTGAACGTCGCCGCGCCGCCGGGCTGCCGCGGACGGTTCGCGTGCACGGGCAGGCCACGGCGTCGCCGTCGCGGGTCAACACCACCGGCCTCACCGTCGACGTGCCGGGCGCGACCGCCACGGCCATCGGCGAGGTGAATCTCGCCAGGCAAACTGTGGCGTTCGGATTCACGCTGCTCGCTTCGGATCTGGCGCGCCTGCTGGGATCCCTGGGGCTCCCCAAGCTGGGCACCAGCGCCGAGGTCAAGGCCCAGGCCTCGGGGCCGCTTGTGTCCCCCGCGGTCGTCGGGAGCGCGGTCGTCCGCGGCGTCGGGGTGGGGACACGCCGCATGCCCGAGGTGCAGACCCGGTTCGGGCTCGATCACGGGGTGGCTCACCTCGATTCCTTGTCGGGCGAGCTTCTCGGGGGATACGTCGACGCTCAGGGAACCGTGCGTCTATTCGAGAGGTCGGCGAAGCGCCTGCTGCCGAGCCCGATCATCGACGCTGCTTTGCGCGTGAAGAACATCGATCTGAGTGCGGCGTCCGGCGTCCCCGAGCTGGCGGGACGGGTCTCGTTCGATGCGCACGCCCAAGGCCCGGTGGACGCGCTCGCCGCGTCGGTCCACGTGCCCGGCGGGCAGCCCTTGTCCTTCCGGGACGAGTCGTTCACGTTCGGTCCGGCCGAGCTCACGCTCGCGCACCGGGTGATCACCATCCAGAAGCTGCTCTTGTCACGTCAGGGCGGAGGCTCGGTCCGCGTCACCGGAACCGCGGCGCTGGACCAGAAGCTGGCCCTCGACGTCGTGGTCGAGGGGCTCCCCCTCGCAGGCCTTCCCGGGGTGGTGGACAGCGGGCTCGACATCGCCGGGACGGCGTCGGCGAGCCTGCACGTGGGCGGCTCCGTCCCGCGTCCGGAGCTCGGGGGTGTCATCGCGTTGTCGCACGTGCGCGCCCGCGGCGTGGAGCTCGGCGACGCCCGCATCGAGCTCGTGCCCGAGCCGGCGGCGAACGGCTCGGCGATCGCGATCAAGGGCGATCTGTTCGGCCGCTTGCGGGTGGACGCCCACACCGCCCTGACGCCGGCGGGGCCGGTGGTTCACGCCACCGTCGCGTTCAGCCAGCTTGTGCTCGAGACGCTGCTCCCCGAGCTGGTCGCCCTCGGGGATGGCAAGGGCGTCGCCTCCGGGCGCGTGCAGCTGGACATCGTCCCGGGACAGCCCCTCGCCGCGGAGGCCTGGCTCGACGAGCTGTCCCTCTCGATCGCACGCGCCGTGGAGGCCGCGCCGGGGGAGCCGACCAGCCAGCGCGTGGAGGTCACCGCGAGCAAGCCCGTCCACGTCCTGGTCTCGGGAGAGCAGATCGTGGTCGATGAGCTCGATCTGGCCACGAACGGCGGCGATCTTCACGCTCACGGAAGCCTCTCTGGCCGCAACCTGGCCGGCGCCCTCGACGGGCACCTGGACCTCGAGCTGCTGCAGCCTTTCCTGTCCGGGAGAGTCGACCGCCTGACCGGGGCGCTCGATATCGGGCTCGTCGCCGCCGGCACCCTCGATGCTCCCGAGCTGCGCGGGCGACTGGCGGTTCGGCAGCCCGTCCGCCTGCGACCCAAGTCCTTCGACGCCGACGTCGTGCTCGGCACCGGCATCATAACCCTCGAGCCCGGCGTCGCGACGGTCTCGAAGCTGGCCGTCACCATCGACGGCGCGACCACGCAGCTCGACGGGACGGCGACGTTGGGCAGCGGCTTTCGTCCCGAGACGGTCGATGCCAAGCTCGCTGGCGAGATCAGCGCCCGCTTCCTGGGCTCGCTCGCGGGCGACGCCATCTCCGACGCGCAGGGACGGGCCCGCATCAAGGCGGAGGTCACGGGGCGCCTGGACAACCCCACCCTGACGGCCTGGCTGGGCCTCGGCACCATCACCTTTCGCCTGCGCGATCCCGGCACGGAGATCGAGGTGAAGAGCGGCGTCGTCGAGCTGACGAACTCGGGCGCGCAGCTTCGCAACGTTCGCATCGTCATCGACGACCAGGGCACGTTGATCATCGGCGCCGCGGGGGTGCGCCCCGGGCGGCTCGAGATCAAGAAGCTCGTTCCCTTCAAGATCGGCGAAGTGGACTTCCCCTTGCACGGAGAGCAGCTGACCTACCGCAGCCCTGGCGTCTTCGAGCTGAACGATGTGGCGTTCGATCTGAACCTGAACGGAGATCTGAATGATGGCTTCGCGCTCGGGGGCGAGCTGCGGGTGATCGCGGGGCGCTACGTGCAGGACTTCAAGCTCAGCAACCTCGTCCTCAGCCCTCGGGTCAACGAGTCTGCGGTGCGACCGTTTTACGAGGGCAAGCCGCTGCTCGAGGACCTGTCGCTCGATCTGAACGTCCGCACCCTGGGGGACGCGTTCGTGGTGCAGAACAACATCGCCCCCGAGATTCACATCGACATCGCGCTCCACGTCGGGGGCACCTTGTCCCAGCCGGTGTTCGCCGGCGAGGTCCGGCCCACCGACGGACACTTCCAGATCCCGGTGCTTCGCGGCGAGTTCGATCTGGTGCCCAACGTCAATCACATCACCTTCGTCGAGACGAAGTCCCTCGCCGACGGCGAGACCCCGGAGATCAACGTGGAGGCGCAGAATCCCGTCATCGACGCCTCGGGGGCCGAGCACAACGTGAGGATGAACATCCATGGGCCGGTCCGGGAGATGCAGATCGATCTGTCGACCGACGACGGCCTCGACCGGAATCAGACGGCCCTGTTGCTGCTGACGGGCCGGACCACCACGAACAGCGACCGCGTGGCCACCCAGAACCCGACCGTGGGCGCCAACCTCGGAACCGGTCTCGACATTGCAGGCCAGGCGACGCGGGATACGATAGCGAACCTGATGGAGCCGATCATCGGGAACACCTTCGAGCGCGCGTTCGGCTTGCAGCTGCGGCTGACGGTCGGTCCCGACGGCTTCGAGGGCCGCCTGCGCAAGCGGATCAGTCGCTACACCAACTTTCAGTTCGATGCCCTGTGGGGCTTTCAGGGGCAGTCCCGCCAGACCCTGCAATTCGAACAGTGGCTGCGCGACTACTTGACGGGCAGCGTCGGCGCCCAGCGTCTGGTGCTGTCTCAGCAACAGGGCCCGAGCGAGACGTTGCCCATCAACTTCAATATGGAGCTGCGGTTGGACTACGCGATAAGAATGTGAGCACGTTGACGGGCCCACCCGCTTGAACCGCCTTCGCCTGATTTCGCTTCCGGTCGCCCTCTGGGGGGCGCTTGCCACGCCGCTCGCCCGAGGGGCGGAGCCCGCCGTTCTTGACGTGACGCCGGCGCCGGAGCCAACGCGCACCATTGCCCACTACGAGATCACCGGCACGCTGGTCGAGCCGGCGGAGACGATCGCCGCGTTGTTGAAGGCGGTGGCGCCCGAGGGCACGCCGTTCGTCCCGTCGGGACCCGCCGATCGAATCGGCACGCCCATCGGGACGCTGCCGCGCTTGCGCCGGGCGATGGACGGCATCGGATACGACGCGGCCATCGACGCGGCGCCGGGCCCCGGCGGCACCACCATCCGGGTCCGCCTCCGTCCCTACGATCGGGTCCGCTACTTCTTCGTGAAGGGCAACGGGACCATCCGTCAGGACGAGATCCAGCGTCGCATCACGATCCGCACCGGTCACCCGTTGCCCATGCCCGGGCCCGAGCGCGACGCGGCCATCGAGCGCGAGCGCCAGCGCCTGATCCGGTTCCTCCGCGACGAGCAGGGCTACTTCGAGGCGAACGTTCGCATCGACCTGGCGTCGCACGGCGATGCGCCCGCGGCGGTGGATTTTCACGTGCGGATCTGGCGGGGCCCCGGCTATCCGATCGGACCCGTCTCGGTCGCGGGGAACAGCGCGCTCGCCACCGAAGACATCGACAAGGCGTTTCGTCACGCCGATCCGCTGAAGGCCTGGACGGCGCCGGTGCCCTTCACCGTCCGTCGGATGCGGGACGACATCGCGAAGGTGGTCGACCGCTATCGCGCGGACGGTTACCTGGGCGCCCGCATCACCAGCAGCTTCGATCCCGAGCATAGCGTCGACGCCAAGAACAAGAACGTCGCCATCGACCTGCGCGTCAACGAGCGCAAGCACGTCACCGTGGCCTTCGAGGGCAATCACAGCAAGTCGAACGGCACCCTGAAGGAGCATTTGACGCTCACGGAGCGCGGCGCGTACGACGACTACGAGGCCGGCAACAGCGCCGACGCGATCCAGCAGTACTACGAGGATCAGGGCTACTTCTTCGCCCGGGTGTCCTGGCGCCGCGAGCGCCTCGCCGCCAACGAGGAGCGCCTCGTCTTCGTGGTCGACGAGGGCCCGGAGTTGAAGGTGCGGGCCGTGGACTTCCTCGGCAACCAGGCGCTCCCCACGAATGAGCTGCGCGACACCGTCACCGTGCGCACGTTCCCCTTCCTCGGCCATATCGGGCTCGGCTCGGGTGGCTACGTCACCGCCCGGCAGGTCGAGCTCGACGCCGAGCGCCTCGTCGAGCACTACCGGGCCCGGGGTTTCCCGGACGTGCAAGCCTACGGCGAGGTGTCGACGTCCCGGGAGACGTTCGGAATGGCGGGCGCGGCGGCCGCGGGCGCGGAGACCGTCGCGCGCGACGCCAAGGACATCTTCGTGCGCTT
>Ga0265342_10002165_pt1 | contig 17313 bp, 15 predicted proteins | sample 4CB327metaG_FD_203125 | JGI IMG/M metagenome (GOLD analysis project Ga0265342, IMG submission 203125) | Rhizosphere microbial communities from Carex aquatilis grown in University of Washington, Seatle, WA, United States - 4-CB3-27 metaG | ecosystem: Host-associated > Plants > Roots >...
GAAGAACTCGAAGAAGGTCACCTCGAACGACGAGATCGCCCAGGTCGGCACCATCTCGGCCAACGGCGACAAGGAGATCGGTCAGTTCCTCGCCGAAGCCATGAAGAAGGTCGGCAACGAGGGCGTCATCACGGTGGAAGAGGCCAAGAGCCTCGAGACCGAACTCGACGTCGTCGAGGGCATGCAGTTCGACCGTGGCTACATCTCGCCCTACTTCGTGACCAACGCCGACAAGATGCGCACGGAGATGGAAGACCCCTACATTCTCATCTACGAGAAGAAGCTGTCGGGTCTGCAGGAACTGCTGCCGCTGCTCGAGTCGGTCGTGCAGACCGGCAAGCCGCTGCTCATCGTCGCCGAGGACGTGGAAGGTGAGGCTCTCGCCACCCTCGTCGTCAACAAGCTGCGTGGTGGTCTGAAGGTCGCCGCCGTCAAGGCGCCGGGCTTCGGCGATCGCCGCAAGGCCATGCTGCAGGACATCGCGATCCTGACCGGCGGCCAGGCGATCTCGGAAGACCTCGGCATCAAGCTCGAGAACGTGACGATCAACATGCTCGGCCGCGCCAAGAAGGTGTCGATCGACAAGGAGAACACCACGATCGTCAACGGCGCCGGCAAGAAGGCCGACATCGAGGCGCGCGTGGCGCAGATCAAGGCGCAGATCGAGGAGACCACCTCGGACTACGACCGTGAGAAGCTACAGGAGCGTCTGGCCAAACTCGCCGGCGGCGTCGCGGTGATCCGCGTCGGCGGCGCCACCGAGGTCGAGGTGAAGGAGCGCAAGGATCGCGTCGACGACGCGATGCACGCGACCCGCGCCGCGGTCGAGGAAGGCATCCTGCCGGGCGGCGGCGTCGCTTTGCTGCGCGCCACCGAGGCCCTCAAGAAGGTCAAGGTCGCGAACGAGGACCAGAAGCACGGCGTCGACATCGTCCGCAAGGCGATCCAGTCGCCGGCGCGCCAGATCGCCTTCAACGCGGGTGAGGACGGCTCTGTCATCGTCGGCAAGATCCTCGAGAAGGATCAGTACGCCTACGGCTTCGACGCGCAGAACGGCGAATACGGGAACATGATGTCCAAGGGCATCATCGACCCGACCAAGGTCGTGCGTGCGGCGATCCAGAACGCGGCTTCGGTCGCGGGCCTCTTGATCACCACCGAGGCCATGGTTGCCGAACTGCCGCAGAAGAAGGGCTCAGCGCCCGCCATGCCGGGCGGCATGGGCGGCGGCATGGACTTCTAGTCCGCAACGCCATGCGAGAGACCAGAGAGGCCGCCTTCGGGCGGCCTCTTTTTTCTTTCGATCGATGTCGCTACGAATGACGATGCATGGACACTTCGTTCGACGTCATCGTCATCGGTCTGGGCGCATTTGGAGCGGCCACCACATACCAGGTCGCCAAGGCGGGCGCCCGCGTCCTCGGCCTCGATCGCTATTCGCCGCCGCATATCTACGGATCGACCCACGGCGAGACGCGCATCACCCGGCTCGCCTGCGGCGAAGGCCCCGAATACACGCCCTTCGCGCGCCACTCGCACGAGATCTGGCGCGACTTCGAGCGCGCAACCGGCGAAACGCTGCTCAAGCAGAACGGCCTTCTCGTCATCTCCGGGCCGGGGAAACGCGCCGCCGCGCACGGCAAGGAGGACTTTCTCGCCAGCACGACAGCGATCGCGCGCGCCCACGACGTCGCGCACGAGCGCCTCGACGATGCCGCGATCCGCGCCCGCTTTCCCGCCTTCGCCATTGCCGACGGCGACGAGGCCTATTTCGAGCCGGAGGCCGGCTACTGCTTCCCCGAGCGGTGCATCACGGTTCAACTCGACGCCGCGCGCAGGCTCGGCGCGACGCTGCACACGGGCGAGACGGTCGCCTCGTTCGCCAAGGACGGAACCGGCGTCAGGGTTGTGACCGACCAGGGCGAATACCGTGCGGCGCATCTCGTGATCGCCGCCGGTCCGTGGCTGCCGCAGCTCGTTCCGTCGCTGGCGCGGCGCTTCAAGATCCGCCGTCAGGTGCTCGTCTGGTTTCGGGTGGCGGACGATGTGCCGATCGCGCATTTTCAGCCGGACCGCTTCCCGGTGTTCTACTGGCAGGTGCCGCGGAGCCAAGCGATCTACGGCTTCCCCTCGATCGACGGTCGCGCGCTCAAGGTCGCGACCGAGCAGTATAAGACCACGACCACGCCAGAGACGGTGAACCGCAATGCGACACCTGAGGAGATCGCCGAGGTCTGGCGCGACTACGTCGCGCCGTTCTTTCCGGGCGTCACCGCCGAATGCACGAAGTCGGCGGTCTGCCTCTATACCTGCACCGAGGACACGCGCTTCATCATCGATACCCTGCCCGGCCACGACAATATCATCGTGGCCTCGCCATGCTCCGGACACGGCTTCAAGCATTCTGCGGCGATCGGCGAAGCCATTGCCGGACGCATCCTCGGCCGCAGCGACGTGCTCAGCCTCGACGCCTTCCGGCTGCGCGACTGAGGTGCGCGCAAAAGAGAACGACCACTCGAAAAGGCGCGCGTTCATCCGGCGTCGCCTGAGTGGCCGTCAGACGATGGCGCGTCTTACGCAGCGCACCACCGCTGTCGTGAACCCTAGGCGAATGGCATGACGGGCATATGACACAGCAAGGCAAGATCTATACGGGCATCGGCGGCTGGACCTACGAGCCGTGGCGCGGCGTGTTCTATCCGAAAGGGTTGCCGCACGCGCGCGAGCTGGAATATGCCGGGCAGCACCTGACCTCGATCGAGGTCAACGGTACCTTCTACCGCACGCAGACGCCGAAGACGTTCCGCGCCTGGGCAAGCGAAGTGCCGGACGGTTTCGTCTTCGCGCTGAAAGGCCCGCGCTACGCGGTCAATCGCCGCGTGCTCAGCGAAGCGGGCGACTCGATCCGGCGCTTCACGGAGTCCGGCATCACCGAACTCGGGCCGAAGCTCGGCCCTCTGCTCTGGCAGTTCGCGCCGACCAAAAAGTTCGACGCCGCCGACTTCGGCGGCTTTCTCGACCTGCTGCCCAAGACCTTCGACGGACACACGCTGCGCCACGTCGTCGAGGTCCGTAACGACACCTTCAAGACGCCCGAGTTCATCGCGCTCGCGCGCAAGGCCGGCGCGGCCATCTGCTATGCCGAGCATGACACTTACACGGAGATCGCCGACATCACCGCCGACTTCATCTATGCCCGGCTACAGAAGGGCAACGAGAAGCTGAAGGCCGGCTATCCGCCGAAAGCGCTCGACGCGTGGGCCGAGCGGGCGAAAACCTGGGCCACGGGCGGTGCGCCGAAGGACCTGCCCCGCATCGACAAGAAGGCGCCGGTGAAAGCGCCGCGTGATACCTTCATCTACTTCATCCACGAGGCCAAGGTGCGCGCGCCGGCCGCGGCTATGGCGCTGATCGAGCGGGTGTCGTGATGGCGAAGACGCCGAAGACGACGGCCAAGAAGACCAGGAAGTTCGGGCCGAGGGCGCGCAAGCCGTCCGGCAAAACCCTGCCGCTCTTCACCATCGGCTACGAGCAAGCCAAGCCCGCCGCCGTGCTCGACGAACTCGAGCAAGCGAAGGTCGACACCCTCGTCGATGTGCGCGCGGTCGCAGCGTCGCGCCGGCCCGGTTTTTCCAAGCGCCAGCTCGCCGCCTCGCTCGACGAAGCCGGTATCGCCTATCTGCACTTCCAGAAGCTCGGCACGCCGGCCGAGGGCCGTCAGGCCGCGCGCGCCGGCGACCGCGATACGTTGTACAAGATCTACGAGGCCCACATCAGGAAGCCGGAACCGCAAGCGGAGCTTGCCGAACTCGCCGACCTCGTGAAGTCCGGCAAGCGCATCGCGCTTCTGTGCTACTGCCGCGATCCGAAGACCTGCCACCGCTGGCGCATCGTTGGGCACCTCGAGAAGCGCCTGCCGCTCAAGGTCGAGGACCTGATTCCGCCGCTGTTCTGATCCCAAACTCTGCACGGTTGATCTGAATCAACGCCGAACGTTGCGTCTGCAACGAGATTCCTCGGACCCGCATCGAGGAGAATCCCGTGGCACGCATCATCGGCGCCGTCGCCGCCTCACATACGCCGACCATTGGCTTCGCCTACGACCGCCGCAAGCAGAACGACCCGGTGTGGAAGCCGATCTTCGACGCCTTCCGGCCGGTACAGCAGTGGCTGACCGATCAGAAGCCGGACGTGCTGTTCGTCATCTACAACGACCACGTCACGTCGTTCTTCTTCGATCATTACTCAGCCTTCGCGCTGGGCATCGGCGAGAGCTACGCGGTCGCCGACGAAGGCGGCGGCGTGCGCGACCTGCCGCCGGTGAAAGGCCACGCCGGCCTCGCCCACCACATCGGCGCGGCGCTCGTCGCCGACGAATTCGATATGTCCTTCTTCCAGGGCAAGCCGCTCGACCATGGCTGCTTCTCGCCGCTGTCGATGCTGTGGCCGCACGAGCCGAAATGGCCGGGAAAGATCGTGCCGCTCCAGGTCGGCGTGCTGCAATTCCCGATCCCCTCGCCACTGCGCTGCTGGAAACTCGGACAATCGCTGCGCACGGCGATCGAGAGCTATCCGGAGGATCTCAAGGTCGTGCTGGTCGCGACCGGCGGCCTGTCGCACCAAGTTCACGGCGAGCGCGCCGGTTTTAACAACACGGCATGGGACGAGCGCTTCCTCGACCTGATCGAGAAGGACCCGATGACGCTGACGCGCATGACGCAGGCCGACTATGCGCGCCTCGGCGGCATGGAAGGCGCCGAGGTGATCATGTGGCTCGTGATGCGCGGCGCGCTGTCAGCCAACGTGACATGCCGTCACCGCAGCTACTACCTGCCATCCATGACCGGCATCGCCACGGCGATCTACGAGAATGAGGCGGTCGAGGCCATGGCCGATGTCCAGTCCGAGTACCGCCGCCACATCGGCCATCAGCTCGCGGGCGCCGAACGCTTGACCGGCACCTACCCGTTCACCTTGGCGCGCAGCGTCAAGGCCTTCCGCATCAACAGGTTCCTGCACGACCTGATCGCGCCGGAGAAGCGCGCGACCTTCCTCGCCGACGAGGAGAAGGCCTGTCTCGACGCCGGCCTCTCGGCGGAAGAGCAGGACATGCTCAAGCGGCGCGACTGGCGGGCCATGATCCGTTACGGCGTTTCGTTCTTCATGCTGGAGAAGCTGGGGGCCGTCACCAGCGTGTCGAACCTGCATATCTACGCGGCGATGCGCGGCGAGACGCTCGAGGCGTTTCAGAAGACGCGCAACGCGCCCGGCGCGCTCTATTCGGTCGCCGGCACGGATGCGAAGACGCTCGCCTGGGACGACGAGCCGGTGGCTTGAACGTGTCCCGGCGCACCCTATTTATGCGATCCAGTTTGAGTTTCGGGCGATTGCCGCGGTGACGCGGTAGGCTCTTCACTCTCCATCAAGGCGGCGATGCAAGGGACGCCGACGAGCCGAAAGAGCGGGAGTAACGCCCCGTATCGCCCGACCCTCCTCTACTCCGCCGCCTGTGGCGCGATCGCTTGGGCCTGCTCGCGCTCGGCATTGGTCACGAGCGCCGCAAGACCGACCGTCAGGGCAAACATCGCAAACGCCATCACGGCATTTGCCGCCAACACCAGCGTGAAGCCGCCGCGGTCGTGCAGCAGCGAGATCATGGCGATGGCGATGCCGGCGCTGATGAACAGCAGGAAGTAGCGCACCGCATAGATGCGGCCGCGCCAGGCGTCTGCCGTGTAGCGCGCCAGAACGATATCGTTGACGGTCACCTGCCCGTAGATCGCGGCGATGGCGACGGCGAGCGCGACCATCAACATGACGCCGTCGGCGTAAGCCGCCCACAGGTTGCCGAGAAAGCAAATCGCGGTAATGACCGCGAACAGAAAGTGAGCCGGGAAGCGTTCGACCAGCCGGCCGACGCAGAGTTGCGCGACGGCGCCGCAGATCAGCACCAAAGTCGCGATGCTGCCCACCAGTACCAGGGGCACGTGGCTTGCCAGACGCTCATCGATGATTTTCGGCAGCGCTATCGTGAGCAGGTTGAACACGGTGCCGGCGCTCAGCGCGATGCCGATGAACATGCCGAACAGCATGACCATGGCGCGCGGCGACAGCGAGACCGCGGCGGTTTTCTTACGTGCCTTGGCGTGATGGCGGTCGTCGGGCGTGACCCAGAGATAATAAACGCCGGACGCGACCGCGAGCACGGACGGCGCAAGAAAGGCCATGCGCCAGCCGAACCATGCGGCGAGGAAGGCCGAGATGCCGGCGGCGAGCGACACGCCGAGATTGCCGCAGACGCCGTTGAAGGCGAGCGTCCGCCCCCTCGCCTGCGAGGCTTCGATCAGCATCGCCATTCCCACTGGATGGTAGATTGATGCGAATACGCCGATCGCGAACAGCGCGACCGCGAGGATGATCAGGTTCGGCGCAAAGGCGGCGAGCGCCAGCGACAATCCGACACCGATATAGAACACGCCCATCATGTTGCGCCGGCTCCAGCGGTCGGCGATCAGGCCCGCCGGCAGCGAGAACACGCCGAAGGCGATGAAGGCGGCCGTCGAGAAGACGATCAACTCGGAATACGGGCGGTCGTAGACGGCGCCGAGGCCGAGCACCACGGTCGGGTAGATGAGCAAGACGAAATGGTCGAGCCCGTGCGCCCAGTTCAGGAAGGCGATGGTGCGGCGCTTGGCGGGGTCGACGGTGGACGTGGTCATGACGTGCGATTCCGGGATCAGGGGACCCATATACCCCTTGCCAGCGCGCGATGTTCGGTCGAATTTCGTCGCGCACGGGCCAAGACAGACCGATGCCGACCAGAATACCTGAATACCGTAAGAATCTCGACGACGCGCCCCGCAGCGTCGCCGTGATGGCGCGCGGCTGGAAGGTCGGCGCGTACATCCCGTTGCACATGCACCGGCGGGCCCAGCTCCTGCACGCGACGACCGGGGTGATGCGGGTCGAGACCGAGAGCGCCGCATGGATCGTGCCGCCGGCGCGCGGCCTGTGGCTCCCTGCGGAATTGCCGCACAGCGTCACCATGCGCAGCCACGTCGAGATGCGCACGATCTATTTCGACCCGTCCGTCTGCAGCGCGCTGCCGGCGCAGCCGGCGCTCCTGGAAATCTCCGGGCTGTTGCGGGAGTTGATCCTCGCGTTGCTCGACGAGCCCCAAGATTTCGACGAGCACGGCCGCGGCGGCACCATTGCCCGCCTGATCCTGAGCGAGATGGCGCGGCTGAAGGAGCGCAAGCTCGACGTACCGATGCCACGTGACGAACGCGCGCTGCACATTGCCCGCGCCTTGCTCGACGATTCCAGTCTGAACCACGACCTCGACCGCTGGGCCGACGAGGCCGGCGCCAGCCGGCGCACACTCGCCCGCCTCTTCCGCAGCGAGACCGGCCTCGGCTTTGCCGAATGGCGGGCGCGGCTTCGCGCCATCGACGGGCTCGCGCGGCTTGCCGACGGCGCCTCGGTCTCAGAGACCGCCGCTTCAGTCGGCTATGCCAGCCCCAGCGCCTTTTCGGCGATGATCCACCGGACGCTCGGTCAGTCGCCGCGGCGGCTGACGCGCCAACCGACCTGAGACTGCAATTCAGCGCCTCTGCTGAAGGTAGACATGCGCTCAAATTCCCGTCTAGATTGTATCGGTATCGAGGTGGGTTGTGGCGTTGCATTGAGTGAGGCGTCATGCGTTGGGGCTGGAGCGCGGCGCTCGCCGCCGCGGTCTTGTGGCTGTCGTGTGCCACGGCTGGCGCCGGCAACGACGAAGACGCCACCGTGATGCTGTTCTCCGGCCGCGACCTCTGGCGCAACGGCACCTTCGCTTATGGCGGCTTCATCACCGCACCCGGCGGCTTCGACGACGACGGCTTGATGCTGAAGGTGCTCCTGTCAGGCGGCCTCTATCGCTACAACGCCGGCGATCTCGACGGCGCCCGCGTCATCGGCGCCGAAGGCGTTGCGCAGATCCTCCCCGGCTTCCGCATCAAACGTTTCGGCGTCGAGGCCAAGGTCTTCTTCGGGCTCGATGTCGAGCGGCACAAATTGTGGCCCGACGATCCGGGCAACCGGCTGCAAGGCACCGACCTCGGCATGCGATTCGCCGCCGAATTCTGGACCGAGCCGACGCCGAAGACGATGGTCGCCGCGAGCCTCGGCCTGTCGACGATCGCGACCAGCAACTCCGCGCGCATCGCCTATGGCTGGCGCGTCTGCGAGGACATGTTCGAGGACGGCTTCTATGTCGGTCCGGAAGTGCAATACTTCGGCGCGGACGGCTATCGGCACCTGCGGCTTGGCTTTCACATCACCCAACTGAAGGCCGAGAGGTACGAATGGTCGGCGGGTCTCGGCATCGCGCGCGACTCCGATGGCGTCTCGGGACCTTACGTCCGCATTGGCTTCAGTGTGCGGCAGTAGCGGCCGACGGCGGCAAGCAGGGTGAGATCGCGTCGCCCGGCTTGGCGCAGAACGGGACGGCCCAGACGAAGTCGGCCTGGCGAAATTGCGGTGCCTCCCGCGTGCCCGAGCCGATGAACCATTTGGGAAGCGGCGCGCCGATGTTCGGATCGGCTTTTGCCGCTTTGCCACGTTTGTCGAACGCCGCCTCGGCGTGGCACGTCATGCACGAGGAGCGACCGTGCGGTACGCCGGCATTGACCGTCTCGGCGACCGAGTTGCCGAGACGCGTCGGCTCGCCGGTGGTCGTGATGAAATCGGTCTGCGTGCCCTTGAGGCAGTAGTTCAGCCATATGTCGGCGACGCCGGCCTCGGCGAACAGTCGCCGCAAGCTTTCGCTCGGCGCGCATTTGTCGTAGCCGTGCTCCGGCTTTTGATTGGCCGCGACGACCGGCTGCGCCGCGCCGAATGTATCACGGCAGCCCTCGTCATCGCAGCGACCCGGATTCTTCCAGTGCTCGAACGTTGCCCAGGTCCAGCTCGGCACCAGCTTGGTAGTGATGTGCAGCGCCACCAGCGCCACCGGCACCGTTTCGCCGCCGAACCGCGCCTTGTTGATATAATAAAGCGACGCGGCGTCCTCGGCGCTTACGCCGTTCCAAGCCTTCAGCTCCGAGAGCGGCAGCCACTCCGCCTTCACCTCGATCGTGTCGATCGGGAAATCCATCGTCCTGCCGAAGAAGACGGCAAGGCCGCGCTGCGTCGTCAGGTTGTTGTCGACGATGAAGTCGAAGGCCGGCCGGTTGCGCAGGGACTCCTTGCCGATGCACCACGCAACGCGACCGGCCGCGCAGTGCCGCGCCGGTGAAACCGCGCCCTGCTGCTTGCTGTTCACGGGCTGCACGCGGTTGATGAGGACCTTGCGCACCGCGTCCGGCCAGCGCGGCTTGTCGACGAAGGTGTCTGCGTCGGACGCCCAGGTCTCGAACACGACATTGTCGCTGCCGGCAGGGCGCGCGATCTGCGCCATGAGCTCCCACGCGACCTGGTCGGGCCGGCTCATCGCCGGATTGGGATCGGCGGCCGGCGCCGGCCCGACGCTCAATGCCGCCGCGGCGAGCGCCAGGCCCCCGAGCATCGAACCACGCCAGCTTTGCATCGGACCTCCGCGAACGCACCGGTTTTTCCTTGATTGCGAACACCGGCGACGACGAGAAATTCCGATCAATCGAGCGTGCGGCGGAACCGCGTCACCGCGATCGTCATCGCCACCAGCATCAGTATCAGCAGCGCGATGCCGTCGTGCCGCATATCGGTGATCGACGACCCCTTCAGCATGATGGAGCGGACGATGCGCAGATAATGCGTCAACGGCAGCGCTTCGCCAACCCACTGTGCCCAACGCGGCATGCCGGCGAAGGGGAACAGGAAGCCCGATAAAAGGATGTTTGGCAGGAAGAACATGATCGTCATCTGCATCGCCTGCAACTGGTTCTGCGCGATGGTCGAGAACGTATAGCCGATCGACAAGTTGGCTGCGATGAACAGCGTCGAGAGGGCGGCGAGCAGCGCGAGGCTGCCGATCAGCGGCACGCCGAACAGGAGGACGCCGATGGCGATGATCATCGCGGCCTGGACGAAGCCGACGAGGATATAGGGAATGATCTTGCCGAGCATGATCTCGACCGGCGAGATCGGCATCGACAGCAGGTTTTCCATCGTGCCGCGCTCGATCTCGCGCGTCACCGACAGCGCCGTGAAGATCAGCATGGTCATGGTCAGGATCGTGCCGACGAGGCCGGGCACGATGTTGAGTTGCGTCACGCCGGCGGGATTGTAGCGCGGGTGGACGCGGATCTGGAACGGCATCTGCCCTACCGCGGGAATGTCGCGGTCATGCGCGAGCGCAGTCTGCACCACCTGCCCCAGCGCGCTCAGCGCCGAGCCGGAGGCGACCGGGTCGGTGGCGTCGGCGGCGACCAGCATCGCCGGAGAATCGCCGCGCCTGACCGCGCGCTCGAAATTGGCCGGGATCTCGACCGCGAACAGGACCTGCCCCGAAGCAAGAAGCTGGTCGAGCTCGGCCTCGTTGCGCGGCAATTGCGTGATCTTGAAGTAGCGCGTGTTCTTCAACGCCGCGAGGATCGAGCGCGACAGGTCGCTCGTCTCCTGCAACAGCACGGCGGTCGGCAGATCGCGCGGCGTCGTGTTGATCGCGTAGCCGAACAGAAGAAGCTGCACCAGCGGGATCATGATGATCATGGCGAAGGAGACGCGGTCGCGCTTGAGCTGGATGAACTCCTTGATCAGAACAGCCCAGGTCTTGCGCCAGAAGCCGGAGCCGGGAATGCGCCGCGGCGGATCGGCCGGTATGACGCGGTTCGTTTCGTTCATTGGAAATTATCCCGCGCGCGGCCCATCAGGTCGATGAACACGTCCTCGAGGGAAGGATGCGACGGCTTCCAGTCGAGACCGTCGCGGTGGAACGGCGCGATCGCCGTGTCGAGCTTCTCCTTGTCGCGCCCCGAGACGTGCAGGCTGGTGCCGAACGGCGCCACCATTTCGATGCCCGGCGCGTGCGAAAGCTCGTCGGCAAGCGCCGACAAATGATCTCCGTCGGACGCGCTGACGACATAGGTCGTCAGATGCGAGGCTTCTATGACGTGGTCAACGGTGCCGTGCACGAGCAGCTCGCCATAGGCGATATACGCGATCTCGTGGCAGCGCTCGGCTTCGTCCATATAGTGCGTGGAGACGAGCACGGTCAGGCCCTCGGCCGCGAGCGCGTGAATCTCGTTCCAGAACTCGCGCCGCGCCTTCGGATCGACGCCGGCGGTCGGCTCATCGAGCAGCAGGAGCTGCGGTCCTGGCAGCGTGCAGGCCCCGAGCGCCAGCCGCTGCTTCCAGCCGCCGGAGAGTTCGCGCGCAAGCTGCTCCTCGCGGCCCTTCAAGCCCAGCCTGTCGATCGCGGCGCGCGCGGCGGCCCGCGGCCGCGCGAGGCCATAAATGCGGCCGATGAATTCGAGGTTCTCGCGCACCGAAAGGTCTTCGTAGAGGCTGAACCGCTGCGTCATGTAGCCGACGCGCGGCTTGATCTTGTCGGTCTCGGTGCGGATATCGTAGCCGAGGCAGGTGCCCGCCCCCTCGTCCGGGGTGAGCAGCCCGCACAGCATGCGAATAGTGGTTGTCTTGCCGGAGCCGTTGGGGCCGAGGAAGCCATAGATCGATCCACGCTTCACCTGCATCGACAGATCTCGGACCACGGCTCGGCCGTCGAACTTCTTCGTCAGGCCGTGCACATCGATGACGACCTCGGACGTCATGACCCGGCCCCGTTCGGCAACGTGACCGTGACCGGCTGGCCGACGCGGAATTTCTCCGGGTCGGTCGGATGCGCCTCGATGAGGTATACGAGCTTGGCGCGCTCCTCGAGACTGTAGATGACCGGCGGGGTGTATTCGGCGCTGCCGGAGATGAAGGTGACCTTGGCCTGCAGGCCAGCGGCGCAGGCGTCGCACGAGACGGCGACCGTCTCCCCGTACTTGATGCGCGAAACCAAGGTCTCCGGCGCGAAGAAGCGGATCTTGAGGTTTTCCGGCGGCAGCACTGACAGCACCGCCCGGCCGGGCGCCACCGTCTCACCGGGGCGGAAATAGACCTGCTGGATGACGCCATCGACCGGGCTCTTCATCGTGCGGCGGTCGAGCCGGGTCTTCGACCAGTCGAGATTGGCCTTGGCCTGACGCAGCGCGGCTTCCGCATCGTCATAAGTCTTCTGCGTGCCGGCTGCGGTCTTCAAGAGCTCCTGTGCGCGGGCGAAGCCCTGTTTGGCGTTGGCGAGCGCCGTCTCGCGCACCGCGACGTCCGACTTCTGCAGATCGTCGTCGAGGGTGAACAGAAGGTCCGCCTTGCGCACGCGATCGCCCTCGCGCACCTTCAGGACTTCGACGCGGCCCTGCTCGTCCGGGCTGACGAAAATGAGATCTGCCTCCACCCAGCCCTGCAACACGTTGGGATTGTCGGAATTGCACCCGGCAAGCGCGAGCGTGACGGCGGCCAGAGCGGCAGCGACGAAAACTCTCATGGAGACCTCCGCGAGCCGAACAACAGCTCGACATGCGTCTTCATCATCGCCCGCACGTCGAGTGGCTCGAAACGATCGAACAATCCGCTCCAGATGACTGCGACCAGTCCCGAGGCGGCGATGAGTTGCGGGAAATCAACGAGGCCGGGCGGCACCTCGCCGCGCGCGGCGGCGCGCTTCAGGAGCGCGCGCACGGCGGCGATGATGCGCGAGAGCACCTCGCGATAATAGAATTCGGCGATCTGCGGGAAGCGCCGGCCTTCGGTCAGGATCAGCCGGATAACCTCCTTGCGCCGGGTCTCGTAGATTTCGCGCACGAACATGTCGACGATGTGCTCGGAGATGAGCGCCATCGGCACGTCGGCTGCGCCGATGCCTTCAATGGTCGCGACCAGCGGCGCGAGCATCGCGCTGATGAGCTCTTCGAACAGGCTCTCCTTGTCGCGGAAGTAGAGATAGATCGTGCCCTTTGCGACGCCGGCGCGCTTGGCGACATCGTCGAGCCGCGCCGCCTCGAAACCGCGCGCGGAGAATTCGTCGAGCGCGGCGGCGAGGATGGCCTCGCGCCTTGCCGCGGTGCGCGTTTCGCGCGTGCCGGCGGCCGCCCCTTTCCGCGATCCGCGCGCGGGCCCTTTGCCCGACGCGGGCGTCGCCGCGCGGCCGCTGCGGCCGCTGCGGCCGCTGCGGCCGCTGCGGCCGTGCGTCGATTTTCTCGCCGCGGATGTCCGTTTCTCGGTCATGGCTATATGACTGACTGGTCAGTCATATATACGAAGAACGCGAGGCCGCGCAAGGCGGCCGCGAAATCACCACCAGCGTCGAGCGGAAAAGCTCGCTCCTGTAAAGAGTTACAGCATTCCGGCGCCTAGGCGCGCCGGCGCTCCTCGCGCATGCCGGCCTGCGGATCGGGCGCGAGCCCGAACTTGTCGGCCGCCGCGCGCCAGGTGTCGGAGCCGGCGATGATGTCGCGATAGGCCTGGTAGTGCTTGTCGATCCTCGCCTGCCCGACGCCCATTTCCTCCATGCATTGCGCGAGGAAATAGTGCGCGAAGGGCTGACCCGGATGACGCGATACGACCTCGCGGAACGAGCGATAGGCGGTGGTGAGATTGCCGCGGCGCAAATTGCTGTTGTTGACGAAATTGAGATCGAGATTCATCTCGAACACGGTCCCTTTGATCTCGGCCGCATCCATGCCCGGCGCGCGAATGACGTAATCAGTCATGTCGATGGCGCCAATCGGCAGGTACTTCTCCTCGATCCAGCCATTGTCCCTGCACATGCGGAACAGTTCGCTGCCGCGCAGCGGCGTCGCGTAGTTGAAGAAGGCCCAGTCGACGCCCCAGTCGTAGACCGCGGCACGCGTCTCCTCGCGCTCGGCGCGCGTCTCGCCCGGCAGGCCGATGACGAGGAAGGTGCAGGCGAAGATGCCGGCCTCCTGCAGCATCTGCACGGTCGGCTTGATGCGGCTGAAGGCGATCGGCTTCTTGATGATGTCTTTCAAGACGCGCTTGGAGCCGTGCTCGATGGCGAGGAAGATCGTGTCGACGCCGGCGGCCTTCATCAGCGCCGCCATCTCCTCGTCGATGTAGGACAGCGTGACGCCGTTCGGCATCTCGATGCGGATGTTGAGCGGCGCGAGCTTGCGGAACAGTTCCTTCGCCCGCGCACGGTTCATGAGGATCTGGTCGTCGTAGACGGTCAAGACGCCGAGGCCGTACTGATCCTTCAGCCGCGCCACGTGCTCCACGACCCGGTCGACGCTGGCGTAGCGCATGTTGGCGCCGTGGAACGACGGCTCGGCGCAGAACACGCATTTGAACGGGCAGCCGCGCGAGGTGACGATGAAAAACTGCTTGCTCGACTCCACGAAGCGCGTGAAGGGCGAGAATGCCTCCTTCATGCTATAGGCGTCGATCTCGACCAGCGAATAGTCGACGTCGATGATCTTGTCCAAGTCGTCGTAGATCGGATGCGCCGTCGCCTTGGCCGCAAGCTTCTCGCGCGTGACCCACGGATCCTGCGTCAGCACGGCGGCGACATCCTCGGCCTCGATCAGGTTCTTGAGGCCAACCTCGCCTTCCGAGTAGCAGGCGGCGTCGAGATGCGGGCAGCCGTCGAGGATCTCGGCGTAGGCCGTCGTGATGGCCGGCCCGCCGGCGACGACGCAGGTCTTCTCGTCGTGCCGCTTCACGATTTCGGTCAGCGTGCGCAGCCACTGATAGGAGACGTCGTAGGACATCGAGAAGCCGACGACGTCTGGCCGCATGGCGGCGAGCTTGCGCGACAGGATCGCGTCGGGCGCTTCGCCGGTCGGCAGATTGAGATCGAGCACCTCGACGCTACCGAGCCCCTGAGCGTAACGCTTGGCGTAGGACGCGAGCGTCAGCACGCCATAGGGGAAAGCGAGAAAGCTGCGGATCGCCTTCTTTGAGGTGTCGGTGGTGGCGTCGCCGAGGCGATAGGGCAGGACGACCAGAAGGACCGAGCGTTGTGCCTTGTTCAATGCGTCCACGTCCGGCCCCCCGCTCCCCGCGCATGGCGCGAGGCTCAGGGAACCGAATACGCGCGCATTCTTAAGGTTGCGTTAACCATGCGGGACGTAGGCGCCGCGTCAGCCCTTGGCGTCGCAGAAGAAGGTGCGGATCACGCACTCCTTGGCGCCATCGGCATAGCAGGAGCGCAGCGCCACGTTCTGCGCCGCGCCGAGCCGCGGCGCCTTCCCGACACCATGGCCGCCGCAGGCATTGGCATAATCGACGGCGAGCGCCGCGCAGCCGCGCTTGACCGTCGCGACGACGCGGCAGGAGCCGTCCTTGCACTTGGCGAGCGCGGTCTTGCTCGCCTCGTCGGCATTACGGAAGTCGAAGGCCTCGCCATAGGCGCCGCAAGAGCCGATCGCCAGCGCGCCGGCGGCGCGCGCGGTCTGCACAGTGACGAGCATAAGGGTCGTGATCGCAGCCAGCAAAGCTGCGACCACCATCATGCGGGCGACAGGTGCATAGACCTCGCTCATGAGAGTCCTACCCCAACTTAGGCCGGGAACCTGCGGCGAGTCGGGGACCGCGATCAATGATTCGAATCGTCAGGCGCGTTCGATTTCGGCCTTGACCGCAGACAGCGACTCGGGGGTATCGACGTCGGTCAGGGCCGCATCGCCCGCGACCGGCACTTCGACGACCGCCTCGGGATAGCTGCTGATCAGGTGCCGCGCGCCGATGTCGCCCTGCACCGTCATCAGGTCGGCGAAGAAGCGGCGTGCCCACACGACCGGATTGCCGCGGCGGCCACCGATCGACGGCACGACGACCAGCGCACCCTTCTCCGGGTCAAAGGCGGCGAGCAATTTGTCGATCAACTGCGCATCGACCTGCGGCATGTCGCCGAGGCAGACGATGACACCGTCCGCCTCCTTCGGCACGGCGGCGATGCCGGCCCTCAGCGAAGATCCCAGCCCTTCGGCGTAGCCGGCATTGTGCGCGAAGCTCACCGGCAGACCGGCGAGCGCTGCTTCGACCTTCTCTCTCTCGTGGCCGGTGACGACGATGACCGGCGCCGCATGCGACGCGAGCGCCTGCTCGGCAGCGATGCGCACCAAAGGCTTGCCGCCGATCTCGGCGATCAGCTTGTTGATTGCGCCCATGCGCGTCGAGCGCCCGGCCGCCAGCACGATCGCGGCAATGCGCTTGCCCTTCTCGGGCTGCGGCTCGGTGCGCGGCTGCGGCCGCGTGACGATCTCCATCAGCAGGCCGCCGACGCCCATGCCGGTGATATCGCTGCGCGTCACGGCCAACCCCGCCAGCAGGCGCATCAGGATCCAGTCGAAGCCGTTCTCCTTCGGCGAGCGCGCGCAGCCCGGCGCGCCGACAATCGGTTCGCCATCGATACGGCCGACCAGCATTAGGTTGCCGGGATCGACCGGCATGCCGAAATGCTCGATCTCGCCGCCCGCGGTCTCGATCGCCATGGGGATGACGTCCCGGCGGTCGGCGATTGCCGAGGCGCCGAACACGATGACGAGCTCCGCGCCGGCCGCGCGCACCTCCGCGATCGCCTTGGCGAGCGCCGCCTGGTCGTGCGGCACGCGCTTCTCCGCGACGATGGTCGCGCCCGCCGGGGCGATCCGCGCCTCGGTGATCTTGAGCGTCTTGTCGATGACCTTCGGCGCCAGGCCCGGCAGCAAGGTCGAGACGATGCCGACCTTCTTGATCGTGTAGGGCGCGACGCGGATGACCGGCTTTGCGCGCGATGCTTCCGCCAGGGCCTTGTCGCGCGCGGCGGCAGCCACCGCGAAGGGGATGATCTTCACCGTGGCGATCATCTCGCCCTCGACCACCGGCTTGTAGGCGGCAAGCGTCGCCGCCGTCACCGCCTCGTCGACGCGGTTGAGCCGATCGATCGCGTCACGGTCGACGACCAGCACGCCAGCGCGGTCGGCGAACAGGTTGCAGCGGCCGGTGAAGGCACGGTCGAGCCGCACGCCGTCGCCCTTGAGCGCGGCGGCGATGTCGGCCGCCGCCTCGTCCTCGGAAACGTCGCCCGGCTCGAGCCGCGACACGACGATCTCTTTCACGCCTGCGGCCTGAAGCGCGGCGATCTCCTCGGCGCGGATCAGCGTGCCTTTCTTGAGCACGAGATCGGCCTGTCGGATCGAATGCACCGCCGTGGCGCCGAGTGCCTCGGCGACGGGGACTGCGCCGAACTTCATTCAAATACCCTCGTCATTCCGGGGCGCGAGCGCAGCGAGCGAACCCGGAATCCAGAACCGATCTTTAACGTGCCGTGTCTCTGGATTCCGGGTTCTGGCCTGCGGCCGGCCC
>Ga0265342_10002168_pt1 | contig 17280 bp, 30 predicted proteins | sample 4CB327metaG_FD_203125 | JGI IMG/M metagenome (GOLD analysis project Ga0265342, IMG submission 203125) | Rhizosphere microbial communities from Carex aquatilis grown in University of Washington, Seatle, WA, United States - 4-CB3-27 metaG | ecosystem: Host-associated > Plants > Roots >...
CGATGAATGGCGCGCGTTAGCGCGGGGTAACGAAAAGCGGTGCTGTCGAGGTGGTTTCGTTGCTGAGAGTCGCGGTGGGGGTGGTAGGATCGGTGGGAGATGGCGAGCCGGCTAAAATGGAATCCTGCCGTTCGAGGGCGTGGGGAAGTCACCGCCAGATCTGGCTTCCGTGCCTTCATACAGCCCGCTGGTAGCGGTAAATGGCGCTGGGAGGTCAAGCCGGTGGGCTACGAGGTGATCGATCCGACGCGATCGATAGGTTCCGGGATGGCCAGTTCGAGGGCCTCCGCGAAGACTGCCGCTGCGCGCCTTCTGCTGGTGCAACCGGATCCGCTAAAGATTGGTCAGTCGAGCGCGGCCAAGGGGCGCTCGTCGAAAAGGAAGTGGGAGGTCTTCCCTCGTGGCGGGAGCAAGCTCGTGGTCACGAGCAAGGAGGCCGCGATCGAGGAGGCCAGGGCTCATGCGAGTCAAGCGGAACAGATCCGATCTGCGCTCCGCCTGTATCGCGATCGTGGCGAGCTCGACAGCCTGAGTCTCGGGCAGGCGAGGGAGAACCTCGCTCGGGCTCGCTACGACTGGGACGAATTCACCAAGGGCGTTGTTCGTGAGTTCCTGGCTGAGGAGCGCGAGAGGATCGGCGCGGTAGATGCCGCGTCCACGCTGTCAGGAGCGAGGACGCGGCATGTTGGCCATCGATCCGGCGAGCTCGCCGAGATGCAGGGCATGCTCTCCCGCGCTGGCTACGATCCGGTCCATGCTCTTCAGCTCGTAGGCGAGGGAATGGGGCCGGAGGAGCTGCGTGTGATCCTGGCGATCCCGAGCGGCGTCGGGAGCCTTCCGTATACGCATGGTTTCTCGAAGACGGCTTCCTCGGGGAAGCCGGCCGCCGAGCTCGAGCGAGAAGCGCGGGCGTTGGCCGGCGGCCGTCGGGCGCGGTAGGAGCTGGCTGCGGGCTATGGGCGGGTGGTAGGATCAGGGGCGATGGGCGCGACCTATATGGATTTCGGATCTGGTTCCTTCTATGCGGACGGAGACGGTCCGCTTACCCAGGAGCAGGTTGACTCCGTATGGCGTAACCTTCCGACCACCGGTGCGAGCTGGGTGGATCGGGGTCGGCTCTACGCTCAGCAGTTCGATGGGGCCAGGGCCTTTGATCTCGGCCCTGTCGCGCCCGGGGTCAAGGTCCGCGGCTTCGATGTCGCGAGATCGAAGAGCACCTCGGAGCTCGAGCAAGAATCGCGGGCGCTGGCACGGGGTAGTGCGCCTGGCGTGCAGTCCTTGTCTGATTTTGAACGTCAGTTCGAGGCCGAGTTTGACCGCCTCGACGAGCGCCATGGCGGCCATAATTACGTTTTGCTGTACGATCTGCGGCGCGCGTTGCCGGGTTTCTCGCGGTCCGAATTTGACGCCCAGCTCAATGACCTTCGTCGTCGAAAGATATTCAGTCTTGACAGCGCTGATGGTCGCCATGTCAGGCTCTCGCAGGATCAGCGTGATGCTGGCATCCGAGAGGCCGGCTCGCTGCTCGTCTACGCGGCAAGGAGGTAGTCCCGATGAGTAAGTCCCTCGAGCGAGAAGCGCGGGAGATCGCCGCGGTCACATCCGGTCATGCTCCTGGCGTCGCGTACCTTGTTGCGTCGAGCTCCGGCTCGTACCTCGCGGAGCGTCCCACGCGGGCGGAGGCGCGTGATTTCGCGCAGCTGATCGCCGACGAGAGGCAGCAGGTCATGGACATCGTCGAGTCGAGCGCCGGCGGGGAGGATCGGAACGTCGTCGATCAGGTCTCCCCTCGTCCGCCGGCGAGGACACCTGCCGGTCGTCGGGTGAAGATCTCTTCTGTCGACCCAGCGACGATGACGGCTGGATCTATCAACAAGGAGCTCGATCGTCTGGGCGATCGCAGCTCCGTCTTGACGCGCCTGATGATCGAGGCTGGCCGCGGTCACGAGAGGCCGAGCGACTACCGACACAAGACGGATCCGCTCTCCAGCGAGATGAACGCGATCTCCGATCGCCAGTCGTCTCTCCGGATCGAGATTGGGTCGCGTTGGGGTCCAGGAGCTCCGAGCAGGCTTCCATCCGGTCGATTCTGGGGCCCTCGCAAGAAGAGTTGACTTTAAGTCAAAACTTTGATCCTAGTTGAGGATCGGGGCAAGATGCTTAGCATTTGTGAATGGCATTTGCGAATGGTGTGATAGGGTTTTGGATGGCGAAGAATTCGGCTGAGCTCGAGCAAGAGGTGCAGGAGCTGGCGGCCGAAGCGGATCGTGTCAAGGCCGGTCGTCCCGATCGTCGCAAGATCCGATACGTGACGCTCGCCTGGTTTGATCGAGATGCGGATCCATCGAGACGCCACGTGGAGGGCAACTTTCCCGAGTCAGATGTTCTGGCGATTCTGGAGGGCCTCCTTCGACGCGGCGTTCCCGAGGTGAATGTCGAGGATCGTGACTTTTCATTGACGTCGTTGGAGGCTGCACGTGAAGCAGCCGAGCATGCTCGCCGTAGTCTTGATCGGCGTCGTAGCTGAGAGCATGAGAGCCTTAAGGCCGAGAGTCGGCGGCTGGTGTTGGAGGTGGCTACGGTGTTGCAAGATCCTGCGCCGACGAGATGCGCGGCTCGTGTTAGGATCAGCCGATGACGAAGACGTCGGCCGAGCTCGAGCGGGATGTTAAGGAGATCGCGCGCTTCTTGCATTCCACCGGGGCGAGCGGCATGGATGTTCCCGAGCTGGAGAGGCTCGTCCTGGATCGTCGATCTCGGGATCCTGGCGCCTGGAGCTCTCGTGAGGAGCTGGTTTCTGTCGCGCGCGACGCTGCGGCTTCCCTGTTCGCTTCTCGCAAGGCTGCTCCGTCTCGTGATGCAGTCAAGAAGGCGGAATGGGAGGCGTCCAAGGCGATCATACGTCGAGATCCTCTTGCTGGCACGTCAGACCATCCGGTCGCCTCTTATTCGTATGGCGTCTCTGAGCTGGCTGCCGAGGGTGTCGCCCAGGCAGTTCGCGAATGGCGCGGAAGGCATCGATGAGTAAGTCCCTCGAGCGCGAGGCGCGCGAGATCGCGCGGCACATCCCTCCGCGCGCGTCGCGTGAGGCGCACGGCAGCTGGGGCGGATCCCGCATCCAGTCGTTGCTTTTCTCGAGGGAAAACTGGAGCTCCGCCAGGGCGGTCTCCTGGGCCGTGGAGCACGGATTCTCCGCAAGGAAGGCCGACGAGACGGAGAGGTACGTCAGGCTCCGCCAGAGTGATCCCAGGAGGGGGAAGCCGAAGAGGACGATCCGACTCGGGGCGGACACCGGCATCCTCGCGGTGGTCGAGGCCGTCTGAATCATGATACGATCCGGGGCATGGCGATTGAAGGCTTCGAGTTCCTCGTCGAGCATGGCGGACGGCGCGACTGGTTGAATCTTCAGGGGAGCGGCGGGTTGCTTGGAGCGGGGTCTCTTCATTCCGTTCGTGACCTCTCTCCCGATTCGGAGAAGGTGCTGGCGGTTTGCTCAAAGCTTCTCCGCCGGGCACAGGGCGAGCTCGAGGATGACGGTTCGGTTCGTGTCAGCCGCGACGGGGTCATCCGCTCGATGAAGGCATCCGGCGTCGTGGCGTGTCGACCCGTCGCCTCCGGGAGGGTTGCCACCAGTCGCACTCGTCCCTCCCTCGGACATCTTGGTGCGCCGGCGGTCAAGCGGGAAGCCAAGTCGAGGGCCCAGCTCGAGCGGGAGGCGCGCGATCTGGCGAAGGGCGGATCTAGCCCTGGTTCCTCGTTCGCGTTCAGCCCTCCGGTTCTCGAGGAGATGTTCCAGCTCTACCGGAATGGTGGGTCGCTCGAGGACATCGTCCTGGGCGATCCGATGTACGCGCGTCGCTTCAAGGCGAGGGGTTGGAATATTCACCCGACCATCCTGCAGGAGCACTCCCTGGCGATCCGCCACTGGAATGAGCTCGGCATCCCGACGAGCAAGGCGGCGCATCGGATGCGCGCTGAGCGCCTGGTCGAGCTCCGGGGTCAGTTCCAGGCAGAACACTCGAAGTTCCTCCATGACGCCGAGGCTCGGTATGGGGGCAGCGGGCCCGGTCGTCTCTGGCGGTCACCATCAGGGTTGGCCAGAGGACGCCAAGAATCGGAGCCGGTTCCTGGCTCATGGTGCTCAGCTCGCTGGAGAAGCTGCTCGCTTGCATGAGGCGTTGAGCAAGACGAGGTCTCCGGTCTTCAAGTAGGCCGTGAGCGATGATGCCTGTCACTCCATCGCCGACCGTCGCGGACCTCGCCGTCCTCGACGAGGTTTCCGCGCTCTTGGTGCGCGAAGGAGACGGGAAGGTTCGTCGCTTGGGTGAATCTGTCCTCTGCTTGCGCTCGATCCTCGACGAGCGCGTTGCCGTGCTTGATCTCGCCGCGCTCGGTGTGGTCGCCTCATACGCGGAGAGTCGGTGGTCCCTCCACGATTGGTGGGATCGTCGCGGCTATTCCCGGTGCAGGCTCTCGGAGTTTTGCGGCGCCCTCCAGCGGTGGTTCTTCTTCGGCTGGCCGGACGTGACGTCGCGCCCGGAGGCTGGATCGAGCGATCCGCCCCTCGCGTCCGCCGTGGTGGGCTCAATTTCGTGACCAGGGTGCCAGCTCAGCTCGAGCGAGAGGTCAGGGAGGCACTCGCGGGATCGCCGTCAGGAGGGCCGCGTCGCGGCTGGGACCTCACCGAGGAGCTCGCGCGGGGGATTCCTCGCTTCGAGTTCATCGCTCACTGGCTCGCGGTCGTCACGAAGAAGAAGGACGCCCGCGGCCCGCTCGGGCTGTACGTTCGTCGCCGCGGCAAGCGCTGGCAGGTCGTCAGCCCCGTCGGCGGCGGGACGGTCACGTTCCAGACGACTGATCCGGCGCTCTTGTTCGACTACGCTCGCCGCGGCCAGCTTGGCTCTCATATCCGGGATGCTGAGGATTTTCGCGTCCTGGCCTATGAGCGCGCCGGGCGCGTTTCCTAGAATCGTCGCCGATCATCTCAAGTCCGGGCCCGGCCTGGCCGTCTGACCACGTCGACGGTCGGCACTTTTCCTGTATAAGCAATTTTTTATTGCTAGATTCGCATAACCGTGGCATTCTTTTGGGTGGTTGTTGGCTGAGGTCCGGTTACCGGTGGTCCTCCGATTGACAGCCTGGCTCCTTCGACGTCGTCTTATCGGCGGCGGCGAGACTGCCTGCGTGCTGCCGACGAATGGTCCTCGTCGTCACCTGCGTAATCGATCTTCCGGGTGGCCGTTTCCGGTCAATACGGAGTTCGCTCGATGCCGCCTGAATCGCTTGGCTCTTTTCCTCGTCATCAACCTCAGAATGTCACCAGGTCTCGAGAGGCGATCCGGGTCGCTCTCGTATATAAGAATTTCGCCGCGAGTCGCGGCATCTCGCATATTGGCCTCGGCGTGGCTGCCCTTAATACCCAGAGGGTATTAAGGGATGCAGGCATCTGGTCGGAGATCTGGCCGTGCAACACGGTCCAGAATGTCCTGGATCGACTCGAAGCCGCTCAGGGCTCAGCCGCCGCGCGGGGGCTGCATCCAGTTTCGCATGTCGTGATCTCTGCACCGTGGATCTCGACGCTGGAGATGCAGTCGATGTTGACTCGTTATCCAGATGTCGACTTCGCGGTGGTCAGTCACTCGAATGTTGGATTCCTCATGGCCGATCCCAATGGCATCAAGCTTTTGCGTGAGGATGTGGATCTCGCTATCGGGTACCATAACTTCAAGATCGCCGGGAATTGTCGGAAGTTTTGCAACGCCTGGGACGGTGCGTACGGATCGAGCATGGTGTTTCTGCCGAACCTGTACGACCTGTCAACGATCAGGGAAGTTGGGCTACGCGTGCCGTGGCAACGTGGTCAGATCCTGAAGATCGGTGTGTTTGGCGCGACGCGCCCACTCAAGAATATGCCGACATCGATTGCGGCGGCGATCATGGTCGGCAGGAGCATGAGGGTCGATACCGAGATCTGGGTGTCGAGCGGCAGGGATGAGGGAGGCGGGACAGTCAAGGGTGCGGTGACCCAGCTGATCGCCGGCCTCGATCACGTGAAGCTCGTCGAGACCGGTTGGAGATCTTGGCCGCAGTTCCGTCAGGTCGTCAGCGAGATGAGCGTGCTGCTGCAGCCTTCCTACACGGAGTCATACAATATGGTGACTGCGGACGGCATCGCGGAGGGAGTTTCCAGCGTGGTGTCTGATGCGATTGACTGGGTCCCATTGGACTGGATTGCGAACGCTGACGTCGTCAGCGATATCGCTCGGGTCGCGCGACGCCTGCTCCACGACGATCAGGCGGTGAACGATGGGCAGGCGGCGTTGCGTAGGTACGTCAAGCACGGCCTGCATTCATGGGAGAAATACTTGCTGGGGTGTCGCGATGAGGCGGCGAAGAACTGATCGCCGGCCGCGACTTGGGGTGGTTGGTGTAGGATAGCTGGGACATGGGTAGCTGGTCACATGCTCCTGGGGTCGGCGGGCGATGACCGACGTAGTCCGCCTCCTGCGCTCTGCCCCGGTGGACGGCCTGGCCATGGTCAGCGCCGATCAGGAGACGATCCTCGGCAACGGTACGTCTGCGGATCCGCTGCGCACTCCCCACCCGGATCCAAATTTTTTTCCGGTTCGGAATAACTCCTCGTCGATCATCCGGATCGGTGCGCCTGTGACGGCCAGCGGTCAGCCGGGAGACGCTTCCATTTTTTCTCTTTCGTTCATCGTGGGCCTGGCCTTGATCGACACGGAGCCAGGCGATCTCGTGCTGATGCAGGGCGCTGGCGCGCTCTCGCTTTCTCAGGTTCAGTGGGACGTCGTTTCGGGGGGCTCTGGCGGGTTGATCGCTGGAGCGCGATACTTCCTGGGGCTTGTCGCCGGCATGCTGTCGACGATCGCTCCCGTTTCACCCGGGGAGGGCCTGGTGGCCGTCGGGATCGCGGTCTCCGCGACGACGATGATCGTCGGGATCTCCCCGTCCATCTTGCTGTGAGGAGGCTCGCATGCCGAACAAGAAGCCGCTCGTGATCTACACCGGACAGTACGCGCAGATCCAGGCCGGCGACGTCGTGGACGCCCCGATCAATGGGTCGATCCAGCTGGGGCTGACCAACGGGGAGAGTGTCGCCGTCGTGGCCGGCGCGCCCGTCTACGTCTCCTCGCCGGGATCCTTCATGAGGGCCTGCGCGAACGCGGCGGCGACGACCAAGTCGATCGGCCTGGTCGCGACGGCTAGCATCGCCCCGGCCGGATCGGGCGACGTAGCGCTGGACGGGGCGCTGGTCTTGACGACGGCGCAATGGGACGCCGTGACGGGGCAGGTCGGGGGCCTGATCGCCGGTTCTCGGTACTTTCTGGATGCTTCGGCCCCGGGCAGGCTGACACCCGATGCTCCGAGCTCGGAGGGGGATTACATCGCTTTGATTGGGACCGCCGTCGACGTCGCCACGATGTCCATCTCGATCTCCACCCAGCCCATCTTGCTCTGAGCTCACCCAAGGAGATCGTCGTGGCATTCAAGAAGCCTCTCGTAATCTCGCCGTCCTCGTCTCATGAGGGGCACATCGGCCAGATCCAGTCCGGGGACTCGTTGGGCATACGCGACGCCGCCCTGGCGGCGACGACCGACCCGATCAGTGCTGATCCGTCGTTCTCCGTGATCCCGGAGATGGAGTTGACGCTGGAGACCTCCGGGGGTTGCTTGGTGGTCCTGTTTGATGCGAATCTCGATGTCCGACCGGGGGATTCCCTCGATTACGCGGTGTTCCTGGATGGATCCCAGGCTGGCGGATTGAGGACGATCTCACTGCCTGCTCGGACTGCCCAGGATACCCAGGATATCCAATCGTTTTCCGGCCTCACGGCGTCGTTCTCTCTCCATGCGCTGCTGACGCTTGCTCGGGGGTCACACGTCGTGGATGTTCGGTGGCGTGCGCGGAGCGGCGCCGCGCGTGCCATCGGGATCCAGCGAGGACTGATCGTCGTCGAAGTGTTTTGATTCGTGGGATGCCAGGCGGCCCATCGGGAATCGATGCCCTTCCATCCTTCGTGGTAGCCTCGGCGCAATGATGCAAGACGTCTCTTCGATTGCTCAATTCGCCCAGATCCTGTTCTTCCTCTTCGTCGTCGTTCTCCTCTGGCTCATCCTCCGCGCGCTCCGGCTCTCTGGATCTGGATCCGGCGCCAATTCACTGATCGGTGCTTGGGGTTCGCGCTTTGGGACGCCAAATGCGCCGCCAAATGCGCCGGAAGATCCATGGGAAGGGGCTACGAGATCTGCCCTCCCTTTGTCGAGCTTGTCGGGTCGTGGGCCTATTCCTGACGTCTACGTGTTCGACCCCGCGCCTGGAGTGGAGAGCTTTCGTCGCGTCGGTCTCGTGAATGCGAACGGCGAGCTGCTTCGTCCCGGCGATCACGCCGGCGACGGTATCCGCTTTGTCAATGGGAAGTTATACCGGCTGGTCGTGAGGCCGTACTCGACGTTCAAGCCGGATCGCATCGTCATCGCGCCAGGATCCACGCCGGGCGGAGCGAACGACTGGAGCGTCCACGACATCATCGTGGGCAACCGCTCTCAGCTCCTGCGGGCCGGTGCGATCCCGGGCGGCGTCTTCTCTGCTGAGGCCGTTGACTGCGCTGTCTCCTTCGAGACGGTTCAGATCGGGATGGACTTTTCTATCGATGTCATGTATGAGGGCCCCAACGAATCCGAGCCGTTCGTCTGCTCGGCCGTCGGCCTCTCCGTGTAGCATCCGTTGGGTTGCCGTCGTTTGGGCTGCCTCCGGGCCTCGACGGCCTGCGACGGTTTACCGGCTTCATGCGCCGAGGCCCTGCCACCCGTGTTATGCTTGCCTCATGAGCAACGAGCGCCTGAGCGGACGAGCGGCCTGGTATCAAGAGAGGGCCTCGCGGGGCGTCGCTGAGCCGATCGGATCGCGTTCGGCCCGCCTCCTGGTCGGCGCGTCGCCCGATCCGTCGCGTCCCGTCCACATCGAAGTGAAGGGCGGCTCTGGTTTCTGGGGTCCCTTCCTCGGCATCGCGGGCGGTATCGCCATTGGCTACGGTATTGGCAGCCACGTTACAGAGCGAAAGCATGGCGATGTGCTGAAGAAGTCGAAGCGCAGGATCTGATCACCCCAGCGAATGGGATCGTCAGTGCCCGTGGTGGGCTGGGTTGCTACGATCGTCTTCGATGCCAGTAGATGGAGACGGAGGTGGCGCCGGGAAGTACCGCGAGGTCGGCTCCCTCGCGAGGGAGTTGTGTGACGCGACCACGGACCTCCAGGAGAGGGAGCTGGACGTGGAGGCGGTTCTCGCCAGCCTGTTCCCGGGTTGGGTCCCACTCTTTCCGCGGAGCCGCGGGTGGAGATTCACCCGCCCGTCGGTCATCGACGTCTTTGGGGCGATCGACTCTCCGGCCTCTGCCGGTGCCCTCCACATGGCCGGATTCACGATCGTGACGATCCACGATCACGGGTCCGACGCTGCCCACTGCGAGTGTGCCAAGCGGATCTGGGTTCGTCCTCCGGCTTGACTCCCCCGGGTAGTACGCGGTACTCTCCAGTTTCGATGACAGAGGTCCATTCGAGGGAGGATCGCGGGCGAGAGCCTCTCTGCGATCTCCGCGCGCTTACCTTCATCGCGCCCATGGGCCAGGCGATCGTCATGGACCACCCGTTTGCCAAGCGGGTCGAGAATCGGCCGAGGTCGTTACCCAGGAAGATGCGCGTGGTCCCGTCCGTCGTCGCGGTCCACTGCGGCCTGAAGTGGAGGGACGACTACGCGGATACGGTCTCGCGGATCACAGGCATAACGGTGCTTGATAACCTGCCTGGTCACGTCGTAGGGCTCATGCGCCTGAGTGGTCGGCAGTTTACTTCCGCCGAGGAGGCGAGTAGCCCGTGGTGGTCCGGTCCGTTCGGCTATGAGATCTCTGACGCGGTCCGGCTTGATCGACCTGTCGCCTTGCAGGGGGCTCAGGGCTGGTTCCGGGTCACCCTGCGCGCGGCCGGGCTCATCCTGTCTCAGGTCGCCGATTCCTGGCATCCTGCGTGGTACCTGCCTTTTCCTGGGGCACCGGGGCGCGCTGATGCCTGACAATCGTCGTTCCTCGAGCAAGTCGGGGAGGAGCGTCTCCGTCTCCCGCGTGGCATTTGACCGGATCTCGAAGTCGGCGAAGGCGGCCGGGGTGTCCATGCAGTCGCTCGTCGAGTTGGCTCTCGCCGGTCTTCCGGCTGCCCCAGGTGAAGAAGCTGTGCAGCGCGAGGCGCCGCGCCGGGCTCGGCGACCTCGCGGCGGCGTCGGGCGATCTCCGGGTGATCTGCCTGCGTCCGTGCCCGTGCCCGCGCTTCCACTGCCTGCGCCTTGCTCATCCGTCGGGGTCGCGCCGTCGCCGGCCGTAGGGGCGGACGCCCCGCCCATCTTGTTCTGCGCCCTCTGCGCGTCCGGGGTCTCGCCTGGTCTGCCTGCGTCCTCGTTTGTCCTCCGTCCGCTGGGGAAGGGCGACACCGCGGTCTGGATCTGCCTCCCGTGCGATGGGGATCCTGTCCGCGCGTTTCGTGGCCCTGACCTCCCGTACTCCCCGGGAGATTCTTGATCCAGGAGATCTCAGAGAACATGACCGATTCATCCTCGCTCCGTCCTCTTCCCTCCCCTGCTTCTGGCAGATCGTTCAGGTACGTCCTGCTAATGTCGGATGCGGTGATCCGGCCCGGATCGTCGCAGTGGGTGAGCGCGCGCCCGTCTTCTGTCTTCCGGGCGGATCGCATCATCGTCTCCCCGAGCTCGTCGTTCCCGCTCTCGCTCTTCCGCCGATCCTGGACCCTGCCTCTCGTTCTCCTGGGAAGGCTACTCCTGTCGGTTCACCGCCTCTTGGCCTTCGCGCTCCGCGTTGACCTCTCCGCGCCTCGCCATCGCCGGGAGTACGTCGGCGAGGGCGCGGATGAGTCGTCGCTCGCTGGTATTGCCGGAGATGTCGACGAGATCATGTATGACGAAGAGGAGGATCTTTCCTACGTCATGGTCGAGATCCCCCTCAACTTCCGCGAGCGGATCCTCGCTCCCCTCGCCCGGCTGTCCCGCGTGCTCTCCAGGATCCGCTTGAGCTGGCAGTACGCGCAGCTGGCGTTCGTGTCCTTGACCCGCGTGACAATCGGCGGCTGCTCTCAGCTCGCTCACGGATCGCCGCTGCCCTGCGACATGCTCTCTCCTACGTTGAGTATCCCGATGAGCTTCGCTTCCTGCTCCAGCGGGCAGGAGATCAAAATTCACGTCCATAACAGCGGTCGGGTTGTGTGCCACCTCGCCATGTGCATCCTCGGGACAGCAACGGAGTTGCATCAGCCGGCTCGTGGTTCTTCGGGGCCGAGCCCCGAGCAGTTGGCGACTCTCGCTCGTTGCTACAAGATCGGACTCGGCGAGTTGCAGGCCCGCGTTGTTCGCGGCAACGAAGACGAGCGCCTGGCGGAGCTCGCGGGTGCCTTCGACTCGTTTTTCGCGCTGAGTCGTTCTGTTACTGGCAGCGACTTCGTCCCCATCGGGATTCGAGAGACTTACGACTGCATCGTCCGTCGTCAGGAGTTGGTTTCTACCCTAGTGGGGACTCCGACCGAGCGGACGTCGGGGTAGTCCTCGGGAACCCCCGCCTCTTGATCGTTGACCAGATCCTGTGATACGCATTCGACCATGAGCTTGACCACGGGAGATCGCTCGAGCAGTGGGCTCGTCCGTCTCGACCTCGACTCCGTCGCAGCGCGACTGATCGGCGTAGTCGGCGACGTGTCCATCGACGCGTCTGCCCTGCTTTCCATCGTCAGGTTCGCCTTGGCTGCGGAGGCGGCGGCCTGCGGCGGAAGCGGTGATCTCGCGGCGTTCAACGAGCTCGGGCGGCTCGGAATCCTTGTCGAGGGAAGCAAGATCGTCGGTCGTCCTGACGAGCACGCCCCTGCCTCGCCGTCGCCGCTGAAAGCAGTGCAGCTCGTCGCGGAAGGTGAGCCCATGGCGTCCGTTGAGCGCAGGCTTTCCAGGGATCTCCTCAGTGATATGGGGATGCTCGCGGATCCGGCCCTCCTGGCGATCATCCGCGACGTCTCCGTCCTCTTGGGCGACGCCCGCTCCAGGATCTCCCTGCTGGAGCAGAGCTGCCGCTCGCAGCAGGGAGGCGTGGCCCGATGATGCTGGCGTCTTCCCCCATGACGCTCGCCCTCCTCGCCGACTCCTCGTCGAAGCTTCTCTCCGAGCGCCCAGATCTCGGGGACGTCGAGGTCATGGTCAGGCTATCGGACGATGATGGCGAAATGTCAGATGGCGCGCTCATTGGCGTGTCCATCGAGCGAGGATGCGCTGACTCCGACGGCGTCGTCCTGGACGCCACGCAGGACGTCTCATCCCTGATGAGCGCTGACCTCTCGGAGGTCGCCGATCCGCATCGTGCTCGACGATCCCAACTCTCGCGCCAAGCGGGGGGGGGGACTCTATCTCCTCGGGGATCGGGGCATGGTCAATGATCATTCCGCGCTCCCGTTCGGGAGCGTCGCCTCGCTCGGCGAGGCCGAGCCCGGCGAGCGCTGGCAGGTTGATCGTCTTCGAGGGGATCGACGGGTCCGGCAAGACGGAGCAGGTGAGGGAGCTCTGCCGACGCTTGAGCTCTGCTGGCATCCCGCACCACGCGACGCGAGAGCCCAGCGACGGCCCCGTCGGCCTCCTGATCCGGGGGATCCTGGCCGGTCGCCACCGGATCTCCGGCGACCACCCGATGAGCGCCGACTCCCTCGCTCTCCTTTTCGCTGCCTATCGAATGGATCACCTCCAGCGCGAGGTGAATCCCGCGCTCGCCCGGGGAGAAGTGGTCGTCTCCGACCGCTGGTACCACTCGTCGCTCGCTTACCAGGGGACGGCGAGCGACGTCAGCAGGATCCTCCTGCTCAACGAGGGTGCCCGTCGACCGGATTTGACCATCCTACTCTGCGTGGATCCGGTCGTCGCTGCCGCTCGGCGGGTCGCGTCTGGTAGGCTACCGGATATCTTCGACGACGACGAGGAGCAGCGCAGGATCTTTCGCGGGTACGGTAGGGTCGTGGACATCCTCTCGTTGCGGGGCGAGCGGATCGAGGTGGTCGACGGTGGGCTCGGCATCCCGGACGTGTCCGCGATCGCCTGGTACCTCGTTTCTTCCGTTCTTTTTGATCGCCTCGTGAGCGGGCGGCGGGAGTCGTGATGTTCGCGTTCGGCGACGACGAGTGGCCCGGACTCGCTAAATTGGCGGAGGAGTCGGGCGAGGTGCTGGCGGTCATCGGGAGACTCATGGCTACTCACGGAGAGCGCGTCCACTTCGACGGCTCAGATCTCAGGACATCACTCCTGCGTGAGCTCGCGGACCTACGTGCTGCTTCTGACTTCGTCCTTGGCTCGCTCTCTCCGGACGAGCGCGGCATGGTCACGGAGCTCTCCGAGGACAAGCTACGCCTGTTTCAGCACTGGCACCGAGAAGCTCTCCGGCCCATGGCGGGCGGTGACCAGGACTCCGGAATCAAGCATGCCTAGGCGATTTTACTCGAACGTCCTGACGGCTCACGGCCTGGCTGTTGCCGACGACGGACGGGTCCTCGTGGGCCTCCGCTCGTCGAGCGGGAGCCGACCCGGCATGTGGGAGCTCCCCGGCGGGAAGATGGAGCCGGAGGATGGGGCGGACCTCAAGGCGACCGTGCGCAGGGAGTGGCTCGAGGAGCTTGGTGTGGACGTCGTGGTCGGGGATCTGGTGAAGTCTGTCGAGATGAAGGTGGAGGTCGACCTCCGGATGTACCTCTACGAGGTCGCGATCTCGCGCGGGGTCCCTCGCTGCATCGTCCATGATGGCTTGATCTGGGTGAGCCTGGAGGAGGCTGTCGTGCGCTACCCCTGCGCGCCGGCGATGTACCTGTACTACCGGAGCGCCCTCGCTGTGGTTGACAGGGTCGTGGAGGGCTCGGCGCCTCGTCATGGTCGGCGGCGGAGATGAGCGGCTCGGGATCGGCGAGCGCGAGACAGCGCAGCGGGACTCGCGCCACCTCCGGCCGTCGTTCGCCAGCAGATCGATCGCTACCCGGGCTCGTGACCAGGGCGGAGTGGGAGAGGCTCCCCGCCAGGAGCCGGGGCTACGTGGCGTACTGGCAGGGCGGCGTCCGCGGGAGCCAGATCGCCGGAGTCGGTAACCCGTTCGCTCCTGGATCTCGAGAGTACGGGGAGTACGCTGCCGGTGAGGCCCAGGCCGTCCTGGACGCGCAGGACTCAGAGGAATAAGGATCCGCATATCGATCGTTACTCTCGTAGAAAAGACGTCGAGATGCTCCCGTAGCTCAGGCGGATAGAGCTGCAGCCTTCTAAGCTGCCGGTCGGTGGTTCGACTCCACCCGGGTGCGCCAGGCGACGCGTCTTGCTCGCCAGATCGGCGGGGACGGGATCGCGGCGTCGTCGATACCTGTTTTTCCCTGAAGGAGGATACGTGACGTCAGAAACAAGGATGCGTGGGAGCAAGCGGAGGCCAACCAAGCCAGCGAAGGCGAAAGTGAAGGTGAAGTCGGAGAAGGGCAAGGCTGGCCAGGGTCGGGGGCACAAGGGGGGAGGCGCCAAGTCGAGCGAGACGCGAGTTCGTCCGCCGCGCTCTGGCTCGGCGACGGTTACGAACGGGCCCGAGGGCTTCGTTGACCCCGGAGAGGTGGCGGCCGAGTCACCCGCGGTCCAGCCGTCGCTTTCTCCCTCACATAGCCGCTTCTCCATCTCCTCCGCGGAGGAGTACGTCAGCCGCGTCAAGGGAGCAATTTTCCTGGGCGCTGGCGACAGTCTCTCTCCGAGTGCCAGGAGGGACTCCCTCGTCAAACTGCGCGACCACATCGACTCGATGATCTCTATCTTGTCAGCTGAGTCGAGCGGGCTTGGCTCAGCTAACGCGGTCGTCGACGTCGTCATCGAGTACGATCCCGGCCAAGCCCCATCCGGCGCCGGCGTCGCTTGCCCTTCGGTAGAGGATCCGGCCGGTCGCGATCTCGACGGTGACGAAGATGCCGAAGACGTCGTCGCGGGTGGCGGTGACGACGAGGACGGCGGCGACAATGGTCTCGGTGACGTGGACGCGACCGAGGACGAGGACGAGGACGAGGACGCGACCGAGGACGCCTCGTGACCCGGATCTTGCTCGCGATCTCGGTCGGCTACCTGGTGGGAGCGATCGTCTGGTACGCCTGGATCGCACGCGACCACGTGCGCGCCCGGCGCCTCCTCATGGAGTGCGCGCTCTGCGGGGGCCGGGAGTCCCACTGGCACCCGCTCTACTCGATCTTGTTCGCCCTCGCGTGGCCAGTCATCGTCATCCCGTGGCGAGGTCGACCACTAGCTTCTCCCTCTCTTCGCGCGATTGATCGACGCGTCCCCCAGTCATGGCGCGTGTCGATTTACTTCTCGATCGCCTCGTCGTCCTCGGAGGAGATCTACCCGACTCCGACGGTGGAAGCGGTAGAGGCGGCGGCGTTCGCCATCGCGGGGCCCTGCCGGATCCTGCCGGGCTCCATGGTCAGGATTCGGCCGGCTCTCCGGGCGTCACTCCGTTGGAGGCGAGTGGTCGATGAACAGAGCGAGATGAACAAGGCGGGATGAGCGAGCACCACGAGATCACGGACGATCAGCTCCGGGACCTATTCGCGCGGCACTGCGAGTGTCGCCCCATCGACCTGGCCCGCGGCGAGGACGATCACGCGGCGAACCACGACTGCGATACGGAGATCTTGCGTGACGTCCAGGTCGTGCTCGACGTCGTCGTCCTCTTCGACGACGTCGGGCGGATCCCGGCGATGCGCGAGGCGCGCTCTCGCTGCGCGGAGGCGCTCCTCCGGAAGCGAAACGCCCGTGGTGGCTGGGGCGCTCCGGGCAACGAAGCCTCGTGAGATGAATCAGCGCCGGACCTCGCGTTCGGCTGGTGATAGGATTTCGGTCATGGGAAATTCACCAGATCGCGAGCCTCGCCGACACCTCGAGAATCACCGCTTGCTGCGCGCCGCGAAGGAGCTCACCCCGAGCCAGAGGCAGTTGCGCCACGTCATCCTGCCGGTGAGCGCGGACGTCTCGCTCGATACGGGGAGCGCGCTGATCAATGGCCAGAGCCTGGCGCTGATCCGCTCTCGCCCGCAGCTATTCGACAAGCTGATCGCTCGTCGCTTGCTGGTCGCCGATCCGCTGAACTGGCGCGTCCACTCGCTCCGCGCGAGCCCCAGGATCGGCGGGAGCGTGATCCATGCTGACTGCCCGGCGCTCATGCGTCCGGGTTTCGACTCTGCTGAGAAATTGCCGCCGGTCCCGATCAATTTCCCCGGTGGCGTCGAGCTCGAGGTCGAGTATGTCGGCGGAGCTATCAGATCTTCCAAGGAGACGTTCCTGGCGTGTTTCTGCGCGGATGTCGTGGTCGATCCGGATCCGGGAGCTGAGTTAGTCGAGCGCGAGCGAAGCTCGCTTGGCGCCCCCACGGGGGCGACCTCCGTCGTCGCTCAATCTGGCCTGGTTCGCAAGGGTGAGTCCGTGCGCGTGCCACTCCTGCCGCGCTCGAACGACTTCTTTGTTTCTGGCATCTCTCTCCTCGTCGATTGCCCGGGTGACTGGATCGTCGATGACGTCGTCGTGGGCGGCGACACCCTCCTGGTCGACTCCGGGAGTCTCCCCGGCGACCTCTTCGCTCGCTGGTCTCGCCGGTCACCCGATCTGAAGTTTCGCCTGCCCCAGCTCAGCCTCGGCCGCGTTCACGCTGGTGACAGCTTCTTCGTCTCGGCTACGTATCAGGGCGCGTCTCCTGCTATCTTCGAGTACGAGGTCTCCGGTCATGAGGTTCCCGTTGGGGATGCCGCGGGCGACTCCGCCTTCCTCCCGGTTGATTCTGGGATTAAAATCCTGACAGGAACGACGTCCGTCGTCTGTGGCAGGGCTGATTTGCCCGACGGGTACTGCTTCATCCCAGAAGGCGTGGTCCTGCGCGATCCGGAGAACTGGGTCATCCTGGATGTCAAGGCCGGCAACCGGAGCCAGTTCGCGCAGGGCGGCGACATCCCCGGCGTCGCGTTCGGCGCGCACACGGTCGGCTGCCCTATGACCATCGAGCCGATCTACCCTGGGGGCGATCTGTCAGTCGTCGCCCGTTACGTGGGCGGCGACGGGGATGGCGGCCGGCTCGTCTTCGGCGTCGTAGGGCGCGTCGCGCGCGTGCCTGCCTATATCCCCGCTGGCCTGCTCGACCAGGTCAAGCCGTGAGACCCCGTCCGGCCGGCGGCTA
>Ga0265342_10002171_pt1 | contig 17254 bp, 14 predicted proteins | sample 4CB327metaG_FD_203125 | JGI IMG/M metagenome (GOLD analysis project Ga0265342, IMG submission 203125) | Rhizosphere microbial communities from Carex aquatilis grown in University of Washington, Seatle, WA, United States - 4-CB3-27 metaG | ecosystem: Host-associated > Plants > Roots >...
AATATCACTCGAACCGCCCGGTGCGCTCCGCATCGGGCGGTTTGCTATTGCGGTGCCGTTCGTCAAGTCATTCGACGTGAATGCCGGCTTCCGCCACAATCTTCTTGAAGTCTTCCGTATCGGACTTGATGCGGGCAGCGAAATCGGCGGCGCTCATGGGCGTGGTGTCGGCCCCGCCGATCGCGAAATGCTCGCGAATGTCGGGCATGACCAGGATTTTTTGAATCTCGTCATGCAGTTTCTCAACGATCGGCACCGGCACCTGTTTGGAGGCGAACATGCCGACCCAGTTGGACGCGTTGATATTGGGCACGCCTTCCTCTTTCAGCGTTTTCCAGTCTGCATTGAAACTCGATCGTTTCGCCGTCGTGACCGCGAGCACGCGGATCTTGCCGGACTGCAGAAATGGCACCGCCGAAGAGATCGCGAGCACCGATAGCGGAACGTCGCCGGCCGCCACTGCTGCCGCCGCGGGTGCGCCGCCGCGGTAGGGCACGTGCAGCAGCTTGATTCCGGCGCGCAGGTTCAATTGTTCAATGGCAATGTGATTGAAAGTCCCGGCGCCCGGCGACGAAGTGCCGAGGGTCTCCGGTTTGGCTTTCGCAGCAGCCACGACCTCTTGAACCGAATGATAGGGCGAATCGCCGTTGGTCGCGAACACCAGCGGGGTGTCGCTCAGCATGGCGACCGGAACGAGATCATGCTCGACGTCGTAGGGGACCTCTTTATAGAGCGCCGGATTGATGGCGAACTCGCCGATGGTGCCGACGATCAGGGTATAGCCGTCTGCGGGCGCGCGCAGCATGGCGGTTACCGCGATAAAGCCGTTGCCGCCCGGCCTGTTCTCAACAATCACCGGTTGCCCAAGCGCGTCGGACAGCTTCTGGCCCACCAGCCGCGCCGCGATGTCGGAGACCCCTCCCGGTGCATAAGGCACGAGGATGTGAATCGGCCGCGATGGATAAGTATCGGCCGGGGCCGGTGCGGCTGCAACGGTCGATGCCAGAAGTGATACAGCAATGAGCCCAAAAAACCTGCGCATATGAAGTCCCTGTTGTGACGTTCGAAGCGCCAGCCTAAGCCATTTCACGAGCGCGCGAATACTCCTTTCGTGGCAGATCGTCGCTGCCAGACGGAGGGGCTAAAACCCCCTACGACAACTTCTGATGTACAAACAGCCAGCGACCGCTGCCGACAGTCGTGATCGCCACCAGGCAGCTCGCCGCGACCAGTAGAAACACCGCGCGCGGATTGCCGTGATCCATCATAGCGCCGAAGATCAACGGCGCGACGATGCCGCTGATGTTGAATCCGGTACTGACGAAGCCGAAGACCTTGCCGAAAGAACCAGGCGGCGTCACCTCGCGCACGATCATGTCGCGCGACGGCATGGCGACGCCGGTGGCGAAGCCTGCGATGCTCATGATGAGCACCAACAGCACCGATCCGAGATCGACCAGCCCGACCAGCAGCACGGCGAGACCGGTCGCCAGCACGCCGAGCGCCGCGACCAGCATGCTGGAGACGCGCCCTACCAGGACGCCGCCGATCAGCACCCCGACGGTGGTGACTAGCAGGTTGGCGGTGAGGGCCGCATTGCCGATCGTCAACGGCGTTCCGTAGAGCGCCGTCAGTGCGACCACCGAATAGTTCTGGATGCCGCCGCTGATGACAGCGAGCAGCGCAAAAAACGCGAGGTTGCGGATGATGGCGGGTGAGAGTAACAGCTGCCAACCCACGCTCCCGCGAACGACGCCGGCGGGCTTTTTCCGCAGCGGTGCGCTGTGCACGGAAGGGTCTTCATGCACCAGCGCGAGCAACGCGGCGGCCAGTAATCCGAGGCATGTTGCACTGAAGAAGGCGCCGCGCCAGCCGACAACGCTCTGCAGGAGCAGCAGGCTTGCGGGGGCGACTGCCGAGCCGAGCATGCCGGAAAAGGTATGGATCGAAAAAGCGCGTCCGATCCGTTCGCCGGCGATGTGCTCGGAAAGGATCGCGTAGTCGGCAGGGTGATACACGGTGTTGCCGAGACCGGCGATCGCGAACATGGCCACCAGCACCCAATAGGAATGAACAGCGGCGGCGACGGCGAAGCCGAATGCGCCGAGCAACAGGCCTGCGATCAAAATGGTGCGCGCGCCGAAGCGATCGACCATAAAGCCCGTCGGAGTCTGGAATGTGGCGGAGACGATGTTGAAGGCCGACAGCGCCAGCCCGAGCTCCGTATAGCTGACGCCATAATCCTCGCGAACGAAGGCAAACAGCGGCGGCAGCAGCAGGATGAAATAGTGACTGACGAAATGCGCGGCGCTGACGCAAAAAATGATCTTGGATTCACCGGCGCGGGTGCTCGACAGCGCGAGTGGCGTCGCCTCAGTCATTGTTTTCTTTTCTTTCGGTACAATGCCCTCGGTAGGATCGCACGTTCAGCCACGTCGAAGGAAGCATCGCAATCGCAACGCGCCCGCCATCACAGCGCATGACCGCGACCGGTGGCGTTACGACGCCGACGGCGCGGCGCGAATCAACGACCAGACCCGCTCCGGCGTTGCCGGCATGTCGATGTGAGTCACCCCGAATTCGGCCAGCGCATCGACAATCGCGTTCATCACCGAGACCAGGGCGCCGGCGCAGCCGGCCTCCCCACAGCCCTTGGTTCCGAGCGGATTGGTGGTTGCCGGTACCGGATGACTGACGGCAACGAAATTGGGTGCGTCGGTGGCCCGCGGCATGGCGTAGTCCATATACGAACCGGTCAGCAACTGGCCTTCCGCGTCGTAGACCGTTCGCTCCATCAATGCCTGGCCAATGCCTTGGACCAGTCCGCCGTGGATCTGGCCTTCCACCAGCAGTGGATTGATCACGGTGCCGAAGTCGTTGACGGAGGAATATTTCACGACTTCGGTGACGCCGGTATCGGGATCGATCTCGACCTCGGCCACGTGGCAACCATTGGGAAAGGCCGAGGGAATCGAATCGGTGGCGTGCTTGACGTCCAGCGATTTCGGCGCCTCGTCCGGCAGCGGCGGGCCGGATCGCAGTTTTTCCGCGAGCTCCATGATGCCGATCGAGCGATCGGTTCCGGCGATCACAAAACGGCCGCGCGCAAATTCGATATCGGCGGCTGAGGCCTCCAGCACGAACGACGCGATCTGCTTGCCCTGCTCGACGACCTTGGCGGCGGCCTCCACCATTGCGGTGCCGCTCGCCGTGATCGAGCGCGACCCGCCGGTGCCGCCGCCCGCGATCAGTTCGTCGCTGTCGCCCTGCAGCAACCGGATGCGCTCGAACGGGATTCCGAGCCGGTCCGACAGCACTTGCGCGAACGGCGTCGCATGGCCCTGGCCATAGTCGAGCGTGCCGGTGATGAAGGTGACGGTGCCGTCGTTTTCAAACCTTATGCCGCCCATTTCCTTGTTTGGCGGCGCCGTGACTTCCAGATAGCTGCCAATCCCGATGCCGCGCAGCTTGCCGGCTTTGCGGCTCTCGCGTTTGCGCTTGGCAAAGCCCTTCCAGTCCGACACCTCCAGCACCTGCTTGAGCAGAGCCGGGAAATCGCCGCTGTCATAAGTCATCTCGGAGGCGGCCTTGTACGGCATCTCTTTCGCTTTGATGTGGTTGCGCCGCCGCAGCTCCAGGCGGTCGATCCCCATTTCGCGTGCGGCCGTATCGATCAGCCGCTCCATGAAATAATTGCCCTCCGGCCGTCCGGCGCCGCGATAGGCGGACACCGGCGAGGTGTTGGTGAACACCCCCTGGGTCGAAACCTCGAGCAGAGGGGTGCGGTAGACGCTGGCTGTGTTCTTGACAGCATTGACCGTCGAGGGCATCGGCGCGACCGTGCTCAAATAGGCGCCCATATTGCCGTAGCCGGTCAGCCGCACCGCCAGGAAACGGCCATCGGCATCGAGCGCGAGTTCGGCGGTGCGCTCATGATCGCGTCCATGGCTGTCGGATACGAAGCTTGAGGAGCGCTCGTCGGTCCATTTCACCGGACGTCCGAGCGCGCGCGCAGCGTGCAACAGACAGACATATTCCGGATAGACCGGCGCCTTCATCCCGAACGATCCACCGACATTGCCGACCAGGACATGCACGTTGCCGGCGGGAACGCCGAGAATGTCGACCAACTGGCTTTTCATGCCGAAGGCGCCCTGGCAGCCGACCTGTAGGGTGAAGCGGCCGCTCATGCTGTCGAACGCACCGACCGCGGATCGCGGTTCCATGGCGCTGACCACCAAACGATTGTTGAGCAGGTCGAGCCGGGTCACGTGCGCCGCGCCGGCGAACGCGGCAGTGACTTTGGCGGTATCGCCGAAATGAAAATCGATGGCGACGTTGTTGGGAACATCGTCGTAGATCTGCGGCGCACCGGCTTGCGCCGCTTCGCTCGCCTTGGTCACCGCGGGCAGCGGATCGATGTCGAGCACGACTGCTTCTGCCGCATCGCGTGCCTGTTGCGGGGTTTCGGCCACCACGCATGCGATCGGATCGCCGACAAAGCGCACCTTGTCGACCGGGAGCGCCGGCCGCGCCGGCTTCTTCATCGGTGTCCCGTCGCGATTGTTCAATGGCACGGCGCACTTCAGCGTCCCGTAGCCGCTGAGATCAGCGCCGGTATAAACCGCAAGGACCCCGGGCATGGCCTTGGCCGGGCCGACATCGATGGAGCGGATGACGCCATGGGCGTGCGGACTACGGACAATGGCCGCATAGGCCTGCCCCGGCAGATTGATGTCGTCGGTATAGCGACCGTGACCGCGCACCAGCGTGGGGTCTTCGGTGCGCAGGACCGGCTGGCCGACGCCATATTTCGTCAACGCCCAGGCGTCGGCGGTGTTGGGGTCCTGGCGGATATCCATGCAATGTCCGGGAATGAATGAGGAAGCAGATCTCCCCGTTCAGATAGTGGAGCGCGCCCGCTTCGACAAGCGAACCCGATTTTCACCATAGGAATACAATAACTTCTGTGGGTTGCGCGCGGTCAGCGCCCTGGTACACTCACGTCGATTTGAACTCTCAATCGTCGCTTTCGTCGAGCCTTGAGGCTTCGGGGCGGCAGGAAGGCTTTGAATGGATGACGACGCCGGTTTGACCGGCGGCCTCGAGCCCGCGCGCGAGCAGGCGCGGCAAAATCATGCTCGCCGGGGTCGTCGCTCGCCCTATCGACATGTGCGCCGCGATCTCGCGTCGGGTGGGGGCGATCGCGGAGGGGCGACTTACGCCGCCCTTGATCTTGGAACCAATAATTGTCGCCTGCTGGTGGCGCGCCCGACCCGTGACGGTTTCCGGGTCATCGATGCTTTCTCGCGCATCATCCGGCTCGGGGAAGGTCTGTCGGCGTCCGGCCGCATCAACGAGGCGGCGATCGCACGGGCCATCGATGCGCTCGGCGTTTGCCGCGACAAGATGAAGAATCGTGGGGTCACGCGCGCCCGCTTGATCGCCACCGAAGCCTGCCGCGCTGCGGTCAACGGCGCCGAGTTTCAACATCGCGTCAACGAACAGGTCGGGCTGGCGCTGGAGATCGTCGATCGCGAAACCGAGGCGGCGCTGGCGGCGACTGGATGCACGCCCTTGATCGCGCCGGAAGCCGATGGCGTTATTCTGTTCGACATCGGCGGCGGATCTTCGGAATTGGTGCGGCTGGCACAGTCTGAACCCCATCGCTACGGCCCGCCGCGGCCTGTGATCCGAGGCTGGACTTCGCTTCCGGTCGGGGTAGTGACGCTCGCCGAGCGGCATGGCGGTGTCAGTGTCAGTCGCGAACTGTTCGAAGCCATGATCAGCGAAGTGAGTGAGCACGTCGCGCGCTTCGCGGCAGTGCACGGCGGCGAACTCCACGATACGCATATGCTGGGCACGTCCGGTACCGTGACCACGATCGCCGGCGTATTTCTCAATCTTGCGCGCTACGAGCGCAGACGGGTCGACGGCTGCTGGATGACGGATATCGAGGTCACCGCCGTGGTCGAACGGCTGCTCGCCATGAGCTATGGGGACCGGGTCGCCAATCCCTGCATCGGCTCCGAGCGCGCCGATCTGGTACTCGCTGGCTGCGCTATTCTGGAGGCGATCCGCCGGTCATTTCCCTGCACGCGGCTGCGTGTGGCCGACCGCGGATTGCGGGAAGGCATTCTCGTGCAGTTGATGCGCGAGGATGCGGTTTGGGGTGGCGCCGGGGCGAGTGCCCAGTGACTGCAGCGCGCGGCAAAAGCGGCGGACGGGGCGGGCGTGAACTCAAGGTGCGCGTGCGCACCGGCAAGGGTCGCACGCTCGCCTCCAAGCTATGGCTGGAGCGCCAGCTCAATGATCCCTATGTCGCGCGCGCGAAGCGGGAAGGCTATCGCTCGCGTGCCGCCTTCAAGCTGATCGAGATCGACGACAAGGCTCACATCCTGAAATCTGGTGGATGCGTTGTCGACCTCGGTGCCGCACCCGGTGGCTGGAGTCAGGTTGCGGCAGCGCGGGTCGGTACGCAGGCGGGACGAGGCCACGTCATCGCGATCGATATTCTCGATATGCCGCCGTTGCCCGGCGTTGATTTTCTGCATCTCGATTTTCTCGATGCAGATGCTCCTCACAAGCTCAAGGCGATGGCAGGAGGGCCCGTTGACGTCGTGCTCTCCGACATGGCCGCGAATGCTACCGGCCATCGCAAGACCGATCATCTGCGCATCGTGGCGCTGGCCGAGACGGCGGCGATGTTCGCACGCGAAGTGCTGAAGCCGGGCGGTGCGTTTCTCGCCAAGGTGCTGCAGGGCGGCACCGAGAGCGTGTTGCTTGCCGATCTCAAGCGCGATTTTGCGACCGTCAAGCACATCAAGCCGGCGGCAAGCCGGCCGGACTCGGCTGAGCTCTACGTTCTCGCCACCGGCTTCCGTCAGCCTGGGCGCTGATCCTCCGGATCGCTGATTTTCGGCAAGCGGTTGGCCAGCTCGGCACCGGCGTCGTGCGGCAGACGATAAAAGATCCAGACTGAGGACGTGGAAATCGCCGCAATCAACAGAAAGGCCGGCGGAAAGTCGGCGGCCGTGAGCACGGGGTGGCCGTCGATTCGCATCATTATTTCCACTGCCAGTCCGCCGACCGCGACACCAGCCGACAACGAGAGCTGCTGCGCCACGCTGACGAGCGACGTGGCGCGGCTCATGCGGCGCGGCTCCACCTCCGCATAGGCGATGGTATTGATGCTGGTGAACTGAAGCGAACGGAAGAAACCGCCGATCAGCAGCAGACTGATCATGATTACCGCCGGCATCGTCGGAGAGAAGGTCGCGCACGCCGCCAGGAAGGCCGCGCTGATCAACGCATTGAAGATCAGGATGGTGCGAAAACCGAAGCGCCGCAGAATGCGCGCACCGATTGCTTTCATCGCGAAGGCGCCGACCGCGGATGAAAATGTGATCAAGCCGGAGTGGAACGGCGACAGCTTGAAGCCGATTTGCAAGAGCAACGGCAGCAGGAACGGCAGTGCGCCGATGCCCATGCGGAACATGAAGCCGCCAACGACGCTGGCGCGAAACGTTGGCAATGCGAACAGCGACAGATCGAGCACCGGAGCGGGCTTGCGCCGGGCATACAGGACATAACAGGTTGTGGAGGCGGCACCCACCACGATCAGGGTGATCACCACCGACCAGGGCAGGTACTCGAGCCCGGCAACCGACAATCCGAATGCCAGGCCGGCGACGCCGATGCCCGAAAGCGCCATCCCGATGAAATCGAACGGTGGATGTTCTTCCGCCCGCACGTTGTCGATGTAGCGGGTGATCAGCGCGATGCCGGCCAAGCCGATCGGCAGATTGATCAGAAAGATCCAGTGCCAGCTGAAATAGGTGGTGATGAAACCGCCGACCGGCGGCCCGATCATCGGGCCCACCAGAGCCGGCATGGTGACGAACGCCATGGCGTCGACGAGTGCGCGCTTGTCGACGCTGCGGACAAGAATGAGGCGGCCGACCGGCGTCATCATCGCGCCGCCCATGCCTTGCAGGATGCGGGCAAAAACGAAGTGACCGAGCGATTGCGACATCGCGCAGGCGATCGAGCCGACCATGAACACGCAGATCGCCGCGCGGAACACGGTGCGCGCGCCAAAGCGGTCGGCGGTCCAGCCGCTCGCTGGAATGAAGATCGCGAGCGACAGCAGATAGGAAGTCACCGCAAGCTTGAGCGCGAGCGGATTGGTGCCGATATCGGCGGCGATTGCAGGCAGCGAAGTTGCGATCACCGTGGAGTCCATGTTCTCCATGAACAGCGCGACCGCGACGATCAGCGGTATGAGACGGTCCCGGGACATTGGCACCACAGGTTTGAGGTTTGGCGCTGGCGGGCGGGAATCCGGTTTTGCGGCCGGGTCCGCTCTGGTAGATTAATTCCAACGTTGTGTCTGCTGCCGCGTGTTCGGTCTGGCGTTTTGGGCGATTTGTGGGACCAGTGATGCGGGCGTTGCCGCCCGTCGGAAGGGGGGGATCGATGAGGCCTGTCAATCGGATGGCCGGGTTGGCGTCGCTGCTTGCGGCCTTGGTCGGCGGAGCGGGTGCGGCGTCCGCGTTCGGCGCGCTTGCGATCGACGGCTATCGCGGACCGCACTACGGCTTCTCCTACAATCATCCCACTGCGGCTGATGCGCGGGCGCGCGCTATCAAGGAATGCGGCGGCAATTGCACGGTCGTGGTGACCTTTCAGAATACTTGCGCCGCCTTTGCCGCCGACCAGAGCCAAGCCAATGGTGCAACCGGGTGGGCTTACGCGCCGACAAAAGAGGAGGCGCAGCAGAGCGCATTGAATTACTGCAAGCAATATGGCGGCAAGTCTTGTCTCGTCCGGGTCTGGGCCTGCGAAAGCCTGATCGCACGCGACGCTAGCGCGCAGGCCGTCCGGGAGGGGACCGTGCCGCCGGAGACGACGGCGTCGCTGACGCCTCCGGCGATCGTCGCGCCGCCGCCGACAAATGTGGCGCCCGCGCCGGTGCCGATCGCTCCGGTGTTTCGGCCGTCAGCGGACGGCGCGCGCCGGGTGGCGCTCGTCATCGGCAACGACGCCTACCAGGAACTTGACCATTTGCAGAAGGCGGTCAACGACGCGCGCGCGGTCAGTGCGGCACTCACGCAACTCGGTTTCGATGTCATCCGCGTGGAAGACGCCACACGGCGCACAATGGCCCAGAAGATCGTCGAGTTTTCAGCCAAGGTCGGGCGCGGCGATACCGCCTTTTTCTTCTACTCCGGCCACGGCGTCGAAATTCGAGGCATCAATTACCTGCTGGCGGTGGACACGCCCGGGGCCAACGACGGTCAGGAGGCCCTCATCACGGCGGAAGGGATACCGGCCGATACCATCATCGAGCAGTTGCAGGAGCGCGGCGCCAAGGTGAGCATGCTGGTGCTCGACGCCTGCCGCGAAAATCCGTTCAAGAAGAGCGGTTCGCGCGGGGTCGGGGCCACCCGCGGGCTTGCCCAGATCACCGCTCCGGAAGGCGTGTTTGTGCTCTATTCCGCCGGCGTCGGACAGACCGCCCTCGACCGGGTTTCCGACACCGACCCCAATCCCAATTCCGTGTTCACGCGCACCTTCGCCCAGGTGCTGACGGCCCCCGGGATGAGCGTACAGGAAATGGCTAAGACGACGCAGTCCGAGGTTCGCAAGCTTGCGGCAACCGTTAATCATCCCCAAATGCCGGCCTATTACGACCAGATTCTTGGTCAATTTACTCTCAGTCAGGCGCCTTGAGCGGCCGGGCTACGGCGAAGGTGCAAAGCTGGATGCCACGACTGCCGAATGCGCTCTAGGCATTGTGAGCGACCCGTGATAACCACCCTCGCCAACTCCGCACCGGGGCTCCCGAGTCGCCAGTCCGACCGGACCGACGCGACTAAGGACCGAGGCTCCAGGCGGTTGAGGAGTTTGGCATGGCGGCAATTCCCAATGGTGGCCCGATCGAAGCGCTGACCTTCGATGACGTCCTGTTGAAACCGGGGCTCTCGGATCTATTGCCTTCCGAGATCGATATTCGCTCGCGCGTCACCGCCGAAATCCCGCTGAACATCCCGATCATCGCTTCGGCCATGGATACCGTGACCGAAGCCGCAATGGGGATTGCCATGGCGCGGGCCGGCGGCATCGGCATCATTCATCGCAATCTCGATCCGGACGAGCAGGCGGCGCAGGTGCGCCAGGTGAAGAAATTCGAATCCGGCATGGTCGTGAACCCGCTCACGATTCATCCCGAAGCGACGCTCGCCGATGCCCTCACCCTGATGAAGGACAATGGCATTTCCGGCATTCCGGTGGTCGAGGGCGGGACGCCCCGCAGCCCCGGCAAGCTGGTCGGCATTCTCACCAACCGCGACGTGCGCTTCGCGACCGATCCCCGTCAGAAAGTTCACGAACTGATGACGAAGCAGGGCCTCGTCACGGTGCGTGAAGGCGTCAGCCAGGACGAGGCCAAACGGCTGTTGCACCAACACCGGATCGAAAAGCTGCTGGTGGTCGATTCCCAGTACCGCTGCGTCGGCCTGGTCACGGTGAAGGACATTGAAAAGGCGGTCGCGAACCCGAACGCCTGCAAGGATGATCAGGGACGTCTGCGTGCGGGCGCGGCAACGACAGTGGGCGACGCCGGCTTCAGCCGCACCGAACGGCTGATCGAGGCCGGGGTCGACATGGTCGTCGTCGATACCGCCCATGGACATTCGACGCGCGTGCTGGAAGCGGTCAACCGCATCAAGCGGCTCTCGAACGCCGTGCAGGTGGCGGCTGGCAATGTGGCGACCAGCGACGGCGCCAAGGCTCTGATCGACGCGGGCGCCGATGCGATCAAGGTCGGCATTGGTCCGGGCTCGATCTGCACCACGCGGGTGGTGGCCGGCGTCGGCGTACCGCAACTCACCGCCATTCTCGATGCGGTCGAGGTCGCGCGTCGCGCCAATGTCCCTGTCATCGCCGATGGCGGCATCAAATATTCCGGCGATCTGGCCAAGGCGATCGCGGCCGGCGCGGATTGCGCCATGATCGGCTCGCTGCTCGCCGGCACCGATGAAACGCCGGGCGAGGTGTTTCTCTATCAAGGCCGCTCCTACAAGGCCTATCGCGGCATGGGCTCGGTCGGCGCAATGGCGCGCGGTTCCGCCGATCGCTACTTTCAGCAGGACATCCAAGACTCACTCAAGCTAGTGCCGGAAGGGGTCGAGGGCCAAGTCCCGTACAAGGGCGCGGTCGCCAACGTGTTGCATCAGTTGATCGGCGGCTTGCGAGCGGGCATGGGTTATGTCGGCGCCGCCACCGTCGCCGATTTTCATGCCAAGGCCGAGTTCGTGCGCATTTCCGGTGCCGGCCTGCGCGAGAGTCACGTGCACGACGTCACCATCACGCGCGAGAATCCGAACTACCCGACTCGCGCGTAAAGTTTTTTTCTGTTCAGTCCAAGGGAGCGCTGATGTCCGTCCAGGCGGTTCTATTTCCGCTCTTTGTCGAGGTTGCACTGACCTTCGTGCTGTTATTCTGTACCGGCCGCGTGCGCATCGCGACGGTCCGCAGCGGACAGGTGCGGGTCGGCGACATCGCGTTGGGTCAACAGAATTGGCCGGCGGGGCCGACCCAGTTCGCCAACGCTTACAAGAACCAGTTCGAGCTTCCGGTTCTGTTTTATGTCCTTACTATTCTTGCCTGGATGACCCGGCAGGCCGACCTGCTGTTCGTCATCCTGGCGTGGCTGTTTGTGCTGACGCGGCTCGGGCATGCCTATATCCACGTCACCAGCAATCGCTTGTCCCACCGTTTCACCGCTTTTGCCGCGGGCTACCTCGTGCTGGCGGTGATGTGGGTGATCTTCGCCGTCCGTTTGCTGTTGACCGTCTGATGGTCCCCTCCGCCCGTCTCTCCGCCGCTGTCGAAGTTCTCGCCGACATCGAAGCCCGTCATCGTCCGGCCGCGGATGCGCTGCGGGATTGGGGCCTGTCGCATCGCTTCGCCGGCTCTGGCGACCGTGCGGCGATCGGTGGCCTCGTCTATGATGCGCTCCGCCGCAAGGCTTCCTCCGCCTACCTGATGGGCGAAGCGACACCGCGCGCCAACATGCTCGGCATGCTGAAGCTCGCCCGCGGCGTTGAGATCGATGCGATCGCACGGCTGTGCGACGGCGGCCGTTTTGCGCCGGAGCCGTTGTCCGAAAGCGAGTCTAGCGCATTAGGGCAGGGGTCGCTCGCGAATGCGCCGGCGGCGGTGCAGGGCGATTACCCGGAATGGCTCGATGCGCATCTGGAGCGCGTGTTTGGCGCCGAGCGTTCTGCCGAGGGCGCGGCGCTTGCGGGCCGTGCCGCGCTTGACCTGCGCGTCAATACGCTCAAGGCCGATCGCGACACCGCCGCTGCCGCGCTCTCCCATCTCAATGCCGTGCCAACCCCTTGGTCCTCGGCCGGATTGCGCATCACGCGCGCTGCCGATGCCAAAAGCCCGGCGGTGCAGGCGGAGCCCGCCTTTCTCAAAGGCCTGGTCGAGGTGCAGGACGAAGGCTCGCAGGTGGCGACCTGGCTCGCCGGGGCAAAGCCCGACGAGCAGGTGGTCGATATCTGTGCTGGCGGCGGCGGCAAAACCCTGGCGCTCGCGTCGATCATGGCCAATCGCGGCCAGATCTATGCAACGGACACCGACAAGCGGCGGCTGGCGCCTATTCACGAACGGCTGGAACGCGCGGGCGCGCGCAATGTCCAGGTGCGCACGCCGCGCGGCGATGCCGAACTGCTGGCGGATCTCGCCGGCGACATCGATCTCGTGCTGATCGATGCGCCTTGCACCGGGACCGGCACGTGGCGGCGCAATCCGGACGCCAAGTGGCGCATGCGCCCGGGCGCCCTCGAACAGCGCACCAAGACCCAGATGGAGGTGCTTGATCGTGCCGCTCTGCTGGTGAAACCAGGCGGACGCATCGCTTACATCACCTGTTCGGTACTGGCGGAAGAAAATGGCGACCAGGTACGAGCTTTTCTCGGCCGGCATCCGGGCTTTGCCGTCGTGCCTCCAAACGAAGTTGCGCAGGCGCTGCATGAACGTGCTGAAGCCCTGCTTGCGGCCGCGCTGGTTTCGCCGGAGGGATTGCTGCTGACACCGCGGCGAACTGAAACCGATGGATTTTTCGTGAGCGTCATCAGGCGCGTTTGAGTTTTGACGCTGGAGGCACCGCATCTTTCTTCACCTCCCCCTGAAAAGGGGAGGCTGGGAGGGGGTCGCTTGTTCAGCGTAACGAAGGCTCAAATCTTTGCGCGGAGGACCCCCACCCCAACCCTCCCCCTTTCTCGGGGAGGGAGTACGACCGAATTCTTGGCCGACTTCATTCGTCCAACCGGCTGGCCGGAAGATGCTGGAGAGTAATACGACACCAGACTTGACCCGGGCCTTGCGGCACCGCACATAACGTCTCCGAACGGCCGTTGTGGTCGATTCCGCGTCGCTCCGGGACCGTCGGTTCATTCTACGGATCCTCATGCACGACAAAATTCTCATCATCGATTTCGGCTCGCAGGTGACGCAGCTGATCGCGCGGCGCGTGCGCGAGGAGGGCGTCTATTCCGAAATCGTGCCCTATCAGAAGGCGGAAGCCGCATTTGCGGCGATGCAGCCGCGGGCGGTGATCCTGTCCGGCGGTCCGGCGTCGGTGCTCGACGCCGACGCGCCGCTGACGCCGCCGGCGCTCTATCGTTCCGGAGTTCCCATTCTCGGCATCTGCTACGGCGAGCAGGCGATGGCCTCGCAACTCGGCGGCAATGTCGAGGGCGGTCACCATCGCGAGTTCGGCCGCGCCGAGGTGGAAATCGTCAAGGACACCGCCTTGACCGAAGGCGTCTGGCGCAAGGGCGAGAAATATCCGGTCTGGATGAGTCACGGCGATCGGGTAACACAACTGCCGCAGGGTTTCGAAACCGTCGGCATCTCGGCCAACGCGCCGATCGCGATGATCGCCGACGAGGCGCGCAAATTCTACGCGACGCAGTTCCATCTCGAGGTGGTGCACACGCCCCACGGCGCGGCGCTGTTGCGCAACTTCGTTCGAAACATCGCCGGCTGCTCCGGCGACTGGACCATGCGCGCCTTCAAGGACGAGGCGATCGAAAAGATCCGAGCCCAGGTCGGCAAGGCGCGCGTGATCTGCGGCCTGTCGGGCGGGGTCGATTCGGCCGTCGCCGCCGTGCTGATCCACGAAGCGATCGGCGATCAGCTCACCTGCGTGTTCGTCGACCACGGCCTGCTGCGCCTCGGCGAAGGCCGCAAGGTGGTGGCGCTGTTCAAGGACAGCTACAACATTCCGCTGGTGCACGTCGAAGCCGACAAGCTGTTTCTCGACGCGCTCGCCAGCGTGACCGATCCCGAAATCAAGCGCAAGACCATCGGCAAATTGTTCATCGAGGTGTTCGAAGCCGAAGCCAAGAAGATCGGCGGCGCCGAATTCCTGGCCCAGGGCACGCTCTATCCCGACGTGATCGAAAGCGTGTCATTCACTGGCGGCCCGTCAGTCACGATCAAGTCGCACCACAATGTCGGCGGCTTGCCCGAACGCATGAACATGAAGTTGGTCGAGCCGTTGCGTGAATTGTTCAAGGACGAGGTGAGGGCGCTCGGCCGTGAACTCGGTCTGCCCGAGGCGTTCGTCGGCCGCCATCCGTTTCCGGGGCCCGGACTCGCTATCCGCTGTCCGGGCGAAATCACCTCCGAGAAGCTCGAAATCCTGCGGCTCACCGATGAGATCTATATCGAAGAAATCCGCCGCGCCGGTCTCTACGACGACATCTGGCAAGCCTTTGCTGTGATCCTGCCGGTGAAGACCGTGGGCGTGATGGGCGACTTCCGCACCTATGAGTTCGTCGTCGGCCTGCGTGCGGTAACTTCTACCGACGGCATGACCGCTGATTTTTATCCCTTCGACATGAAGTTCATCGGCCACGTCGCCACCCGCATCATCAACGAGGTGAAGGGCGTCAATCGCGTGGTCTACGATGTGACTTCGAAGCCGCCGGGCACGATCGAGTGGGAGTGATGGGGAGTGCTGTGGAGTAGTATCGGACAGCAGAGGACACTCGAGCGAATCCTAGAACCCGAGATGTTTGGCCAAGGCCGCCACAGGAGCGATCGCGTCCTCGTCGTCGCTCCACAGAAAGACGAAGCGGCAACGCTTTCACCCTTGCGAGAGCTGTTCTCATTGAGGCGAGGATGACTCAACTGTCAGGGCTTCACGAACCGATAGGCGAAGCGATCGGTTTTGCCCTTGATGGAGGGATCGAACGCCTTGATCGAGTGCGGATCGTCCTTGTTCGCGAGCATGGTGCTTTGCGCGTCCAGTACGAAGCCGGCCGCCTCCACCTCCTCGCGGACGGAGGCAGGGTCGATCCGATGCAGCGACTGGGCATCGCTCGTGCCTGCCCCGGCGGCGGCGGCGTGATCGACAATGACGTAGAACCCACCAGGCTTCAGTCGATCGTAGACGGCTCGATTGAAGTCGGCCGCCGTCGCGCCCCTGGCCTGGATCAGTGCGGTGTGGAGATCGTGGTAGAACAGGTGCACCCACAGGACGTCCGCTGGCTGGGTGACCTCCGGCATCGCCACGAGGTTCGCCGAGACGGCTTCGACGTTCTCTCGGCCCGGCTCTTTCGCGAGCGCCCGCATCAGGCCGACCGGATCGTTCTTGAAGTGGGCGACTTCGGCCGGCACGAAGCTGTAGACCCGTCCTTCGGGCCCCACGATGTCGGAGAAGAGACGCGTCCAGTCGCCGTCGCCCGGATAAACGTCGATGACGGTGGAGCCCGCATCGACTCGTGCGAACCGGGTCAACTCGGATAGCTTGGATTGGTCGTACATCGGAATCTCCTTTACGGTTAGGCATTCGACGAGTGGGCGGCGGGGCAATCCACGGCTGATCCACCGTCACCCCGAGCCGATGGCTGCAGAGGGCCAGCGCTACGCAGGGCCGGACGCGTCCATCTGCGAGGCCCGGGCCAATGCTTGCGTATCGACATATTCCCGGATGTTGGTCAGTCTGCCGTCCCGGACCGTGATGGCGAAAATCCAGTCGTCCTCGAACGTCTTGTTCGTCGCTTTGATCTTTCCCTTCGCGAATCCGACGACGAGGACCCGGTCACCTTGCGCTACGAACTCCCGGGGTTCCGTGGACGTTTCTATCGACTTGGATGCCGTCTCAAGCAAATCCGCCAGCCCGGCGTGTCCGTGGCGCGTTCCGGCCAGCGGCCAGTCCTCGCCCGGAATGATCCACTCGATGTCTTCGGCGACCAGCGCCAGCAGAGCCTCCCTGTCGCCGCGGCCGATCGCGGCAAAGAAGTCCTTCACGGTCTGGACGTTTTTGTCGGTGCTCATAGAATCTCCACCATTTTCCTCGGATCGGATCGTGTCCGATCGACTTCATGGTTAGGCCAGCGACTGGCCTCCTCAAAACTAAGGCGAGGATTGCGCGGAAACACAGAAGCTGGATCGCCGTAGCCAATGCTGCAGATGAAGTTCGACTGGATTCGCGTGCCAGAGAAAAAGGCCTTATCCACGCCGGCGTTGTCGAAGCCCGACATGGGGCCGCAGTCCAGTCCCAACGCCCGGGCAGCGACGATGAGGTAAGCGCCCTGCAGCGTCCCGTTTCGCATTGCCGTCACCTGGTCCTGCAAAGTACTTCTGCATGACCTCGGCATTGTGAGGCAAAAGCTTTGGAAGCTGGCCGGCGAAATCCAAATCGTGGCCGATAATGACCGTGACGGGAGCCTGAAGAATCTTCGGCTTATTCTGTTCCGCCGCAAGCCCGGCGAGCGTTGCCTTTCCGTCGGCGCTACGCACCCAAACGAAACGGGCGGGGCTGCAGTTCGCAGACGTCGGCCCCCATTTCATGAGATCGTAGATCTCGCGCACTTTTGCGTCCGCCACAGCACGATCGGCCCAGCCGTTAAAGGTGCGAGCGGAACGAAAGATTTGATCGAGCGAGGGGTCGGATAACGCGGCTGTCATGGATAGATCCTTTTCGGATGGCCTGGGTGATCCGTTCGTGTGTGGCGACCTTGCTCCCGCCGATTAGCCACTTTTCGGCGATCCGGCGCGAATTCAGATGGCCGAGAAGCCGCCGTCGACGGACAACTCCACGCCATTCACGAAGCTCGAATCGTCTGAAGCAAGGAACAGCGCGGCCGCCGCAATTTCCTCAGGACGACCCATCTTTCCCCGCGGGATCAGGGATTCGAACATCTGCTTCGCCTCCTCGGTGAGAACT
>Ga0265342_10002174_pt1 | contig 17245 bp, 10 predicted proteins | sample 4CB327metaG_FD_203125 | JGI IMG/M metagenome (GOLD analysis project Ga0265342, IMG submission 203125) | Rhizosphere microbial communities from Carex aquatilis grown in University of Washington, Seatle, WA, United States - 4-CB3-27 metaG | ecosystem: Host-associated > Plants > Roots >...
CGTGGCCACCCCAAAAAAGATTTTCAAGCTGGTGATGTTCATGGTCCCCCTCCCTCAGTTGATGACCGCGTGGCCGGCGCCCTCGGTGGCGCTCGAGCACGTGCAGAAATAGCCGCCGAAGATCGTATATGGCCCGCGATTCGCAGTCTCGGGGTTGGTGATGGTGACGCCGGAGTTGTCGACGTTCGTCGCCGGTGTGTGCCCGGGCTTGTGCGTCCAGAACCCGTTCGCGTCGCGGCGATACCAGTGATAGTCGGGAATGGACGGGGCGATGACCATGGCCAGGAGCTCGCGGCTGTCGCCGCAGCCGGCGGCCAGCGTGGTCGAGATCAGACCATCGGCCTGCGAGTACTTGGCGATGGTCGGGACGTCGACGACATTGCAGCACTCTCCCGACGCGTTGCCCGGCTGCGCGAACGTGTCCGTGCGGTGGTTGTTCGAGTAGTTGTAGCAGTTGTTGTGCTGCTGAACGTTGCCGCCGTCGTTCCAGAACGACGGGTTGTACGACGACGTGCCGCAGCTGAAGTTGGCGCACGACCGCCCGCAGATCGACGTGACCTCGCCGACGCAGACCGAGTCCCAGCTGCTGTTGCAGCAGAAGGAATCCGACGCGCAGATGCTGTTCACGCAGGCGTCCATGCTCGTCGCCAGCGCCGCGCCCGGGTTGCAGAGGCTGTGGCTGTTCGGCGTCTTGCGCATCTGGGTCCACGACGAAACGATGCTGCCCGCGCTGACCTGCAGGTGATCCTTCGACTGCGCGATCACGCTGCGGGCGTTTCCGTTCGGTCCGACCCGGAAGAGCATGCGCCCGGGCCCGCTGGTGAAGCTCGACGAGCCCCCGAACCCGACGATCCCCCATCCGCTGCTCACGATCCCCGTCGACGTCGCCACGCCGGTGCCGACGGTTTGCGTGCTGCCGTCGAGGAACTGAACGTCGAGCTGTCCGAATCCTTCGATCATGGTGTTCCCGCCCCAGGTCCCGATCACGCCCGTCATGCTGCCGGTGATGGTTCCGGGCGACGACACGATGTGGTCCTTCGACGCCATCGCTCCGTACTTGACCGTGGTGAGCAGCTGGCCGGGCCCGCTGGTGTTCGCCTGCGCGCCGCCGCTGGTGCCGATCGGCGGGCCGCCCATGCCCAGGCTGGGGGCGGATACGGCCACGTTCGGCGGGACGGTGACGCTGGCGTGGGCGAGCTCCCCGCGCAGGGTGGCGGCGTTCACGCCGTCGAGGCGCAGCCCGATCGCGTACGTCGTCAGCTTGTAGACGTCGACCGCTTGATGATCCTTCGAGGCTCCATGCCAGGTCCGCCCATCAATGAACCGGCTGGCGGTGAGCAGCGCACCCAGCCCCGTGTAGTTGGCGAACGCGCCGCCGCCGACCAAGGCGTAGCCGGAATCGACGGTGCAGTCGATCGACTGGATCTCTGCCGCCGTGTCCGCGGTGCACGACTTCACCTGCACGTGCAGCGGCGAAGCCGAATCGTCGGTGAACGTCGTGACGACCAGGTCGCTTTGTCGCTCGACGAGCGGTTCCGTCGGTGCCGTGTTGTCGGCGGTACCTTCGAGCGGCGGTGCGCCGCAACCGTGGAGCGCCAGACACGGCGCCAGCACGGTCAATGATAAGGCTGCGCGTCCACACATCGTGGACCAGCTGTTCTCTCCTGACCTCTTCATGGTCTCCCCCCTCCGTTGATCGTTGGACTCCCTCTCTTGTGACCGCAGACACAAGAGCCGGTCCCCTATAACTCAGCCGGCGTCGAGTAAACAACAATCTGCTTGTCCGTGAGTGCCGTTACACACCACGCGTGGATGCTATTGCGCGAGCACGGTTTCGCCGTCAATAGACCTCCTGATATGGGGCGCTATCTCGGCCGTAAAGGACGTGGCAAACGCGGCCGAGCACGCGGCGCTGCCCGATCGCACCATGCACCTGAACGGCCCCGCACGGCGGGTGGGACATCCCCGCGCGCACTGCCCAATCCGACGCCATGAGCGGCGATCTGAAGGGCCTTGGCTTTACCGTCGTCGGTTCGACGATCATCTACGCGCACATGCAGGCCGTCGGGATCGCCAACGACCACGTCGTCGGCTGCTTTCGATATCGGGAGGTCGCCAAGCTCGGGCGAGACACCGTGACAGAGCGAATCGGCATTTGAACTTCCTATCCACTTCCCCGCCGGCGCGCGTCTTTACACGCACCTCGCGGTCTGGTGCCGCTGATTTGCGGCCAGATTGGGACAGCTGCCCTTGTGGATGGGCGCGCCACCTCTACATTCCTGGCACTACGAGCTCCATCAAAGACGGATACGCGACCAGGGAGGCCAGAACGCCGGGGCCATCAGGCTTACGAGCGGGTTGGATGACGATCGTGCTCGAGGTCGTCTTGGCATTCGGGTGCGGCGACAACAAGCCAGCCGAGCCGCACTTACTGGCCGTTGGTGCCGACGGAGGAGACCGGACCGACACCGCCACGGACACCGGCGAGGAGGGCCCGGCGGCGCCAACCGCGGCGGCCGGCGCCTCGCGGATGTTCGTGCCGGCCTATGTCTATCCGGGCGCCGAGTGGGACCGCCTCGTTGCGGCGGCCCCGACGGTGGGCATCATCGTGGCCAACCCCGCCGACGGCCCCGGCGCCCTCGTCGATTCGACGTATCTCGACGCCATTGCGAGCGCGCGCCAGGCCGGAATCCTGGTGCTGGGCTACGTCAGTACCGCTTACGGCCAGCGCGCCAGTGCCGACGTCCACCTGGACATCGACCGATACTACGATTTTTACCATCCGTCCGGGATCTTCCTGTCGGAGGGACCGATGGACACGGACTGCGACGCCATGGAGTCGACGTTTCTGGCTTACGCCAACGCGGCTCGCGCGCGCGACCCGCAGGCCTTCATTGCGTTGGGCACCCGCCTTTGCGCATCGTACGTGTATTTCACCGATCTCATGGTGCTCTTTTCCGCGCAACTCGGGATGTACGACGCGTTCCAGCCCGGCGCGTGGATGCCGGCGGGATCTCCGGAGCGATTTGCCCATCTCGTCAGCGAAGTGCCGGCGGAGGCGCTGGAGGCGACCCTGGGACGCGCGCACGCGCTCGGTGCCGGCTGGATCTACGTGACCGATGCTGTTCTGCCCAACCCTTGGAACACACTCCCCTCGTACTTTGATCGGGAGGTCCAGATCATCTCGACGTTCCGATGACATCGGACCCCGTTTTGGCGGACGATCACTCGATCGGCGACTGAGGTCACTTGGGTCTGCTGCCGTCGCCCTTCGTGAGGCTCGCAGTGCCGCCGGCCTCGCGCACCCCTACCGTGACGTGCATCTGTGGCTGGATGCCGGTCGGCCCGAGGAAGCTGCCGGCAACGGGTGGGACGGTCTCGGGATGGTGCGCCACCGCAACGGCAATGTGAGAGGATCCTGCGACGACGCCGGCCGTCGGGTCGAAGCCCTTCCAGCCGGGCCCGGGGAGGTAGACCTCGGCCCACGCGTGCGTCGAACCATTCCCCACGTCGGCGTACGACAGGTTGTAGCCGGTCACGAAACGGCTGGCGAGGCCGAGATGGCGGCAGCTTTCCGTGAAGAACGCCGCAAGATCTCGGCACGAACCGCTCCCGTTCGCGAGCGTCGTGCGGGGCGATTGTACCCCGGGCTGTTCGCGCACCTCGTAGTGGAACCGGTCGCGGATGGCGTGGTTCAGGCGATCGAGCAAGAGAAAGGTTTCGATTGTGCTCGATCCGAGCGAGACGCCGCCGAGCCAGCTCATGACCTCCGCGCGATCGCCCGGCCACGTCGGGGTACAGAATGGGGCCAGGTCCAGAACGTCGTGAACCTGGTACTGGAACGGATACCTGACCGCGAAATCTTCCACCAAGAAATCGAGGGGGGCTTCTTCGTAGTGCTCGATCAGAACGGTGCTCTCGATTCGCACCTTGTCAGCACGTTCGGTGAACGCGATGACAGCCACGGAGTTATCGAGCACGTCGCGTTGCCACCGGATCCCGTACGCGGGCGAGATCTCGAGCTTCGAGTCCACGATGCGGAGGTTGTGATTCTCCCGCGGTCGAAGCCGGAGACGATGCGGCAGCGGCGTCACCGCCGCACCAAAGCGATATTCCGTCACGTGGTCGATTTGGAGTCGCCTCATGGATTGGTCGGGCGAGTCTAGCGCGCTTCGGTGTTGTCATCACCGCGATCGAGCGCGCGAAACGTCGGCATCGGAAGCACGGTGCCATCGCCGTCGGCGAGGGCGCGCCGCCGCGCTCGAGATATCCGGGTCTGTTCATTCACAACGAGCGGTCGCCTCCTTCATTTCGACGGAGACCTTCCCGACCGCCCGCCAACTGAGGAGACGCCGTTCACGTCGGCCGGTCCGTACGCTTCTTGCACTGAACGATTCAGCCATGAGTGGAAACGCCGGTGGCGGGCGTGCCGGTGTCAGGACAACAAGGAGCGTGACCGTGGGAATCAAAGACGAATGGCTTGGGTTAGTGGCGTCGTTGTCGATAATGACCCTCGTCGGAGGGTGTTCTTCACGCATCGACGATCTGCTTCGGGAGGCCGCCAAGGGGCATCACAATCAAGGTGGCGAGCACGAACGTCCGCCGGCTCATCCGGCCGGAGGCTCGACCGGAACCGACGCCAGCGCGGGAGCCGGCGGAGCCCGGAGCGCCGATGCCGGCACTGCTGGTGCCGGGGACGCAGCCGCGGGCGGAGCGACCGGATCAGGCGGGGCTTCGGACGGCGGCTTGGCTTGCGCCACGAACGCGCTCACGACCTGCGCCGGAACCATGAGCGGCCCGTGGTGCGTCGATGATCATTTCTTCGCCGACGGCGATCCGGCGTTCCCGGAGTTCAATGGCGTGTGGTCCGACGGACCCAACGACACGTGGGCAGTCGGGGGCGAGCTCGCGGCAGACCAGGTGACGCTGGTGGGATTCGCCTTTCACTGGGATGGGTGCGCGTGGCTGCGGCCCCCGCTCCCGACCATCGCTTCGTTGAATAGCGTGTGGGGCGCCGCCGACGACGATGTGTGGGCTACCAGCGAGCAAGGAGTCCTCCACTGGGACGGAACCACGTGGTCCGCGGTCAATGTCGGAATCACGGGCAATTTCGGGCCGATCTCCGGAACCAGCACAACGGACGTCTGGACCGTCGAAAGCACCGGTTTTTTCCACTGGAACGGTAGCGTCTGGGCAATGGCGGCGCCCGGCGGCGGGCAGGCCGGAGGCGACATCTGGGCGGTCGCTCCCAATGACGTCTGGGCGACCGGCAACGGACCGAACGTCAGTCACTGGGACGGCTCGACCTGGACGGTCACGGAAGCGGCCGAGTTCACGAACTTCGGACTGTTCGCGATCTGGGCCGACGCGGACAGCGCCTGGTCCGTGGGCGAGGGCCAGCAGATCGCGCACCTCGCGGGAGATACCTGGACTCACGTGCAACCCCCGGGCGGAAGCTCGAGGGGCCTATGGGACGTGATGTCGCTCGGGGGCGACGTCTACGCCGTCGGTGACGCGGTGATACACGCGAGCAGCGGTTCAGCCTTCCAGGCCGACACCAATGTTCCTCAGGCCGCTGACTACAACAGCGTCTGGCTCACCCCGTCTCAGGTGTGGGTCGCCGGCGAGGGCGGCAACGGCCCGATCGTGGCACATCGCGCGCGCTGAGCAAGCTAGCGACGGCGGCGGCGAGTTCCTCACCGCACGAATGGGCTCGTGATGTCGATCGGCCGCGGCAGAGGGTGAGCGCGTTGCTGGGACGGGCTCACCCATCTCGTTGGGCCGCGGCTGCCGTTCATTCACAAACAAGCAGATCGTCTTTCGCACCTCGCACGTTGACTCGTACGGGCAACTATTTTTGCCTCGTGTTCCCGGATGCCGGAAGGGGCGTCACCGCGGAGGGCGGCGGATACATCGACGCGTTCGCCGGTCGCTCGCTAGGCTAGAGGCCAAGCGCGCGCTGTTGGAATGTTGCCGGGCTGTTGGTCGATGTGAGTCCCGCGCAGCATCCGGTGGTCATCTCGAACGACACCGATGCCACGAGCTGAGACCCGTCGGAGAGCGTGCCATGCACCTGGCAAGTGACAGTGGCGCCCGGCGCCAGAGAGCCCTTGACCGTGACAGAGACAGCGCCCTCCCTGTCGCCCGTGAGCTCGATGGCCTCGCGCATGTCGGTCAAAGCGCCGGCTCGATTCTCACCTGTGCTTCCCGACGCCACTCTGGGACGGCGACGGCATTACCATTTGGCGAACGACAGGGTGAACATCTCCAACCAGGCGTCGGTCGCGATGTGGCCGAGCATTCGATCTCCGTGGCAGGCGCACTCGGTCCACTCGGTGTCGAGCTTGCCTACTTTCGCAGGCGTCACCTTGCATGCGAGCGGCTTGCATCCGATCTTCTCGAATAGAGGACCGTAGAAGGTCTCCAGCTCGTGGCCCACGAGAGACGAAACAATGACCGCCGCGCCCTCCTTGATTCCCCTCGCGTCGGCGCCACAAAGCGTCGCGTTCGGCGGAAGCTTCCTGAGCCCCGGCGGAACACCGCCCCACGAGCCGGACGTGTAAGACTTTGCGTCAGGGGTTCCCTTCACCTGGTTCTCGTAGACGGTGCAGCTGGCCTTCCGGCGTTTCAACTCCGCCGCCGACGTCGGCAGCGACACCGCGGACCAGATTGCGACCGCGGCAACGGCGGACAGAGACAAACACCACCCGAATCTCTTGCTCATCCTCATGTCGACCTCACTGACTTCGAGAGACCCTCGCGTGTGCGCGCCACTCTAACACCGGGGACAGCGGGCCCGGGACAACAAACATCTCGACGCGGCTGTCCTCACCTACGCCTTCGTCGATCTTTCTTTGCGACTGAGCCGCGGAAACAATTCCACGCGCCGATCGTTTTACCCAAGCAATGAGCACGGGCGGTCGGAATGGATTTCACGAACGGCGTGACCGCTGTCGCACGGCGCGCGTCGCGGCGCGCGTGACAAAGGTCGTCGCCGCCGCGGCGCTGTCGGTCGCGGCGGTCGGCTCCGGGTGCGGCGGCGGCGGCGGCGCTCAGCACTCGTGCGCGGCGGGCGTCACCTACCAGCGTTGCGACCTCCAGGTCGCCGCCGACCTCGTGAGCTGTAGCGCGGCGATGACCGCGTCCTGTCCGGACCCGACCGCCGATATCACGTATGCCGCGTTGTCGGCGTATCTCGGCCAGCACGGGTTCACGGCGACCGCGACCGGCGCTCTGGAGCTGCACCGCGACGGCGACCTTCAGTTGACGGAGCTCGACGTCTCGCTGGCGGGCGCGAGCGCGGGCGGCGGCGAGACCGCGGAGCTCTTGTACGACGTCACGCCCGGTGGCACGCCCGCGAGCGCCGCGGCCGTCTTCCAGGGCGGCGCGCTCACATACGGGCTTGGAGTGTCGAGCGACGGCCGCGTGGGGAAGCGCTACATCGACGCGCGCTCCATTCCGGGGGCCGCCGCCGCGCGCCCCGGCGCCGAGGAGATCGGGCTCAGAGGCGGGGCCCTCTCGTCCCCGCTGCACCTGTGCTCGGCGCTGTGCCCGCTGGTGACGCGAGCGGCGACCTGCGGCACGGTCGTCAAGGGCATCTGCGTCGAGATGGGGCTCGCCGCGGTCCCCTGTTTCCTGCTCACGAAAGGGATCTGCTCGGCCGCCGACCCGTCGAAGTTCTGCGAAGATCTGTGCGGCCGAACCTGCACCGACCAGCAGGTGAGCTGCGAAGGGGTGAGCTGCTGTGACCTTTGCCAGGACTGCACGGCGGACGGCACCTGCCTCGTGAACGACTCCAGGCTATGCGGGGGAGTCTGTTGCCCAACCAGCGCGCCGGAGTGCGTGGACGGCGCTTGTCGCGAGTGCCCGCGCGGGGAGATCCCGTGCGCGTCGGGGCCGGGCCTCTGCTTCACCGAGGATGAGAACAACTGCGGCACCTGCGGGCAAGCATGCGCCGCCGGCGAGCGCTGCTGCGGCGAGCGGTGTGTGAACACCGCCACCGACCCGGACAACTGCGGCGATTGTGGCAGCGGCAAGCCCGGCACCTCTGGTCCCGCCAACTGCACGCGCGGCCAGCTATGCATGGCGGGCCAGTGCGCGGCCTGCGGCAGCACGAGCTGCGCCGGCACCTGTTGCACAGGCAATGGCGGCTCCGAGCCGACGTGCGTGGACCTCGACAAGGACGACCAGAACTGCGGCGCCTGCGGAAACACCTGCGACGCCGGCAAGAGCTGCCGAGGCGGGCTTTGCGCCTGCAGCGACTCGGTCGGCTTCACCACCGACTGCGGCGGCGCGGGCGGTGCGGGCGGTGCGGGCGGTGCGGGCGGTGCGGGCGGCTCCTCGTGGACGGGGGCCGGCGACGGCGCGAGCAGCGCCTCGAGCAACGGCGATCCGCACGACGTGACGTTCGACGGCCTGCTCTACGACTTCCAGGCCGCGGGCGAGTTCCTGCTGGTGTCGGACGGCGCCGGCTACGTGGTGCAGGCGCGCCAGCAGCCCTTTCGGGGCTCGCAGACCATCGCCGTGAATACCGCGGTGGCCGCGCAAGTGGGGACCGATCGCGTCGGCTTCTACGTCGGGGGTGACTCGGTCCTGCACGTCGACGGCACACCGCTCGCCGCCGCGGGCTCTCTGACGCTGTACGGGGGCGGCAACATCGTCTCGCTCGGGGACGGGCGCTACGTCGTCACCTGGCCGTCGGGCGACCTCCTTGCGGTCCGCGTGGCGGCCGACCACCTCGACGTGTTCCCTTCCGTGCGCAAGGGGTTGGCGCGCACCATTGTGGGCCTGCTCGGCGACGCGGACGGCGATACGAGCAACGACCTCGCTCTGCGTGGCGGCGACGTCCTCGCCAGGCCGATCCGCTTCGGCGATCTTCACCCTCGCTACGCGGACAGCTGGCGCATCACGCAGGCGGAGTCGCTGTTCGACTACCAGCCGGGCGACAGCACGGCGACGTTCACTGATCCGAGCTTTCCGTCGGCGCGTGCCAGCGCCGCGGTTCTCCCTGCCGCCGCCTACAACGATGCGCGCGCCGCGTGCGCGGGGCTCGGGGTGAGCGCGCCGGCCCTGCTGGACGCCTGCACGCTGGACGTCGCCGCCGCTCAGGACACGCGCCTCGCTTCCTCATACACCGACGTGCGCACGCCGAGCGATCACGTGTCGCTCGCGTACTACGCCGCCGACTTCGAGGCGGCGCCCGGCGCGGAGTGGTCGTCGAGCGCGGTGGCCCGCAGCGGCGGTACGTCCGGCCACCCCGCGACCAGCTTCCTCGGCCCGTTCGCGAACCAGACCGTCACCCTCACACTCGGCAACGCGCCAGCGCGCGACACCGTCTCCGTCGCATTCGATCTCTACGTCGTGGGACCATGGGACGGCAGCGCGACCTTCCGCGCGGCGACCGCCGGAGCGACGCTGATCGACACCAGCTTCTCGAACGGCGCCTCGCCCCAGGGTTACCCGAGCGCGGTCACCGACGGCGCCATGCACCCCGCCCGGACCGGCGCGACGGCCACCGATGCCCTCGGCCTGGTTGCGGCGGGCGCGCCGCTGCCGGACGCCATCTACCACCTCGACACGCAGCTCGCGCAGCCCTCGGCCGGTGGCGACGCCCTGACCGTGACGTTCGCCGTGTCGGGCGCGGCGAGCGGCGTGACCTGGGGGATCGACAACATCGAGGTCGACGCCTACGAAACGCCCGGCGCCACCACCAGCAGCGCCGGCGGCGTCACGATCCTGCACGGCCCGTCCGGCGCTCCGGCCACGGTCGGCTGCGCGGACGGCACGCGCGAGGCATTCGTCGACCAGGCGCGGTACCCGGGCATCGCCGGTTGCCTCGCCACCTGGTTGGGCGCTCTCAGCATGCGTACGCCCGCCACCGGGGCCGCGTGCGGCGATGCCGTGGGCCCCTGCGCCACTCCCGGCGACGCGTGCGCCGCGGGCTGGCATCTCTGCGGCGTCACCGGCGCGGTGTCCGACCTGCGCGCCGTGGTCTCCCCGCTCGTATGCGCGAGCGCCGGCAACGGCACCTACGTCTCGGCGATGTCCCACTGCGGCTCGTCCACCGATTGCGCCCCCGACACGAGCACGGGCGCAAGCTACGCCTGCTACCTCAATGGCTTTTGCTCCGAGTCGGTCTGCTGCGGCGACGGCTGTACCCACTTCGGGATCTGCACCGGCGGCGTCTGGCCGCAAGAGACGCATATCGCGCCGGACGGCTGCGGCTCCATGACCGCACGCGCGGGCCAGGGCGTACTCTGCTGTCGAGACTGAGATCCTGCAAGACGGTAGCGCGGAATTGCCACTGTCCCGGGAGTACGGCAACAGGCTCAGCGAGGCATCCTATTCGAGCCACGCGCCGATCCGGTGCGAGGCTGAACCCCGCTCTGCCGTCGGCGGCCGCCACGGGATCAGTACGAGAAGTAAGAGCCGGACGTGGAAAACCGAGGCCGCCGGCGGCTGGGAGCCACCGGCGGCTTGATTGTTCAGGTTACGGCGATTCGTAGAGAAGCGTTCCCAACGTTTCGAACCCGGACCAACCCGACGGGTTGTTGTAGAACTTGTGATAGAGCTGGCTCCCGGTGGTCAACGTCATGATATCGATGCGACCGTTTGCCCACGAGGTGGCCGACGGAGCGGATCCGATCGGCCCCGAGAGGTTCTCGAGCCCCGACCAACCAGCATTGTAGAACTGGTGATACAGGGTTCCACCGGAACCCGCGAAGATGTCGAGCCGGCCGGACGCCCATGAGGCGGCGCTGGGTGCCGTATCGAAGCAGCAGGACAGGCTCTCCCACAGCCCGGACCAGTTGGGGTTGTTGAACCAGGTGTGGACGATGTCGTTGCCGGTGCCTTTCGCGAACAGGTCGATGCGCCCGCTACCCCAGGAGACGGCCGCGGGAGCGGAGTTGACGCTGCCCCCCACATTTTCCCAGGCGAGCCAACCGTTCGTGTTGTCGAAGGCGCGGTGCCAGATATTGGTGCCCGATTTCGCGAACACATCCAGGCGTTGCGCTCCCCATGAGGAGATCGCGGGAGCGGAGTCGAAGCAGCAACCGAGATTCTCCCAGTTGGCGAAGCTGCCACCTGCATTCCACCAGCTGTGTGCGATTGAGCCTCCCACGTTCAGGACGACGACGTCGATCCTGTTCGTCGCCCACGACACGGAGGCGGGGGACGACTGCGCGGTGATCGCCGGCATCGCTTGCCACGGACCAAAGCCGGCATTGTACGTTCGATGGATGATGCTGTTGTCGCTCTTCCGTCCGAAGATTTCGAGCACGCCCGACCCGCGAGCGTTGACGGACGGCGCGCTCGCCAGGGTCAACGGTGTCGAGAGGGTCGTGATGAGCGCGCATTTTGGCGAGCCCAGCCCGGTGGTGAGATCGAATCCGGCAGTCGCGTTGAAGGTCGTCGTTCCACCGGGGATGCTAGGGTTCGAGCCGACGGTGATGTCGTTGAAGTTGGGCGCGTAGGTGCTGCTCGCGATCTTGTACAAGGCCGGATTGGCGAATCCGACTCGCGCTAGGCCATTGTTCGCCGCCTGTTGATTGACGAGCGCCATGAACCCGGCCCAGAGCGGCGTGGAGAAGCTGGTCCCCCCCCACAAGCTCTGTCCACCGTTGACATACAGGTCGATAGTATCCGAGTTGGCGGCGACGTCGGGCGCGTTGCGATAGGTAGTCGAACCACCATTGGCAGTGGTTGCCAATCCAACCTGATACGAGGGGATCGGCGTACCGACCCCGGTATTGTTGACGATGTTGGAGAGAATTCCACCACCGCTCTGCGGCCAGGTGGTTTCGGAAACATAAGTCGCTCCCGCACCGCTCATGTTGAGGTCGGTTCCGCCAACCAAGGTCACGTTGGGCTGGCAACGCATGTCATTGACGCCGCCAATCTGGCCCGCCGTGAATGCGCCGGCGTCCGAGGTGAGATTGAAGAACGACTGCCCCTGCACCGCCATCTGAACCAATGCATTGCGTGCGGTGCTGCTGATGTTCCCTGGAAAGTACGACGACGTCATCTGCCCGATCTCCGGGTGCGCCGCCATGTTGGTCAGGATCGCGTCGAGGCTGCCGCGAAACTCGACGATCTGCGCGGCCGGGGCCATGGAGAGCACCATCTCGATGTCTCCGGTGTCCTCCCCGGAAGGTGCACAGCCGGGACTGCCGGCACAGCCGGCAGGGCCATTGATCGTCACGGCGGGGCCGGGCAAGCCTGCCAAGCTCCGATAAGTGGCGATGTCCGACGGCAAGAAGCCGTTTTGCAGGGAGACGATTCCCACCGTTTGGCCGCTGCCGTCCAGGGTTGTGCAGGACGCATAGGCGTGGCGGTAGTCTTTGCCGAAGATGGATCCACCGGCCGATCCTCCCGACGAGCCATGCCGGGCAACCACGAAGTTGTCGAGGCCGCCGATGTGCTCGACCGGCGTGACCAGGTCGAGGGAGGGCTCGCGATCGGGCCCAAAGAATTGACTGTTGTCCTCGCGACGTCCGTACTTTATCTGGATGTGGAGGGCTTGCTCGATGTCATCGACCTTTCCGGTCGCCGCGACAACCAGTCGATTCGCGTGCTTTTCGACCGCCAGGCCATGTGAGCTGGCCCAGTCGAGCACCCTCTGGTAGTCGACCGGCGCCGCGCCGAAGCGATCCGCGAACTGCTCGGGGGTCAGGTATTGCCGGAAAGATGGGCTCTCGGGATCGGAGACGTCCGCAGCCAGACGGGCCAAGCCTTCCTGATCGCGAAGGGGGAGCCCGATGGTCAGAGTCAATTCCTTCGCTTGCTCCATTCGATCGGAGAGAAGGCTTCGGAGCATGGGCGTCGCGACATGGCCGGAGAGCATTTGCCGGCCCACGGCGCCCAGCCCGATCGCTGGCCCCGACTGCACCGGCGAGCTCTCGGGGGTCGGGCTACTCGTTCTCGGATCTCCACATCCAGCGATCGCGACAGCGCCGATCGCGGAAAACATGGCCGTCCTGGCTCGATTTGACCTGAAGAGCCTGGAACGATTCGCATCGTTCAATTCTAGCGACGAGCTCGGTACGCCTATCTTCATCTCATTCTCCTTTTGCCAACCAGCGCGGCTTGGTTCCCAAGCCACTCACACAGACAACTCCATTACGTCCGACGGGCTAAAATTGGTTGGCTCGTACCGGCGAGCGACGAGTGAAAGAAGAGGTTGGCGATCTGCTTCTCGAATGGCAGGTAGCCGAGCTCGTACGTCGTGCCGTGGATGCGTGCCGTCGGCTTCGACCATCCAGCGACTCAGATAGTGGACCGCTTGACGGTGGTCCGGTGGCTCATCCAACATGCCCACGCATGGCGAGCGAGGCGCAGTCTGACGGCGTGTTGGCGGTGGCTGGCTGGCGGGTCGACAATCCGGACCAAAAGGAAGCGCGCTTTCCACCAGCCGCCGCTGATGTCGTCAAATCGGGGATCAGACGGCTGCTGAAGGCTCACAACATCGACGTGGTCGTCGCCTCCGCAAGCCCCGGCGCCGACATCCTGGCGCTCGAGGCGGCGACCGAGCTCAAACGACGCATTCGCATCGTATTGCCCGTCGAGCAGGATCTCTATCGGCAGAGCGCCTTGGTCGACGGCGCCGGAGATTGGAAACGGCGCTTCGATGCCCTCTTGAACTATGACCCGACCAAGCGCGAGGTCGTCGTCGTCGTCCCGGACACGAACGTGCCTGACGCGGGCGCTCGCGCTCATCGTCGGATCTTGGATGACGTCCGACAACTGGCTTCGAAAGCCAACGTGACTCCGCGGGCCCTTGCCATTCGGGACAGCCAGGTCAGCGAGATGACCGACACGACCAGCGACTTCGTTCAGCAGGCGTCCGTCAACGGGATCGAGATCCTGAACCTGACCACGAGACCGGTGATGGCGGCGCGCGGCTACATGGAAGGCCAGGCCGACCGCGACCCGGAGGACATGCTGGACCTTCGGGACGATCTGGCGCGAAGTGAGCCCGTCGTCGCCAGCCAGCTCACGCGCGAGTTGGCCCGGCGGTTCTTGCAAGGCAAGAAGCGCATGAGTTATCAGGCGGTCGACCGCCTCTGGAAGGCTTGCAAGGACGTCGAGGCGTTTGGCTTCGCGCGCCGCATCCTCAAGCGCCGGCGGGAAGGCACCGCCGACATCATGGGCGAGAAGCATTACAAGGACGCGCCTGGCGAGCTCAAGCTGCGCCAGCAACACGCGCTCTGCACCTCGAAGGATCCCGACCTGTCGGCGGCCATGCGGCATGACTGGGCGCTCGCGATCCTGGACGCCGACGCGACAGAGTCCAAGAACGATCCGGAGCACCAGGGGATCGCTGGCGGCATCTACAAGCGACGCTGGGAATGGGACAGCTCCCGGGCGAGCCTCGAACGATCACTTCATCACTACCGCAAAGGCATCTCCGAGGCCGTCCTCATCGGGGCCAAACCCGGCAGGCAATCCCTCGTCCGCGCCGATTTTTCCAATAGCGGGTACGTGGAAATAAACTACGCCTTCGTGCTGGATCTCCTCGCCTGCGTGGGCGCAGACGAACAGGCGAACTCCCGCTACAAGGCCGAGGCGCAGGCCATGCGGACCAAATTGATAGCTGCCCTCGCCCTGACCGACATGTGGTCCTGCGCCACCCTCGCCGAGGCTCATCTCGGGCTCGACCAGTTCGATGAGGCGACGGACGCCGTAAAGCAATACATGACCCAGGACCCCGCATCCTGGGAGGTGGAGACCACGCTTCGCCAGCTGGTTCGCCTGGCACACGTCCGGGGGACCTCCGAGCGAGCCCGCGACGTCCTGGCCCCGGCGTTCGGCACCCTTGTCACTCCAGCACACAAGGCCGCCTCGCAATCCCTGCTGATCGGGCGCGTCGGGCTCGCCCTCTCCGGCGGAGGCTTTCGAGCATCCCTGTACCACCTGGGTGTCCTGGCCCGCCTCGCCGAATCCGAAGTGCTTCACCACGTCGAGGTTCTGTCCTGCGTTTCAGGCGGCTCGATTGTCGGCGCCCACTACTACTTGTGCCTGCGCGAGGAGCTGACCAAGAAGGGCGAGCAACTCGAACCCGAAGATTACGTGCGCATCGTGAAGCGCGTGATTGAGGAATTCGTCGCCGGAGTCCAGCACAATTTACGCACCCGGATTTTCGCGAAGCTCTCCGGCAGCTACGCGGCGGTGAGCGGAGACGATCGCCGGTACGCGCAGCGTGTCGGGGACCTTCTCCACGAGGCCTTCTACGCCAAGGTCGACCCCAACGGCTCGCGTATGCACGAGCTGCTGATTCAGCCCAAGGATGCGCCTCACGATTTTCATCCGGGGCGGCACAACTGGACACTCAAGAACAAGGTCCCGGTCCTGATCCTCAACGCCGCCACGCTGAACACGGGGCACAGCTGGCAGTTCACCGCGCGATCGATGGGGGAGTCACCATTCTCGATTCAGGCAGACGTCGATAGCAACCCTCGACTACGACGCGCCAACTACCATCAGCAGATCAAAGATCGCAGCGTCTTTCTCCGGGACGCGGTCGCGGCCAGCGCCTGCGTCCCTGGGCTGTTTGCCCCGCTTCAGCTCGACGGACTCTACCCTGAATACGAAGTGCGCCTGGTGGACGGTGGGGTGTTCGACAATCTGGGCACGACCAGCCTCATCGAGCAGGACTGCCAGGTCATGCTGGTCAGCGACGCCGCCGGTCAGCTATTTGGCGAAACGATGTCCACCGGCGGACACTTCCCGCCGTTTCTGCGCAGTTTCGGGGTCTTTCAAGAGCGCATTCGACAGACCGGCTATGACAACCTGATCAAACGAAAGCAGGCCGGGCAGATCCGCGGCCTGGCTTACGTGCATCTCACGCAAGGTTTGCGCAGGCCGGCAGTCAATTGGAACGGCTGCGAAGATCCCCTCCAAGCCAACGAGCAGCTTCCCGACGACGCGGGTGTTCGTTCTGGCACGGGTGACGGCGTGGACGGGGGGATTCAGATGTATCTGGCGCGGATGCGCACGGATCTCGACGTGTTCAGCGAGATCGAGTGCGCAGCCCTCATGGCGAGCGGCTATGCATCGATGGGCTCCCAGTTGAAAAAACTCGAGCTCGACCTTCCGCCGCTCACCGCTCCACGCCGGAATGAGCAGTGGTTCTTCTCCCGTCTGCTGCCCGTCGTCGGCGGCCAGGAGCACGACCCCAACGCGTTCGCGGTGCTAGGCAAGCATCTCAGCGTCTCTTCCTCGAGCATCGGTCGTTCGATGAGGCTGGATGTGGGCCTGAAGGTTGTGGGATCTCTGGTGGCCGTGCTGGTGGCAGCGATTTGCGGCGTACTGGTCTACACCTTCCGGCATCGCTCCATCGCGACGATCGGAAGCGTTGCCATGCTGAGCCTGGGATTGCTTCTTCCCCTCGTCTTCGGCAACTGGATCGGCATCGTGCTCGATCCTCGCCGGGTCTGGCGCGAGCCCCTGCGCAAGTTCTTGACCGCGATTCCCCTGACCCTGGTCGCGAAGATGGTCATCAAATGGATCGATCCGCGCTACGTCGAGCGCGGCCGCCTGGCAAAGGTCTTCGGTAAACAGCCCTGAAGAATTGAAGGCTCCCGCTCGTCCTCCGCCGATCGCCCCGGTCAGGCGAACGGGTCCCACGAAGGGTTGCCGCGCAACGTCGGCGTGGTCCAATCGATCCAATCCGCGAGCTCAATGCAGCGAAGCGCCGTTGGTAGCGCGCGTTGATCGCGTTGAAGAGCAACTCTCCACCCGCCGCTGATTGCGAGCGACGACGCGTCCTTGCTCGGGCCATCGCGCCGGTGCTAACGTTGGCACCCAGTGGACCGATGGTAGAGAAGCAATCGCCGCCGAACGCGCTGCTTCGGACCCCGGCTCGAGAGGGCGCTCCGTCGAGTCGCGCGCTGACCGTCGTTCCGAGCACTTCGTTGCGGCGCACCAACTCACCGAATCCCGCGGCGGTAGTCCCGTACCGCGCTCGACTATTTGCCCACGCGTCGTGGGCGATGCCGGGCGTCGCGTCCATCGGCATCTTGCTGGGATCGTTTGCGTACCTTCGACACCCTTCCATAGGTGGACCCTTGGTGGCAGTCGTGTGGGCATCGCTGATTCCGATGTTTTTCCGCCGGCGCTGGAATCGTCTCATTGAGCGCGTATCGATATGGCTGATGAGGACGGTGCGGAGCCGAGCGGAGCCGAGCGTCCGCATCACAGGTACGGTCTTCGCCAACGCCTGCTTTCCGACGGCTGCGGCAGGGCA
>Ga0265342_10002179_pt1 | contig 17219 bp, 13 predicted proteins | sample 4CB327metaG_FD_203125 | JGI IMG/M metagenome (GOLD analysis project Ga0265342, IMG submission 203125) | Rhizosphere microbial communities from Carex aquatilis grown in University of Washington, Seatle, WA, United States - 4-CB3-27 metaG | ecosystem: Host-associated > Plants > Roots >...
GAGCCTCGCCGCTCGCAAGGTTTGCCCTCTCCCTAACCCTCCCCCGCGGACGGGAAAGGGGACCGGAAAGTGCCTTGTGACTTCCGCGTTCTCTTACGCGCGCGCGGTGACTTCGGCGCCCGCCGGCTCGCCGGGACCCGGCACGACCACCGTTGCGTCCTCGAGCGCCAGCTCCAGCACCTCGTCGATCTTCTTCACGAACGAGAGCTCCATGTCCTGGCGGACGGTCTCGGGGATGTCGACGATGTCCTTGCGGTTCCGCTCGGGCAGCAGCACCCGCTTGACGCCGGCGCGGTGGGCCGCCAGCACTTTTTCCTTGATCCCGCCGACCGGTAGCACCGTCCCGCGCAGCGTGATCTCGCCGGTCATCGCGACGTCGCCGCGCACGCGCCGCCCGGTGAGCAGCGACACCAGCGCCAGCGTGATCGCGACGCCCGCAGACGGTCCGTCCTTGGAAACGCCGCCCGCCGGAACGTGCAGATGGATATCCGTCTTCTCGAAGTCGGTCGTGATGCCGAGCTCCTCGACGTGGGTGCGCACCCAGCTCAAACCCGCGCGCGCCGACTCCTTCATCACGTCGCCGAGCTGTCCGGTGAGGATCAACTGCCCCTTGCCGCTCATGCCCGACGCCTCGATGAAGAGGATGTCGCCGCCCGCCGCGGTCCAGGCCAAGCCCGTCGCCACGCCCGGGATCTCCGTGCGCTCCGCCACCTCCGAGTAGTACTTCTGCGGGCCGAGCAAGTCGGCGACGCTCTCGGCGGTGACGTTGATGTCGTAGGGCGTCGCTTCGGCGATCTTCACCGCGACGCCGCGGATCACGTTCGCCACCTCGCGCTCGAGATTGCGGACGCCGGCCTCGCGCGTGTACTGCTCGATGATCGTCGTCAGTGACTCGTTGGTCAGCACGATCTGCTGGTCGGTCAGGCCGTGCTCGGCGATCTGCTTGGGCACCAGGTGGCGCCGCGCGATCTCCAGCTTCTCCTCCCGGGTGTAGCCGGGGATCTCCAACACCTCCATGCGGTCGAGCAGCGCCGGCGGGATCGGGTCGAGCATGTTCGCCGTCGCGATGAAGATGACGTTCGAGAGATCGAACGTGACCTCGAGGTAGTGGTCGGAGAAGGTCGAGTTCTGCTCGGGGTCGAGCACCTCGAGCAATGCCGCCGATGGGTCGCCGCGGAAATCGGCGCCCAGCTTGTCGATCTCGTCGAGCATGAAGACCGGGTTCTTGGTGCCGACCCGGCGCATGCCCTGGATGATTCGACCCGGCAGCGCGCCGATGTACGTGCGCCGGTGGCCGCGGATCTCGGCCTCGTCACGCACGCCGCCCAGCGAGATGCGGATGAACTCGCGCCCGAGCGAGCGCGCGATCGACTTGCCTAGCGACGTCTTGCCGACGCCGGGCGGGCCAGCGAGACACAGGATCGGCCCCTTCTTCCCCGGCGCGAGCTTGCGCACGGCCAGGTACTCGAGGATGCGCTTCTTCACCTGCTTCAGATCGTAATGGTCCGAATCGAGGATCGTGCGCGCCTGCTCGAGCTCGAGGCGGTCATCGGTCTGCTTGTTCCACGGCAGCTCGACCAGCCACTCGAGGTACGTGCGCTGCACGGTGTACTCGGCCGACGATTGCGCCATTTGCTTGAGGCGCTCGAGCTGCTTGCGAGCGGTCTTCGCGACCTCCTCGGGCATCTGCGCGGCCTTGATCTTCTCCTCGAACGCGTCGAGGTCGCTCGCGTCCTCGCCCTCGCCGAGCTCGTCTTGAATCGCCTTCAGCTTCTGGCGCAGCACCGCCTCGCGCTGGTGCTTGGAGAACTCCTCGCGCACCTGCGAGTCGATCTTCTGCTTTACTTTGATGAGCTCGACTTTGCGCTGCAGCAGCACCAGCAGGCGGCGCAGCCGCTCGGCCACGTCGATCTCGACCAGCAGCGACGCGCGCTCTTCCGGCGACAGGTCGACCGTCGCGGCGACGATGTCGCCGAGGCGCGCCGGATCCTTGTGCTGGTCCAGCACCTGCGCCGTCTCGTCCGGGATGTCCGGCGAGATCGCGATCAGTTGCTTCGACACGTCGTAGACCGCCATGCCGAGCCCGTCGATCTCGATCGCGTCCTTGCGCGCCTCGATCAGCGGCTCGTACGAGGCGACCAGGTACGGCTTCTCCTGCACGAACCCGTTCACGCGCCGGCGCTCGAGGCCACGCAACACTGCGGTCACGCGGTTCTCGGCGGCCTTCACGATACGGACGACCTCGCCCTCGACGCAAACCGTGTAGAGGTCGTTGCCGGCGGGCTCTTCCACGTCGGCGTCTTTTTGCGTCCCGACCAGAACGTGCGCTCCCTTGCCGCCGAGCGCCTCGATCAGTCGCAGCGAGCTCGGACGCCCGATCTCGACTGGCATGACCGCGCCCGGAAACAGCACCAAATTGCGTAGCGACAAAAGCGGCAGGGCCTTGGAATTGTCTGGCGTTGTCATTGGCTCCTCACGTTGCCCTAAATTTGATGCCGGGCCCACCCAAAAGGTAAGCGGAAAACTGCACTTTGGCCCGTATCAGAAGCTCCTCACGGAGGTGCCGGCGGTGCGCCGACCGATCTCCTCGAAAAGCTTTCGGATTTCTCCGTCGTCCGGCCCAATGCGCGGAACGACAACTTCGACGCGGCAGAACTGGTCGCCGCGTGTCCCGTCTGACTTCTTTACCCCACGCCCGCGCAGGCGCAAGCGCGCTCCGCTCGACGTTCCCGGCGGAATGCTCAGCGTGACTCGTCCCTCGACGGTCGGGACTTCGACCTTGGCGCCGAGCGCGGCCTCGGCGACGCTGACCGGCAGGTCGAGCTCGATATCGCTGCCGTTGCGCCGCAAGAAACGATCGGCAGCGACGGTGATATCCAGGAATAGATCGCCGGGAGCCCCGTTCTTCGCCGGCGCGGGCGCGCCCTGGCCCGGCACGCGCAGCCGCCCGCCGGTCTCGACGCCGGCGGGGATCTGCACGTCGACTTCGCCGCCAGAGCCGGTCGGCACCGTGCGGCGCGTTCCCAGGGCTGCCTCGTTGAAGGTCACTTCGAGCGACCCCAACATGTCCGAACCACGGCTGGGGCGGGTGCGGGTCTGCGAAAGCGGATCTCCCCCGCCCGCGCGACCGCCGCGCCCGCGTGCCTGCTCGCCGAAAAGACTGGAGAAGATGTCCCCGAGATCAACGAAATCTCCGGAATACTGAGCCCCACCGCGCGCCCCCCGTCCGAAGCCACCGCCGAACGTCCTGGCGAAAGCATCGGGATCGAAGCCTTCGGGCATCCCATCGGGCCTTACCGGTGCGTGCTTGAGCCGGTCGTATTCGGCCCGCTTTTGCTTGTCCCCGAGGACGCCGTAGGCCTCGTTGATCTCCTTGAACCGCTCGGTCTTCTTCTTGTCGCCGCCGGTAACGTCGGGATGGAACTCTTTCGCGAGCTTCCTGTAGGTTTTTTTGATGGTCGTATCGTCGGCGTCCTCGGCGACGCCGAGCGTTTTATAGAGGTCTTTCATTGGTGGGCAGGATCCCGGTCTCGAGGGAAATGCGGGTCGCTGAGGCGATCATGTCATGACACCGCCGCGACGGGCGAGGCGATTTTCTTCTTGAATGTCAGTGCGCCCTCGTCGGCACGTTCGCCAATTTGCTCGCCAATCGACCTCGAGGCGTCGACGTCGACGAGGATGGTGTCGTGCGGCGCGAACTCGCCGCGCAAGAGGCGCTTGGCCAGGGGGTCCTGGATGTAACGCATGATCGCGCGCTTGAGCGGCCGCGCGCCGTAGGTGGGGTCGTAGCCCCTGTCGCCCAGGAACGCCGCCGCTTCGGGGGTCAGCTCGATGGCCAGGTCGCGCTCTTGCAGCAGCTTGCGCAGGCGCGCGAGCTGCAGCTTGACGATGCGGCCGATCTCCTCCCGTGCCAGCTTGTGGAACAGCACGATGTCGTCGACGCGGTTCAGGAACTCGGGCCGGAAGGTCCGGCGCAGCTCGTCCATCACCCGCTTGCGCGTATCCTCGTCGTCCCAGCTCGACGCGTCGCCGATGAGGTTGCTACCGACGTTCGACGTCATGATGATGACGGTGTTACGGAAGTCGACCGTGCGCCCGTGGCCGTCGGTCAGGCGGCCGTCGTCCAGCAGCTGCAGCAGCGTGTTGAACACGTCGGGGTGGGCTTTTTCGATCTCGTCGAACAGCACGACCGAGTAGGGGCGCCGGCGCACCGCCTCGGTCAGCTGGCCACCCTCGTCGTAGCCGACATAGCCGGGAGGCGCGCCAATCAGGCGCGAGACGGCGTGCTTCTCCATGTATTCGGACATGTCGATGCGCACCATGTGCGTCTCGTCGTCGAACAGGAACTCGGCCAGGGCGCGCGCCAGCTCGGTCTTGCCGACGCCGGTCGGGCCGAGAAAGATGAACGACCCGATCGGCCGGTTTGGATCCTGTAGGCCGGCTCGCGAACGGCGGACGGCGTTGGCGATCGCGGTCACTGCCTCGTTCTGGCCGATGACCCGCTCGTGCAGGCGATCGTCGAGGTGGACCAGCCGCTCCTGCTCGCCTTCCAACATCTTGTCGACGGGGATGCCTGTCCACTTCGAGACGACACCGGCGATGTCCTCCTCGGTCACTTCCTCGCGCAGGAACGACCCCTGTTTCTGTGCGGCCTTGAGGTCGGCTCCCTTCTGTACAGCCTGCTTCTCGAGCTCGGGGACGCGGCCGAAGCGGAGCTCGGCGGCTCGATTCAGGTCGCCCTTGCGCTGGGCCAACTCCGCCTCGGTCTTGGCGGCGTCGACGGCCTCGTTGATCTTGCGCAGATCGGAGATGAGCTGCTTCTCGCGCTGCCAGACGCTCTTCATCGCGTCGACGCGCTCGCGGATCTCGGCGATCTCCTCCTCGACGGCGTCGAGCCGCCGCGCCGAGGCCTCGTCCTTCTCGCGGCCGAGGGCCGACTTCTCGATCGCCAGCGACGTCAGCCGCCGCTCCAGCTGGTCGATCGGTTCGGGCAGCGAGTCGATCTGCATCTTGAGGCGGCTCGCCGCCTCGTCGACCAGGTCGATCGCCTTGTCGGGCAGCTGCCGGCCCGAGATGTAGCGGTCGGACAGTCGCACCGCCGCGACCAGCGCGCCGTCGCGGATGCGGATCCCGTGGTGTACTTCGTAACGCTCCTTGAGCCCGCGCAGGATCGCGACCGCGTCCTCCAGCGACGGCTCGCCGACGAAGACTGGCTGGAAGCGGCGCTCGAGCGCCTTGTCCTTTTCGATGTGCTTGCGATACTCGTCGAGCGTGGTCGCGCCGATGCAGCGCAGATCGCCGCGCGCCAGCGCCGGCTTCAGCATGTTGGCCGCGTCGACCGCGCCCTCGGCGGCGCCCGCGCCGACCAGCGTGTGCAGCTCGTCGATGAAGAGAATGATCCCGCCCTCGGCGGCACCGACCTCTTTCAGCACGGACTTGAGGCGCTCCTCGAACTCGCCGCGGAACTTGGTGCCCGCGACCAGCGCGCCCAGATCCAGCGCCAGGATCTTCTTGTCCTTGAGCGACTCGGGCACATCGCCCGCGGCGATGCGCAGCGCGATGCCCTCGACGATCGCAGTCTTGCCAACGCCGGGGTCGCCGATCAGCACCGGGTTGTTCTTCGTGCGGCGCGACAGCACCTGCATCGCGCGGCGGATCTCCTCGTCGCGTCCGATGACGGGATCCAGCTTGCCCGAGCGCGCGAGCTCGGTCAGATCCCGGGTGTACTTGGCCAGCGACTGGTACTTTCCCTCGGCCTCCTGGTCGGTCACGCGCTGGGTGCCGCGCACCTCGGCCAGGGCGCGCAGCAGCACGTCTTTATTGGCGCCCGCCTCGCGCAACGCACGGGAGGCCGCGCCGTGGTCCTTGGCCACCAGCGCCAGCAGGATGTGCTCGCTCGAGACGTACTCGTCCTTGAACTCCTTCGACTGCCGCGTGGCATCCTCGACGACGTCCTTGAGCCGGTTGCCCACGTAGACGTCGGCGTGCGAGCCGTGGACTTTCGGCAGCTCGTCCAGGCCGCGCTCGACCCGGCTGCTGAGCGCCTCGGGGTCGATGCCCAGCTTGCGCAGGATCGCGCCCGTGACCCCCTGTTCCTGTTGCAGGAGGGCCAGCAGCAGGTGCTCCGGCGTCATCTCCTGGTGGTGGCGTTGCTCGGCCAGGTCGTGGGCTACCTGCAGCGCCTCTTGGGCTTTGATGGTGAACTTATCCAATCGCATCGGTACCTTCCCGCGGGCCATGGTAAGCACCCGGACCCCGGGGACAAGCGCCGATGCCGCGCCGAGCTTTTTGGGGGGCCGCACGCGGTGGAACGAAGTAGATTGCCTGCATGGCGTACCTGGTCCTCGCGCGCAAGTACCGGCCCCAGCGCTTCGATGAGCTGGTGGGGCAGGAGCACATCGCGCGCACGCTGACCAACGCCATCGCCCAGCAGCGGGTGCATCATGCGTTCCTGTTCACGGGAGCGCGCGGCGTTGGTAAGACCAGCGCGGCCCGCATCCTGGCGAAATCGCTGTGCTGCGCCGAGGGCCCGACCGCTAGCCCGTGCGGCAAGTGCGACTTCTGCCGTGAGATTGCCGAGGGGCGGTCGGTCGACGTGATGGAGATCGACGGCGCGTCCAACACCGGCGTCGACGACGTGCGCACACTGCGCGAGGGCGCGCGCTACATGCCGACCAAGGGGCAGCGCAAGATCTACATCATCGACGAGGTCCACATGCTGTCGACCAGCGCCTTCAACGCGCTGCTCAAGACGCTGGAGGAGCCCCCGGCGCACGTGGTGTTCATCTTCGCGACCACCGAGGCGCACAAGATCCCGACCACGATCCTGTCTCGCTGCCAGCGCTACGATTTCAAGCTGATCCCGACCGCGCGGCTCACCGAGCACCTGACCACCATCCTCGGCAGCGAGTCGATCGCCGCCGAGCCCGAGGCGCTGCGGCTCATCGCGCGCCAGGCGGGCGGCTCGGTTCGCGACAGCCTGTCGCTACTCGACCAGGTGATCGCCTACGTCGGCAGCGAAAAGCTCACGCGCGACATCGTCGCCGAAGTGCTGGGCGTGGCCGACCGTCGGCTCCTGGTCGAGCTCGCCGGCGCGGTGCTGGACCGCAATCCGGGCGCGGCGCTGCGGATCCTCGCGCGTGCGGCCGACGTGGGTGTCGACCTCGGCCAGCTCGCGCGCGCGTTTCTGGGGTTCCTGCGCGACCTGGAGGTCGTCGGACGCGTCGCCGACGCCGCCGACCTGGTCGACGCGACCTCCGACGAGCTCGAAGAAGCGCGCGGGCTGGCGCGCAAGGCGACGGCGTCGGCGGGCGGCCCCGGGTTGCTGGGCGTGCTCTTCGACCGCTGGGCGCGCGCGATCGACGAGTCGGCGAAGTCGCAGAGCCCACGGCTGATCCTAGAGATGGCGCTCTGCGACCTCTGTCAGTCCGAGCCGCTGGAGCCGATCGGCGATCTGCTCGAGCGTCTCGAGGGGCTCGAGGGTCGCCTCTCGGGTGGCGCGCCGCCCGCCCCCCGGCGTTCGCCAGCGATGTCCGCCCCGTCCTCGTCCGCGTCCCCCCGCCCGATGCCGGCGCCGGCCGCTCCGTCCGTTCCCCCCTCGGCGTCCGGATCCAGATCCGATCCGGGTCCTGAGGCCCGAGGCCCGATGCCTGAGGCCCCTTCCGCGCCGCCCGCGTTGTCAGTGGCGCCCGTCGTCGCGGTTTCGCCGCCGCCCACGCTCACGGGATCAGAGTCCCACGCCGAGATATGGCACCGGATCCGCTCCGGTTTCGAGGAGAAGCGCCCGCGGCTCGCAGCGCTGCTCGCGCACGCCGAGATCGGCGAGCTCGGCGCCGGGCGGATGAACCTGGTCTTTCGCAACCGCGCCGACGCCGACGCCGGTGAAAAGGTGCGCGCCGAGATCGAGCAGGCGGTCGCCGCCGGGTTCGGGCACGTCGTTCGCCTGGTGATCAGCGGGCGCGACGCCGGTCCGGCCGCAGGGCCCGCGGCCGTGCGCTCCGAGGTCGCCGTCGAGGAAGAGGCGCAAGCGTCGGACCGGAAGAACCGGGAAGCGGAGGCGCGCCAGCACCCCATGATCAAGAAAGCGCAGAACGTCTTTGGCGTCTCGCTCAAGGAGATCAAGACCTGATGTCGATCCCGGATTTGAAAGGGCTCATCGAAACCGCGCAGCGGATCCAGGCCGAAGTCGCGCGCGTGCGCGACGATCTGGCCGGCAAGACCGTCCAGGGCGAAACCGGCGGCGGCCTCGTCCGCTGCGTCGCCAACGGCAAGGGGGACGTCGTCTCCATCACGATCGACCCGACGGTGGTCAGCGGCGGCGACCCGGCGAGCTTGAAGATGATCGAGGACCTGGTGGTCGGCGCGGTCAATATCGCGCTCGAGCGTGCGCGCGAGCTGGCCCAGGGCGAGCTCAGCAAGGCGACCGGCGGGCTGCCGCTGCCGCCGGGCATGTTCGGAAGCTGACCGCGGATGTACGCGTCGCCGATCGCGCGTCTGGTTCAGCAGCTGGGCAAGCTTCCGGGCATCGGTGAGAAAACCGCCGCCCGGCTGGCCTTCCACATACTGCGCGCGGCCCCGGAGGACGCGGCCGCGCTGGCGGCGGCGATCACCGAGGTGAAGCAGAAGATCCGGTTTTGCGGGATCTGCTGTGACCTGACGGAGGCTGATCCGTGCGCGATCTGCCAGGACGCCCGGCGGGATCCGGGCCTGGTCTGCGTCGTCGCCTACCCCCAGGACGTGGCCGCCGTCGACCGCTCGGGCGGCTATCGCGGGCGTTTTCATGTCCTACATGGCGTACTTTCACCTCTGGATGGCATCGGGCCGGACGATTTGCGGACGGCGGAGCTCATCCGGCGGTGCTCAGCCGCGGATAGCCCGGTTCGGGAAGTGATCCTGGCGACGAGTCCGAACGTCGAGGGCGAGGCGACCGCGGTCTACCTCGCCAAGCTGTTGCGCCCGCTCGCCGTGCGGGCCACGCGAATCGCCACCGGGGTCCCGATCGGCGGCGAGCTAGAGTACGCTGACCAGCTGACGCTCGCGCGCGCGATCGACGGCCGAAGAGAGATTTGAGCTCCTTCGCTGAAGTTGTTGCGCGAAGGCGCCGAAGAGATCCAAAAGGGGGAGCCAATAGGAGATCTAGGTCGGCATGTGGGGTTCACGCTGAGGCATCGGGGAGCGCGAAGCTTGAATCCCAGGGATTCGAATGATAATTGTGATTCTCCAGGGCGAAGCGTGATGTTCATCGTACAAGGAGCTCAATGAGCGGCCCCGAAGTCATGTTCCCCGAAGAGCAGCAGCAGATCTCCACGCTCTGCCAGCGCCTGCAACGAGACGCGAACGCGAAAGCGATTCTGCTCATCGGCCGCGACGGTCAACCCATCGCCGAGGCGGGCGACGTCGACGAGCTCGACGTGACGTCGTTGTCCTCACTCACCGCCGGCAACGTGGCGGCGACGGGCGGGATTTCCAAGATTCTGCGTGAGAAGGACTTCACCAGTCAGTTCCACGAGGGCGAGAAGGTTCACGTCCACATCACGCTGGTGGGTGGGCGCGCGATTCTTCTGGTGCTGTTCGACGAGCGGTCGTCGCTGGGGCTTGTGCGGCTGCGCGTGAAGAAGTCCTCCGACGAGATGGCGCGCCTGTTCGAGCAGGTGGCGAAGAAAGCCGCCGCCAAGAGCCAGCCGTCGATCCTCACCGAGATCACCGACAGCGACATCGACAACCTTTTCAATGACTGAGCCGCCCCAGGGCACAACCGGCCTATGAGCTTCATCAACTACTCGTCACGCGAGATCAACTGCAAGCTCGTCTACTACGGGCCCGGGTTGTGCGGCAAGACCACGAACCTCCAGTACATCTACGCGAAGACCAGCCCCGACGCGAAGGGGCGCATGATCTCGCTCGCCACCGAGACCGAGCGAACGCTGTTCTTCGACTTCTTGCCGCTTTCGCTTGGTGAAATCCGCGGGTTCAAGACCCGCTTTCACCTCTACACCGTCCCCGGCCAGGTGTTCTACGACGCCAGCCGGAAGCTGATCTTGAAGGGCGTCGACGGTGTGGTGTTCGTGGCCGACTCGCAGATCGAGCGCATGGAGGCGAACATCGAGTCGCTGGAGAACCTGCGCCTCAACCTGAACGAGCAGGGCTACGACCTCGACAAGCTTCCGTACGTGGTCCAGTACAACAAGCGCGACCTGCCCAACGCCGCGCCGCTGGACCAGCTGCAGAACGTGCTCAACCCCACCAAGGCCTCCGAGTTCGAGGCCTGCGCGACCAGCGGGGTGGGGGTGTTCGATACGCTGAAGGCCGTCGCCAAGGCCGTCCTGACCGAGCTGAAGCGCGGCAGCCAATAGCGCCGGTTGTCACCCCTTCCGGATGACGGCCGTCGCGAAGAAGCCGGCCAGCGCAGCCTGGCCGAGCAGCCAGAAGCGGTCCAGGAAATCCGGCACGTAGCGTACGTCGACGGTGTTCGAGACCGCGGCGAAGAGCAGGGTGCCGGCGATGCCGAAGCCGAAGCCGGCCAGCGCGGGGCGCAGGCGCGCGTTGCCGTAGAACAACACGGTGAGCGCGACCGGAATCAGCGCGCTCCAGAGCAGCGGGTTTCCGTACCAGCCGACCGCGCTGGCGACGTCGGCGGTGAAGCCGGACGACAGTATCGCGATCGCCGGATGCGCCGACGACACGAGGTACGGCAGCGCGAACAGGCCCGACGAGCCGGCGACGAGCGCCGCGAGAAAGCCGCCGCCGAGGCGGATCGTGCCGCGTCCGCGCCGGCGGATCAGCAGCGCGCCCAGCAGGGCCATGCCGCCGCCGAGCCCGAGCTCGCCGGCGCCGCGGCCGACCTGAACCTTGCGCAACGCCGCTGCTGCGTCGACGATGCCGGCGCCGTAGTGGTCGTCGACGCGCGCGGCTGTCATCTCCTGGCCGCTGCCAACGCGCGGCTTGGGCGCGCGAGCCGTGCCGAGCAGGATCTCCTCGACCGCGTCGGGCTTGCGCACGCCGGCACCGACAATCAGAGCCGCCACGCCCGCGACGTGCGGCGAAGCCATCGACGTACCCATGAACCACAGGTAGTCGGTGTGCGAGATGTTGCCGGGGACGATCGTGTGTTGCAGGACGCCGTCGGGCTTGCCGTCGCCGTTCTGATCGACGCGAACGTTGCCGCCGGGGGCGGCGATGTCGATCTGCGGGCCCCAGTTCGAGTAGAACGTCGTGGTCTCGTCGAACTGAGTCGACGCGACCGCGATGACGCCCGGGTAGCGCGCCGGATAGCTGACCGAGCCCTTGCCGTCGTTGCCGGCGGCGGCGACGACCGTGACGCCCTTTTCGCGGGCGTACTTCACGGCGCTGCCGATCGTGCCCACGGCGATGGGGCCGCCGAGGCTCATGTTGATGACGTTGGCGCCATGGTCGGCCGCCCAGCGGATGCCCTGCGCGATTCCCCCCATCGAGCCCGAGCCACGCGCCGACAGGACCTTGATCGGCATGATCGCGACCTTGAACGCGACGCCGGCGACGCCGAGCTTGTTGTTGGTCGACTGCGCGATCGTACCGGCGACGTGCGTGCCGTGGCCGTGATCGTCAGCGGCGTTGTCGTTGTTGGCGATGAAGTTGTAGCCGGGGACAAACTTGGTCTCGGCGAGATCACCGACCTGCGTGACGCCGGTGTCGATGACCGCCACGATCGCGCCCTTGCCCTGACCGAGCTTCCACGCCTCGGGCATGCCGATCTGGCGCAGGTGCCACTGGAAGCGGTAGCAGGTGTCGTTGGGAAAGTCCGACGGCCTGGCCGCGTCGGCGGCGCACTCTGTCTCCATCGACGTTGCGCTCGCCAGCGCCTCATCCGACGCCTCGTCGGGCGGGATCGCCTCTTCGCTGTCGTACTCGACGCTCTCGACCTCGGGATCCTTCGCCAGCTTCGCCGCCGCGGCCGCGGCCTCGTCGGCGCTCGCGAAGTCGATGCGATAGAGCTTGTCGGTCGCCGAGTAGGAGCTCACCGGCACCTCGACGTACGGCTCGGCCGCCAGCTGCTCGGCCGAGATGTCGTCCTTGAAGTCGACGATCAGCCGTGTCCGATTTACCCCGGTGTCATCAGCGACCTCGGCGCTGGTGGGCGCGGCCTTCGCGCGTGGCGCACGCGCTCCGACGTGGTTCCAGAGAAACCCGGTGCCAGCTACACCGGCCGCGAACACGCTCCAGAGGACGACTTTGGGCATGGCCATGGTGGAATTATACGACCCCGAACGCCTTTCGTAGGATTTGCCCCTCGATTCGACGCGTCGACTGCTTGCGCCATACCAGCTGGACCGTGGCGCTTCGTTGATTTCGCTGCCGGGCTGCCTTAGAGTGTCGGCACTTTTTCAATTAATTTTCCACTGTTGCGAGGAGATACATACGACTATGCCGACGGCCCTGCCTCTTCGCCCGCTTTTGGCCGTCGCCGTCGTGCTGGCCATCGTCTCGGGGATGGGCCGGACAGCGCATGCCCAGGCCAACAAGGATGACCTGGCGGCGACGGTCGCCAAGCTCAACAAGAAGGCCCTCGATGAGTACGACAATCTGAACTTCGAGGAGGCGCGCAAGATCCTCAAAGATGCGCTCGACTTCTGCAAAGAGGCCGGCCTGGACCAGCACCCGATCGCCGCGCGCACCAACCTCCACCTGGGTGTGGTTCTGCTGACCGGGTTCAAGCAGCGCGATGCGGCCGCGAAATACTTCCGCAAGGCGCTCGAGATCCAGCCCGACATCAAGATGACCAAGAGCCTGGCCAACCCCGAGATCCAGGCTGCGTTCGACGAGGTCGTCGCGTCGCTCGGCAAGGGAGGCGGGGGAGGAGCGTCGACGGTGGTTCGCAGCGGCACCGACTCGGGCATCTCGCACGAGCCGGTGACGCGCGCCGCGCTCGGGCAGGGCATACCCATCAACGTCACGCTCGATCCCGCGCTGACCGCCGACAAGGTGCTGCTGTCGTTCCGCGCCGCGGGCGCCGCCGACTTCGCGACGCGCGACATGCGCGAGGCGACGCCGGGCAACTTCACCGCCGAGATTCCGCCGACCGCCACCGGGGGAAACCAGGTCGCCTACTTCATCGAGGCCCAAAAGGGCGGACAGCCAATCGCGACGCTCGGCACGAAGGCGAGCCCCATGGTGACGTCGCTGATCGGCGCGGCGCCCGTCGCTGGCACCATTCAGCGCCCGCGCGAGACGGTGCCGGCGAAGCCGCCGTCATCGAGCGACGAGGAGCAGTCGCGGTTCTTCCTCGGCCTCGGGATCGGCAGCGGCGTCGGCTGGGCGACGGGCTCGGGTGAGATCAGCTCCACGCACGTCACCAGCCCGGCGGGGCTGGCGGTGGCGCAAGTGGTTCACCTGGCGCCGGAGCTCGGATACTTTCTCAGCCGCGATCTGCTGCTGTCGGTGCAGGCGCGGATTCAATTCCTGTCGGGGCTGACGTCATGCGCAGGGTGCGCGTCGCCGCCGTCGACGGCGATCGCCGCGTTCGCGAAGCTGACCTGGCTGTTCGGATCGGACAATCTGCGGCCGTACGTGTCGGCGAGCGCCGGCGGCGGGCGCATCCGCCACGTCGCCGACTTCTCGTGGATCAAGCAGTGCGGCTCGTCGGGGATGGATGGTTGCGTCGACAGCATCCCCGCGGGCTCGGTGCTGCTCGGACCGGGTGCGGGAATCATCTACGGTGTCTCCTCCAACTTCGGTCTCGTCGCCGGCGTGAATACCCAGTTCGGCTTTCCGGACTTCACGTTCAACGTCGACCTGAACCTGGGCGTCGCCGCCCAGTTCTGAGCATCTGAAACTCTGCTCAGCGAGTCACCCTGACTCTGCTCAGCGAGTCACCCTGACTCTGTTCAGCGAGTCACCCTGACTCTGTTCAGCGAGTCACCCTGACTCTGCTCAGCGAGTCACCCTCTCCCGCGGTCCGCCGCGGGGGAGGGCCGGGGTGGGGGCAGACCTCGGGAGCCAGCCCCCGCCTTACGCCCGCCACCGCTCCGTGGAGCAACCGACGCCTCAGGTCTTCTCCGGCTCCCAGAGCGGCTCGGGCTCACCGTAGATGCGCGAGGCGTGGCGGCTCATCACGAAGAGCGCGTCGGACAGCCGATTCAGGTAGGGAACGACCTGTGCGCTGACGATCTCGGTCGCAGCCAGGCGAACGGCGAGGCGCTCGGCGCGGCGGCAGACGGTGCGCGCGAGGTGCAGGTACGACGCGACCCAGCCCCCGCCTGGTAGGATGAAGCTGCGCAGCTCGCCGAGGTGCTCGTTCCAGCTGTCGATCTCGTTCTCGAGCGCGGTCACGTGCCGCGCCTCGATCACCGGCTGCCGGGGATGGCGGTCCTCGATCAGGGTCGCCAGGTCGCTGCCCAGGTTGAAGAGCTCGTTCTGGATGCGGCGCAGGACCGCCGCCAGCGCCGGCGCTTCGGCCGGCGCGCCCGGCTGCTCGAGCGCGGTGCGCGCGAGCCCGATGCAGGCCGAGAGCTCGTCGACAGTGCCGTAGGATTCGATGCGCAGCGAATCCTTGGCGACCTTCTGACCGCCCACGAGGCGCGTCTGTCCGCCGTCGCCGGTCTTGGTGTAGATGCGATTGAGGCGAACCATCGCGTCGTCTTTACTTCAGGATCAGCTCTTGGACCAGACCGCGCTTGGTGGGATCGCTATTCACCGCGCGCCGCGCATCGACTTTGTGCTGGGTGAAACCGTCGCGATAGAGCTTCTTGATCAACGGCGAGCACGAATTGGAAAGCACGACGAAGACGCCACGCTTCTTCAGCTCCAAGGCGACATCGCGCAGCCGGGTCTGGTCCTCGTCGCCGAACCCCTCCTGGGTGTAGTCGGTGAATTTTGCGGTCCTGGTCAGCGGCTGGTAGGGAGGATCGAAGTAGACGAAGTCGCCCCTCCGCGCGCGATCCACCACCGACTCGAACCCCGTGGTGTCGATCTGGGCGCCCGCCAGTGCCCGCGCGCAGGCGCGCAGGTTGTCCTCATCGCAGATCGTCGGATTGACGTAGTTGCCGAGGGGAACGTTGAAGATGTTGCTGCTGTTGACCCGATAGAGGCCGTTGTACGCGGTCCGATTGAGGTAGATGAGCCAGGCCGCTACCTCGGTGTCCGACGCGGCGTCGATGTCCCGCTGGTCCCGCATCTCGTGAAAATAAGGTTTGCTGTGCTTGCGCTGGTGCCACCGCAGGAGCGCGATGACCCCTTCGACGTTGTTCTGCACGGCGAGGTAGGCGCGAACCAGCCGGCGGTTCGAGTCGGTGAGATACGCCGGACACGCGGGCCGCGTCTTGCGCAAATGGAAGAAGACCGCGCCGCCACCGACGAACGGTTCGTGGTAGCTGCCGAACGATGAGGGCGCGTGACGGAAGATCTCCGGCAGAAGCTGGCGCTTACCACCGACCCACTTCAGGAACGGCTTGGCGCCGGCGGGCGACGAGTCTTCGGCCAGGGGCGCTACGGTCACGCCGTCCTTTTCGATCGCCATGCCCTCCGTAGTCAAGGTGAAGAGCGAGCTCCGTCGAGAACCTCCAATTTTTCCGAACGAGGCCGCTTGTGCTGATTCGGGCAATGCCTATCTTGGATTTGGGGGACGCGGGCAGGGCGAGCGGGTAGCGGCGGCGTTGGGGATCGTCAGGCACGTCCTGACACGTCGAGGGCCGAAGGTGCAAGACACCTTGGGCCCTCGGCGGCTATTTCCGGCTGGGGTTCTTCTGCTATCCTCGCGGCCCCATGTCGAAGCTCGTCCCCGCGGCGGTACTGCTGTCGTTCGCCGTGCTCTGCGCGGCCTGCAAGAAGGACAAGCCGTCGTCCGAATCGTCTCCCGTCGGCGCGGCCTCGGCCCCGGCGGCCAAGCCAGCGGCCCCGGCCGGCGGCCTGGTGGTTGAAGAGATCAAGGCCGGTGACGGCCCAGTCGCGACCGCCGGCAAGGTCGTGTCGGTCCACTACACCGGCAAGCTGACCGACGGGACGAAGTTCGACAGCTCCTACGACCACCCGGGCCAGCAGCCCATCGAGTTCCCGCTGGGCGCGGGGCGGGTCATCAAGGGGTGGGATCAGGGGCTCGACGGGATGAAGGTGGGGGGGAAGCGCAAACTGACGATTCCGCCGCAACTAGGCTACGGTGAACGGGGAATGGGGCCGATACCTCCCAATGCGACGTTGGTTTTCGACGTCGAGCTGATGGGAGTTCGCTGAAACGCCACCGGGACGTCACAAGAGGTAGCGCTGGAAAATCGCGCGGTTTTGGTTAGACTACCGCGCTTTTGAGAGGTAACCCACGCCGCGAGGCTTGGCGCTACCGTAAAAGCACAGCAAGCAACGGCACGCAACGGAAGGTGAGCTCGTAATGGCTTCGATCGACAAGGTTCGAAACATCGGCATCTCGGCGCACATCGACTCGGGGAAGACTACGCTCTCGGAGCGCATCCTCTTCTACACCGGCAAGATCCATAGAATCGAGGAGGTCCGGGGCAAGTCGGGCGTGGGCGCGAAGATGGACTCGATGGACCTGGAGCGCGAGAAGGGCATCACCATCCAGTCGGCGGCTACCTACTGTGAGTGGGACGGCTTCAACATCAACCTGATCGACACCCCCGGCCACGTCGACTTCACCATCGAGGTCGAGCGCGCGCTGCGCGTCCTCGACGGCGCCGTGCTGGTGCTGTGCGGGACGTCGGGCGTGCAGTCGCAGTCATACACCGTCGACCGTCAGATGCGCCGCTACAACGTGCCGCGTCTCGCGTTCATCAACAAGCTCGACCGCGCGGGCGCCGACCCGGCGCGCGTCACCGGCCAGCTCAAGGACAAACTGCGCCACAACACCATCACGATGCAGCTGCCGATCGGCGAAGAGGCCGACTTCGAGGGCATCATCGATCTCATCAAGATGAAGGCCTACTACTTCGACGGAGACAACGGTGAGGACATCCGCGAGGAAGAGATCCCCGCCGCCCGAGTCGAGGAATCCAAGACAGCGCGCCACGACATGATCGCGTCGATCGCCGATCACGACGACGTCATCGCCGACAAGTTCCTCGGCGAGCAGGAGGTCAGCGTCGAGGAGCTGCGGGCCGCCATCCGGCGCGTCACCATCGCGCTCAAGATGACCCCGGTGTTCATCGGTTCGGCTTACAAGAACAAGGGCGTCCAGCTCTTGCTCGACGGCGTCAGCCTGTACCTGCCCAACCCGACCGAGGTCACCAACATCGCCCTCG
>Ga0265342_10002183_pt1 | contig 17208 bp, 11 predicted proteins | sample 4CB327metaG_FD_203125 | JGI IMG/M metagenome (GOLD analysis project Ga0265342, IMG submission 203125) | Rhizosphere microbial communities from Carex aquatilis grown in University of Washington, Seatle, WA, United States - 4-CB3-27 metaG | ecosystem: Host-associated > Plants > Roots >...
GGCGATGGCGACGGAGATAGTGCCCGTGGCCATGGGCCGTTCCTTCTCGTCGAAGACGTCGCCGATGATCGAGAAGACGAGGGGGAAGGCGGCTCCCAGGCCTATGCCCGAGAGGATGCGCAGGGCGAAGAAGAGGGAGTAGTCGTGGGCGAAGGCCGTGAGGGCGCAGGGCAGCTCCCCGATGAGGATGGCGATCGTGAAGAGCCGCTTGCGCGAGGCCTTGTCCGAGAAGTAGCCCCAGAAGAGCGAGACGATCGCCCCGATGAAGGTGAAGAGGCCCTTCATGAGGCCGATCGAGGAATCCCCCACTCCGAATTCCTCGCGGATCGTCGCCAGCTTGGGGGCCATGATGTTAGCGTCCGAATTGAGGACCGCCATGACCAGCGCCAGGATTACGAGCGTGAATCGCCTTTGAGCCTTGTCCATTTTCTCACCTCTGGGTTGCGGTTGCGCCTAGGCCCCGCTCCTGGAAAGCCCGAAGCGCGTTATGCGCCGCTCGTAGGTCTCCAGGAGCTTCCATTCGACGATCGGCACGTTTTTGATCGTGGCTCGGGGTATCGAGAGGAACTCGCCCGCCTCGGTCACGGTCGCCGTCATGAGGGAGGGGCGCCCGAAGAAGACGGACTCCTCGCCGAAGATGCCGCCGGGGCCGATGGCGTCGACTTCGGAATCCTCGATGAGCACGCTCGCCCTGCCCGTCCGCGACACCACGAGCGTCGCGCCTCCCGTGGTCGAGAGGGACGCGCCGACGGCTAGGCTCTGGATGAAGAGCTCGCGCGCCATCACGTTGTGCACGGAGCTCGACACCATCTCGCCGAAGAGCCTCGTGCCCTGGAGGAATTGCTCTATCTCGAGCCGCCTCAGCATCTCCTCCACGTCGTAATTGCGCTTCACGAATTCGACGAAGAGCCTGGAGGGGACGCTGAGCATGGTGACCGCGCTCTTCGCCCTGTAGGTACGGGTCGAGATCGCGCGCGTGAGGGCGTTGACCTCGCCGATCATCGTGCCCGTCGAGAGCATGTGCTGGGCCCCGAGGGCGGAGTCGATCATCTCGACGACGCCGCAGGCCACCAGCTGCACATCGGGCGCCTCCGCCCCCTTGCGGAGAATGACGTGCCCCGAGTTGAGCTTCACGAGGGGGCAATTGAGGAGCATGCCGAGATCCTCGGGCGCCGCCTCGGGGAAATGCGCGGCCAAATAGCTCTGTACCGACAGCCGCGTGTAGTCGACCCGCGACTCGATGAGCGTGTCCTGGAGGCCGAAGGAGGCGCTGGAGCCGATCTCCTTGTCCGCGGCGGACAAGTCGCCGGACAGGTGCGCCAGCACGATCTTGGCCGACTGGTCCCCGATGAAGTCGGAGGCGCGGCCGTGGATCATGCCGCCGCCTACGTCGATCTTCTTCAGGTCCACGGCGAGGTGGAGGCTCTTCTGCGAGCTCTCGTAGAGCTTCGCGGAGATCGCGCTCGCCTGCGGATCCTTTACCAGGTAGTCCTCGAGCACGTTGGAAGGCGGGATGTCCGCGAGGTGCGCGTAGGTCTTGTAGCCTTCGGCCCCCAGGGCGCGGAAGTAGAGGATCGTCGTCTCGAGGGGATGGAGGGAGAGGAAGGGCTGGACCTCGAGGCCGCCGATGTCGTTCCACTTGCCGAAGGCGAGGTCGTGGAACTCGAAGGCGCTCTCGAAGCTCTTTTCGGGCAGGGACATCACCGCCGAGAGCTTCTTCATGACCGCGGAACGCACGAGGGGCGTAGCGAAGTACTTGATGCGGTGGTCCGTCCGCACGAGGGAAGTGAGTCCCGCGAAGTGGTCGTCGTGGGCGTGGGTGTGGAAGATGCCCTCGAGCTCGTTGACCGAGATGCCGAGGGCGGTCAGGGAATCGAGGACGTAGGGGCCCGTGTCGATGAGGTAGATCTTGCCCTGGAAAACCACGATCGAGGACATGCAAGGGCGGTCCTTGTCCCAGCCGTTGCCCTCGCCCGAGTGCACGACGGAGAAGTAGTCCCGCTCGATGCGGTGCGAATCCAGGCGCACCGGGCTCTCGTAGGTTTCACCGGGCGGGAGGTTCATGTCGACCTCGACCTCGCCGTCGCCGCATTGGAAGGAGTAGACGTTGAGCGACTTACGGATGACGGCCACGCCGCCGGGCAACTGGGCCCTGCCCGAATCCGTCGGCGCGAACTCCGCGGTCTCGCCGAGGCCCCTCGGCGAGCCGCCCGCGAAGCGCAGCTTGTAGCGGATTATCTCCTTGGCGAATTCGGGGCGGATTCCCGCGGCCTCTATCTCCTCGACGTTCTCGAGACCGAACGTGCCCCTGAGTATGTAGGCCGACTGGGCGACGAGCTGGGAGAGGAGGCCGACGAAGATAGGCTTCTGCCCCTTGTTGTTCACATGGCCCGGGATGGTGAAGCCCTGGCGGTAGAACATCTGCAGGAGGGGGAACTCGGCCATGTTGCAGAAGTTGCCGCCCTGGATGGCCACGTCGGAGAGGAGGATGACGTTGGGGCCCGTCTCGAAGACGGTTCCCTTGACGCTTGTTTCGGCTATCGCCCCGCGCCGCATGAGATGCTTCACGACGTCGGGAGGGCAGCCGCAGAGGATATAGAGGCCGGCCTCGGGAATGCGTACGAACCAAACGCCGCTCGTGATCTTCGAGGCATCCATTATGGACATTATGGCGCAGGCCGCGCCGCCTGTCACCTTGTTTCGCCCGGGGAAGGTCGGCCGATCCCTCGGCCTAAGCCGTCTTGAATCGCCCCACATCCTCGTCCAGGCGGTTGCTCCCATCACCGACCCGCTCGGCCAACTTGGCCACCGTATCGATCGCGCGGTCGATATCGGACATACCGTCGCCGATTTCCCCGATGCTCGTGGAGACCTCGCTCGAGACCCTGCCCAGCTCTTCCGTCATAGCCCCGATCTCGGACGAAGCCTCTTTCATGGAAGAGGAACCCTCCTTGACGCGCATGGAGCGCTCCTGAAGGACCGTCATAGCCTGGAGTATCTGCTCGCTGCCTTGCCGGATCTCGCCGAGGCCCGAGAACAGCTCGTCCATCGACGAGGCCACTTCCCGTATCTTGCCGTCGATCGCGGCGAATGCCTCGCTCGTGCCCGCGTTCGCGCCCATCGCCTCTTCTATCCGGGCGATGATCGACTCGATGGACCGGGCGATATCGTCGGAGCTCGCGCCGGATGCCTCCGAGAGCTTGCGGATCTCGTCCGCTACGACCGCGAAGCCCCGGCCCGCCTCTCCCGCGTGAGCCGCCTCTATGGCCGCGTTCATCGCCAGGAGATCCGTGCTCGCGGCCACGCCGCGTATGACCTCCGCCATCTCACGTATGATGCCGACGCTCCGAGGTATTTCCGCGATCTTGTCGCTCGCCTCCTCGATCACGCGGTGCCCGCGCTCCGCGACGCGGACGAGTCCCTCGGCCAGGGCGCGGTCCCTCTCCGTTATCCGGCCCATGCTGTCGAGCGAGGACAGCATCTCCGTCACCGAGGCGGTGACCTCCTCGACCATGGAGCCCTGCCCCTCGATCTGTTCGTCGAGCTCCTCGATGCCGCGGAGGATCCTGCCGATGGAGCGCGTCGACTCCTCGATGCTCCTGTCGAACCCCCGTATCTGCTTCCCCATCGACTCGGTGCTGACTTGTATTTGCGCAACCGAGCCCGATGCTTCGGTTACCGCCTTCAACAGCTCGTCCTTCATCTCTACATTTGTCCCCGATATCCCCTTGATTCGGTTCAATGCCCCCGAGAGGCCATCCAGGAAGCGATTGAGGTCGGCCGAGAGCTTGCCCATCTCGTCCCGCGACCTAATCTTCGCGCGCCCCGAGAGATCGCCATCCTTGAGCAGGGAGATGTTCCGCTCGAGCCCTATGACCGCCGCCGCGATGCCGTTGGCGAGGACGAGAGCCATGGTCACGCTGAGGGCGACGATGAGTCCCGCGATTCCCGCGGCGGCGGCTATCGCCTCCGACCTGCTCTTCCTTATTTGCCTATCGATGATCGAGTACTGGTCGGCCACCGTCGACAGGGCTGCTTCCAGGGAGCCCTGCATGATGCTTTGGCTCGTCATGAATTTATGGAGGTGGGGGAGGGCCGCCGAGGCGAGCGCCTTCGACACCGGATTCAAGAAATCGTAGTCGGAGAATTCCGTGAAGTTCTTGAAGTCGAAGAAGGTGAACACCGCCTTCGCGTCGCCCACGAGCACTTGATAGTCGGCCTGCATCGCGGCGAGGTTCCTGTCGCGGAGAGTCTTCAGCCTTCGGATGATCTCCAGCGAATCCTTCATGCCTTGATTGAGCCGCGGCAGGGTCCGGATATCGCCCAGCTTGACGAAGGCCCCGTCCGTGCCGTCGACCGCGGCTTGGAAGGACCGGCTTCCCTCCTTGATGCCGGCATAGGGGAGACGATTGAGTTGGACCTGCTCTTCCTTCATGGCCTCGGCGAGCGCGGACAGGTATCCCCGCTCGCGCTCGATCCGATTCACGGGAGCGAGGAAGACGAGGAAGAGGCAGAGGGAGGCCGCGGAGAGGACGAGGGTCCCGACCACCAGCGTGATCAGCTTAAGGCGAATGCTCATGGCGTCGTTCCCGATTTTACGTCGCGGGCCCGCCCGAGGATCCCCGGGCAGGGATGGCGGACGGGCCCCTCGGTGACTCAAGTCTTCAGTTGGGCAGCTTGATCCTGGAATAATAGCCTTCGACGTTGCCCTTCACTACGAGCTCGAAGGGGATGTTCACCCGCTTGTCGCCTATGGCCTGGCCCTTCGCCGCCTTGACCGCCAAGTCGAGGGCGCCTTTGCCCTGGCCGATGGCGTCCTGGAAGCAGGTCGCGTCGAGGGCGCCGGCTTTGACGGAATCGAGGGCGTCCTTGATCGCGTCGATGCCGGCCACGCGGATCTTGCCGAGCTTTCCCGCCGCCTTGATCGCCTCGAGGGCGCCGAGGGCCATGCCGTCGTTCTGGCAGAGGACGGCGTTGATCGTCGTGCCCGTATTCATCCAGTTCTCCATGAGGGACATGGCCTGATCCCGCTGCCAGTTGCCGGTCTGGTCGAAGACGACCTTTATGTTCGGATACTTCTTGAGGACCCTCTCGTAGCCTTCGAAGCGTCCCTGTTCGGCGAAGGCGCCCAGGGGACCGCGCAGGATCGCGATGTTGCCCTTGCCGCCGATCTTTTCCGCGATGTACTTGGCCTCCGTCTCGCCGCCGCTCTGATTCTCGGAGCCGATCCAGATTTGGCCGACGTCCTTGGCGACGTCCGCGCTCAAGGTGATGCAGGGTATTCCCGCGTCCACGACCGTCTTGACCGCCGGGGTGAGGGCATTCGCGTCCACGGGGCAGATGATGACCGCGTTGACTTTTTGGGCGATGAAGCTGTCGAGCTGCGCGGCCTGCACCTCCGCCTGCCCCTGGCCGTCGTTGATGATCAACTTGACGTTGGGGTATTTCTTGAGCTGGATCTGCATGGCTCCCTTGAGCATCGTCATGTACTCCTCGGAGAGGTTCTGCAGCGTGCAGCCGACCACGAAACTGGAGGACGAAGCTTGAGACCAGACTAAGCTCGTCGAAATAACTGCCATCATCATTACAAGGACAAGAGTTCTTCGTAATTGCATGAGATCCCCCCTCTGCTTAATAAGCATTAACGTTAATAATAACGTTAATGTGATTCTATTCTCAGGTTTTCCATGCTGTCAATCAGATTATTGAGCTAGCTAAGCGCTTTCGCATACATTGACAAATTCAAACATTAACGATAATGTTAACGTATAAGATTAGGAGAGGATACGATGACTGAAATAATCCGCAAGCTGTACGCACAGATTCTAACCAAGTCGCATCACCGCTATCGACGAGAGTGGAATGAGGACCTCGCCTCGGACTACTGCGCGGGTCGAATGAAACCCTTGGAGCGCGTCGCGCGACGCTTCTGCGCGGTCCTTGCGGCTGAAAAAGCGATTATTCTCGATGGGGAAAGGATTTCCCTTATAAGGACTGTCGAAAGGCTCCCCCCTATTTTTACTCCCGAGGAATGGCGCGATATAAAGGATCATCACTTCATCCATGAACTAGGCTGCGTATGCAACATCTCCCCCGATTATGCCTCGACGATTTCCCGGGGCCTCGACGTACGCCGAACCGAAGCCCTCCTTCGCCTGGAATCCTGCCGAGCCTCGGGCGACGACGAAGGGATCCTTTTCCTCGAGTCGATGATCATGGAGATCGACGCCCTCTTCGGGCTCTGCGAGCGCTATCGCGTCGAGGCTTCGCGGATCGGCCGCGAGGACATCGCCGAGATCTTCGCGAAGGTGCCGAGGAAGGGCGCCTCGACCTTTCGGGAAGCGCTTCAGTTTTTCCGGATACTCCATTTCGCGCTTTGGTGCGAGGGCGAGTACCACAATACGATAGGCCGCCTGGATCAGTATCTCTTTCCCTATTTCCAGGCCGACATCGCCGAGGGTCGTCTGGACGAGGAAGCCGCCTTCGATCTCCTCGAGGAGTTCTTCCTCTCCTTCAACCGCGACAGCGATCTCTACCCGGGGGTGCAGCAGGGCGACAACGGCCAGAGCCTCGTGCTCGGCGGCATGGCGGAAGACGGGAGCGAATGCTTCAACCTCCTTTCCGAACTCTGCCTTCGGGCCAGCCGGGAGTTCAAGCTGATCGATCCGAAGGTCAACCTCCGCGTGGCTTCGGCCTCCTCGCTCCGCGTGTACGAGCTCGGGACTGAACTGACCAAGGAAGGGCTCGGCTTTCCCCAGTACTCGAACGACGATGTCGTCGTGCCCGGACTCGCGGATCTGGGCTACGCTCCCGAGGACGCCCGGAACTACGTAGTGGCCGCCTGCTGGGAATTCATCATCCCGGGCAAGGGGATGGATATTCCCAATATCGCCGCCCTGTCCTTTCCCAAGGTCGTGGACGCCTGCGTGCGCAGGGACCTCGTGGGGGCAGCTTCCTTCGCGGATTTCCTCGCCGCTGTAAAGCGCGAGCTGGGGAGGGAATGCGCGCGCCTCGCCGGCGGGATTCGCGACTTATGGATGATTCCGGCGCCCTTCATGTCGCTCCTGATGGATGGATGCGTCTCGAGGGCGAGGGACGTATCCCTCGGGGCGAAATACAACAATTACGGCTTCCACGGCGTGGGGCTGTCGACGGCCGTGGATTCCCTGGCGGCCATACGCGAGCTGGTCTTCGAGAAGGGCGAGCTCGGGACGCGGGACCTGATCGCGGCTTTGGACGACGATTTCGTCGGGCATGAAGAACTGCTGAATACGCTCAGGTACGGCTCCCTGAAGATGGGGAACGGGGACCCGGAGGTGGATGCCGTGGCCGCCGAGCTGCTCGATGCCTTCGCCGACGGGACCAAGGAGTTGCGTAACGAGCGCGGCGGCCGGATACGGCCAGGCACCGGCTCGGCGATGTATTACCTCTGGTCCTCCCGCGAGATCGGGGCGTCTCCGGACGGGAGGCGCAAGGGCGAGTGGTTCAGCGCTAATTTCTCGCCGAGCCTTTTCGCCAGGGTCTCTGGTCCCCTGTCGGTCATCAAGTCCTTCTCTTCTCCCCGTCTCTCGCGCGTGATCAACGGCGGTCCGCTTACGATGGAATTCCACAGTACTCTCTTCCAGGACGCGGAGAGCCAGGCCAAGATCGCGCGTCTCGTCAAGATCTTCATAGATCGAGGGGGGCACCAGCTTCAGCTGAACGCGGTCAATAGGGACGTCCTCATGGATGCCCAGGCTCATCCCGAGCGCTATGGCAATCTCATCGTGCGGGTATGGGGCTGGAGCGCGTATTTCGTGGAGCTCGATCGGGAATTCCAGGATCATGTGATCAGGCGGCAGGAATATGTCGGCTGACTCCGCCCGGAAGCGCGCGGGGGGGGGGCGGGGGATTATCTTCGACCTCCGCGAAATGACGACCCATGACGGGCCCGGGATCAGGACTACAGTCTTCTTTAAAGGCTGCCTGCTGCGCTGCCTATGGTGCCACAATCCGGAGGGCATCGCCTTCGAGCCCGAACTGATGGTCCGCTCGAAGGGCTGCGCTCATTGCGGCCTCTGCGCGAGGCCCTGCGGCCACCCCGAGTGCGCGGAGCTCGGGAGATGCGTCCGCATCTGCCCCTCTGGCCTCCTGCGAGCGGCGGGAGAGCGAGTCCGTGCGGACGAGCTCGCGGAGCGCCTCCTGAAGACCGCCGACATCGTCGAGGAGGGCGGAGGAGGCTTCACCATCTCGGGAGGAGAGCCGCTCGCGCAGCCCGCCTTCCTCTTCGAGCTTATGGAGCTCCTCAAGCCCAATCACCTGGCCATCGAGACCTCGGGCTTCGCGAGCCCCGAGGTCTTCGAGCGGGCGATCGCCCTTGCCGACCTGGTCATGCTCGACCTGAAGCACATGGACCCGAAGGAGCACGCGCGTGGCACCGGAGTCGAGAACGCGCCCATCCTCGCGAACCTGGAGCGGATAATGGCGAGCGGCCGCCGCTTCGTCGCGCGCATTCCCCTGATACCGGGCTTCAATGACTCCGAGGGAAACATGCGCGCCGTCGCGGAGCGCCTCGCTCCCGCCAAGTCGCGCCTCCGCGTCGAGCTCTTGCCCTGTAATCCCCTCGCGGGGGCCAAGTATCCCATGCTCGGGCGGCGCTACGAGAGCATTTATCCCCCGGAAGCCGCGCCCCGCGTCGATTTGAGCTCATTCGACTCTCTCGGCATAGAGGCCCTGGTACTTTGACCCTGCTGACACATCAATGGATATATAGTATTTTACCCTTGCGGCGTTCGAGGAAAAAAAGGATCGGGGGGAGCAGATGCGCAAAGGTTCGGGGCTCATGCGCGTAACGCTTAAGGATATAGCCGAGAAGACGGGCTATACGACCAATACGATATCGCGGGCGCTGAAGGACAAGGACGATATCGCCCCCGAGACCCGAAAGCGCATCGCGGAGACCGCGCGCGAGATGGGATATATCGGCGACTCCCTCGCCGGGGCCCTGCGCTCCGGCCTCTCGAGCACCATCGCCGTGATACTCGGGGATATCTCCAATCCCCACTTCGCGATCATGGTCAGGGAGATCGAAACCAACGCCCGCAAGCATCACTACAATACGATCATCATCGATACCGACGAGGATTCCGATATCGAATTCGAGGCGATACGCTCCGCGCTAGGCCGTAAGGTGGACGGTATCATTATCTGCCCCACGCAGAAAAATGACCAGAACCTGCGCTTCCTCATGGCGAAGAGGATACCCTTTGTGCTGATCGGCAGGCATTTCCCCGGGATCGAAGCCGAGTCGGTCGTCTGCGACGACGTGAAGAGCGGGAGGATCGCGACCGAGCACCTCATCGAGCAGGGGCACCGGAGGATCCTCCTCCTGAACGGCCCGGCGGATATCTCCAGCGCCACCGAGCGGCTCCGAGGCTATCGCGAGGCCCTCTCCGCTGCCGGCATCCCCTTTGATGAGTCCCTCGTGAGGGAGGTGCCCATCGTCGCCGGCGATTGCAGGCACATCATCTACAAAGTCTGCGACGACAAAATTCCCTTTACCGCCATCCTCGCCTTCTCCGATCTTATCGCGTGGGAGGCCATGTACGCTCTGCAGAGGCGCGGCCTGGAGAACCCCCGCGATTATGCAATAGTCGGCTTCGACAATATACAGTCGAAGTTCTTCTTCCCATTCCCCCTGACGAGCGTAGGCAGCTCGAAGACCACCATGGCGAGAAAGGCCTTTAACCTCCTCATCCGCAGGTTGAACTCCGATGAGGATATCGCCCCGACCATGAATGTTCTCGATACGACTCTAGTAATTCGAGCGAGTTCCTCGTCTCAGATAGCGCGGCGCGAGGAAAGCTAAAAGTTCGTCGGTTTTTGATCTACGATTCGTCAAAAGTCCGACAACTGCTTCGTCTCTACTAAAAGATTGACAAAATAGTTTTCTCCATTTATGATCGATACCGTTAACGATAATGTTGAGCCAATATGAGGATATATCTATGGATTCTTTCCTGAGGATGATCGATATATCGAAGAGCTTCCATGGGGTTCGCGCTCTCCAGAACGTATCGGTGGATTTTCGAAAAGGCGAGATTCACGTAGTGATAGGGGAAAACGGCGCGGGTAAATCCACGCTCATGAAGATCGCGGCGGGTCTCTATAAGCCCGACTGCGGGAAGATGCTGATCCATGGGCGGGAAGTAGTCATCGACAGCGCCCTCGCCGCGATCGGCCATCGCATCTCCATGATCCATCAGGAGCTCATGCCGATCCCGCAGCTCACCGTAGCCGAGAATATTTTCCTCGGGCGCGAGAGGCTGAACAGGATCGGGATGCTGGACAAGCGCGGCCTCAACAGGAGCGCCAAGGAGCTGATCGACACGATCGGTCTCGACATCGATCCGAGGGCGATCATGGGAAAGCTCAGCGTCGCGCAGGTCCAGCTGACGGAGATCGTCAAGGCCGTTTCCCGCGATTCCGAGATGCTCATCATGGACGAGCCCACCTCGGCCATCAGCGACGCCGAGGTCGAGAAACTCTACGAGCTCGTGTTCAAGCTGAGGCGGCAGGGTACGGCCATCGTCTTCATCTCGCACAAGCTGGACGAGGTGTTCCGGGTCGCCGATAGGATCACGGTCCTGCGCGATGGGCGGCATATAGCGACCAAGGGCGCGGCCGAGTTCGACAAGCGCTCCCTGATCTCGATGATGATAGGCCGCGACCTCACGAACATCTACCAGAAATCGAAGACTACCGTCGGGAAGCCCCTGCTCGAGGTGAGGGGCCTGACCAAGCGCGGCCTCTTCGAGGACGTGAGCTTCGAGCTCAGGGAGAACGAGATACTCGGGATCGCCGGCCTCATGGGCGCGGGCAGGACCGAGCTCGTCGAGACCGTCTTCGGCCTGCGCCGCGCCGACTCCGGAGGCGTCTTCCTCAGGGGGAAGCGGATCCAGATACGCGATCCCGGCGACGCGAAGAAGCATGGGCTGGCCCTCGTCCCCGAGGACCGGAAGCTGCTGGGGCTCAACCTCAAGGCCAGCACGGGGGAGAACGTGAGCATATGCAGCATCGAACGCTTCGCCCCGAGGGGAGTGCTGAGGAAGAAGGCCGAGAACAGGGAGGTCGACGGGATGATCGCCGCGATGTCGGTCCGCGTCCCCTCGAGGAAGACCCCGGTGATCTCCCTGAGCGGCGGCAACCAGCAGAAGGTGGTCATCGCGAAATGGCTCATGACTGGCCCGGACATACTGATCCTGGACGAGCCCACGCGGGGCATCGACATCGGCGCCAAGGCGGAGATCTACACGTTTATCTCCCGCATGGTAGCCCAAGGCAAGTCGGTGATCATGGTGTCGTCTGAGCTGCAGGAGATCATCGACATGTGCGACCGGGTGATAGTCCTCTGCGAGGGCCGGCTGACGGGCGAGCTCGAGGGTGATCGGCTCGATCAGGAGTCCATCATGAAATGCGCGACCGGTTGCGTCGATCTATGACGGGGGGGGCGATGTCTTCTGAGTCTGAGAGTATCGGCATGGAGGGGAAAGCCAGGCTTTTTGTCGGGAGCTTTTCCCGCTTCGGGATCTATATAGCTTTCGCGGTCATCTGCGCCTTCTTCGCGGCCTTCAATCCGCTGTTCCTGACCGCGGGAAACCTCGTGAACATCATCCGGCAGGTATCGTTCAACGCGATCATCGCGATGGGGATGACCTTCGTCATCATCGCCTCGGGCATCGACCTCTCCGTGGGCTCCGTGCTCGCGTTGACCGCCGTGATCGCCGCGAGCCTCGTGACCGAGGAGGCCCAGCTCCTGCCCGTTCCCCTGGCCGTACTCGCGGGCCTGGGCATCGGGGCCGCCTGCGGCCTCTTCAACGGCTTCGTCATCACGAGGGGAAGGCTCGCTCCCTTCATCGTGACCCTCGTGACGATGACGATGGCCAGAGGGGCCTCGCAGCTCTATACGAAGGGTCGCCCGATAACCGGATTGAGGCCCGGCTTCGACTTCATGGGAGCTGGCTCCTGGCTAGGCATACCGATCCCGATCTTTATCCTCGCTTTCGTCGTCGTCATGTCCTACTTCATCCTGAGCTGGACGAAGATGGGGCGCTATATCTACGCGGTGGGCGGCAACGAGCGGGCGGCCCTGGCTTCGGGCATCAAGGTCCATAGGGTCAAGATCTTCGTCTACGTCTATTCCGGGATGACGGCGGCCCTGGTCGGCCTCATGCTGTCCGCCAGGCTGAACTCGGCCTCCCCGATCCTAGGCGTGGGCTACGAGCTCGACGCCATAGCCGCCACGGTCATCGGCGGCGCCAGCATGGACGGAGGCAAGGGGAAGGTGATCGGGACCCTGATCGGCGCCTTGATCATCGGTACGATCAGCAACGGCCTGGACATCCTCAACATCTCGGCCTACTACCAGCAGATCATCAAGGGAATAATCATCCTGGTGGCAGTACTCCTCGACAAGCGGGATTGATAGCTTGTCTAAGCGCTGTTTCGGGCAAAATACGATTATTTATAATTGACAAAAAAAAGGAAACCTCGTAATCTACATTAACGTTAACATTAACGTAATTTTAAGGAGGTTTGTGATGAAGAACAATGTCACGTCGAGAATCCTCAGGATCGTTTCGGTTTTCGCTTTGACCGCGATCGGGTTCGCCAATGCCGCCGCTCAGGGCCAGCCCCTGTTCGCCTTCGCGGTCAACAACGCGTCGACGTTCTGGATGCAGGGACTCGCGGGGACTCTCCAGGCGGAGAAGGATTTCGGGGTCAAGGTCGAATTCTATATGACGCCCAACGCCAGCATCGAGGGGCAGAAGAGCTTCATCGAAAGCATGGTTGCGAAGGGCGCGAAGGGCTTCGGGCTCAGCATCATCGATCCGGAGGGCTCCACTCCCTTCTTGAACGAGGTCGCCAAGAAGGTGCCGGTCATCCTCACGGACAGCGACGCGCCGAAGAGCGATCGCATCGCCTACGTCGGCCCGAGCAACTACAAGGCCGGTCGCGTCTGCGGCCAGAAGATCAGGGAGCAGATCCCGAGCGGCGGCAAGATCGCGATCTTCGTCGGCAGGATGGACTCGCAGAACGCCATCGAGCGCCGCCAGGGCATTATCGACGAGCTCGGCGGCAAGCCCATGGCCGACTACTACCCGGGCACCATGACCCCGAACACGCAGAACATCAAGATCGGCAAATGGACGATCATCGACACCAAGACCGACAACGCCGACGAGAGCCGCGCGAAGGCCAACGTCGAGGACGTGCTCATCAAGAACAAGGACGTCGCCTTGCTCACCGGCCTGTGGAGCTACAACACTCCCGCCATCATCAGCGCCATGAAGGACGCCAACAAGCTCGGCAAGATCAAGATCGTGGGCTTCGACGACGACGACGTCACGCTCCAGGCGGTTAAGGACGGCTACGTGGCCGGCTCGATCGTCCAGGACCCCTATCAGTTCGGCTACAAGTGCATCGAGCTGCTCTATAAGCTCAACGCCAAGAAGGACGCCGGCATCCCGGCCAACAAGATGGTCGACGTGCCCGTGAAGTGGGTCACGAAGGACGGCGTCGATCAGCTTATGAAGGTCACCAAGGAGCATTTGGACGCCGCGAACGCCGCCAAGAAATAAAATCGGCAATCGGAACCGGATCGAGCGGCGGGGCCTGCTTCGTCGCTCGGGTTCGGGCGCGTAGAATCGGAAATCGAGGATAGTGCGATGCGGGATAGTCGAGACAGCTGCCTCTTGGAAGCCAGGGGAATAACCAAGCGGTTCCCCGGCGTGATGGCGCTCTGCGACGTTTCCTTCGACCTGAGACGCGGCGAGGTGCTGGCGGTCATCGGGGAGAACGGGGCGGGCAAGAGCACCTTGATGAAAGTCCTCGGCGGGGTCCACCGGCCCGACCGGGGCGATATCTTCCTGGACGGGAATCGCGTCGATATCCCTTCTGTGCATTCCGCGACCGGATTGGGCATCGCCTTCGTGCATCAGGAGCTCAACAATTCGGACAACTTGGATATCGCCTCCAATATCTTCCTGGGGCGAGAGCCGATATCGAACTGCGCCCTGGGGCTGATAGACCGCAAGAAGTTGTATCGCGACGCCGACGCGATACTCGCCCGCATCGGGATGGAATGCTCGTCGAGGACTCTCCTCAAGGAGTTGGCCATCAGCTCTATGCAGATGGTCGAGATCGCGAAGGCGATCTCCATCGACGCCAAGGTCCTCATCATGGACGAGCCCACGAGCAGCCTCTCCCAGCGCGAGACTTCCCGATTGTTCAGGGTCGTCAAGGAGCTGAGGTCGCGGGGCGTGAGCGTCGTCTACATATCCCATCGCCTGGGCGAGATCGAGGAGATCGCTGACCGCGTCGTGGTGCTTCGCGACGGCAAGGTGTCCGGCCGCCTAGAGCGCGGGGAAATCGAATACAAGAGCATGATCAAGCTGATGATCGGGAGGGACCTCGAGAGCTTCTACCATCTCGAGCATCGGACGAGCCGAGAGCCCATGCTCGAGGTCCGTGACCTCATCGTCGCGGGCCATCCGGGCATCCCGCTCAGCTTCAAGCTATACAAGGGGGAAATACTCGTCTTCGCGGGCCTCGTCGGGGCGGGGCGGACGGAGATGCTCCACTCCCTGTTCGGGGTGGATAGGCCCTTGGGCGGCAGCGTCCTCCTGGACGGCGAGCCGCTGGCGATACGCTGCCCTGAAGATGCAATAAAGGCGGGGATCGCCCTGGTCCCGGAGGACCGCAAGCAGAACGGATTGTTCCTCGAGAAGGCCATCGAGTTCAACATGACGATCGCGAGCCTGAAGGATCACCAGAGCATGAAGATGATCAAGTTCAGCGAATGCGGCGCCATCGCCGACGAGATGGTCGAGAAGATGAGCATCCGGTCGCGGAGCATCGAGCAGCTCGCCCAAACCCTGTCGGGCGGGAATCAGCAGAAGGTAGTCCTCGGCAAATGGCTTTCGCTGCTGCCTAGGGTCCTCTTGATGGACGAGCCGACGAGGGGCATCGACGTGGGCGCGAAGATGGAGATCTATCGGCTGATGGAGTCCCTGGCCAAGGCGGGCGTATCGATCCTGGTGGCGTCCAGCGAGATGCTGGAGGTCGTGGGAATAGCGGACAGGGTCATCGTCATGAGCGAGGGCAGGATATCGGGCGAGCTGCGAGGCAAGGAAGAAATCACCGAAGAGGCCATCGTCAATCTAGCTACCGGGGGGAATTGAATGAAGCGAGCGCTGGGCATAGCGATATTGCTCTTCTTGATAATGGCGGGCTCCGCGATCATACAGCCCGTGTTCCTGGATCCGTACAACCTGAAGAACATCCTGCGATGGACGGGGCTCTTCGGCCTCCTGAGCCTCGGCGAGGCCTTCGCGATCATGACCGGGGGCATCGACCTTTCCGTCGGCTCGATCGTGGGATTCGTGGGAGCCCTGACCGTGTACTCGCTGAAGGTCACGGGCCTCTCGATCCCGGTGATCATCGCCCTGGCCCTTTTCGTGTCGGTAGTCATCGGCCTCCTGCACGGATTGCTCATAACCAAGATCAAGCTCCAGCCCTTCATCGTCACCTTATGCGGCCTCTTCATCTACCGGGGCCTGGCGCGATTCATCCTGAACGACAACACGCAGACCTACGGGAACGGCTTCACCGGACTCAAATTCCTCAGTTCCGGGAAGATCCCCGCGGCCTTCTGGCCGGGCGATTCCGCCCCGCAGTTCGTGGCGGATTGGTCGCTTCCGATGCCCTTCGCCATCATGATCCTCTTGGGGATAGCGCTGTCGATCTTCCTAAATCGCACGATCTATGGCCGCTACATCCTCGCCCTGGGGAAGAACGAGTCGGCCGCGAGGTTCAGCGGCATCAACACGGACAGGATGACGATCGTCGCCTACGTCATCTCCTCGGTCTGCGCCGGCTTCGCGGCGATACTCTTCTCGCTGGACCTCAACACGGTCCAGCCCTCCGCGGCGGGCAACATGTACGAGCTTTACGCCGTCGCGGGCTGCGTCGTTGGGGGAGTGAGCCTGAAGGGGGGCGAGGGTTCCATTCTCGGGGTGATCATCGGCGTGGCCATCGTACGCGTCCTGTATAACGCCATCAACATCCTCGGGATAGCCACTCAGCTGGAATTCGCCGTCATAGGCTTCGTCATCCTGGTCGGCGTCGGAGCCGATGAGATCATCAGGCGATTCGCGGTCAAGAAGGACAAGATCGCGGGGTGCGAGGATTGAAGCGGCGAGGCTACCCCAACGGTCCTTCGCCGAGAAGAGCCTTCAGCTCCTGGATGTCCTTCACGAGCTTCGTGCGGTTGAGGTTCTGGAGGCGCTTGGGGATCATCTCCTTGGACGTGCACTCGATGACCGCCACGAGGTTCTGCAGCTCGATCTCGTGGGGGTAGGCGGGAGGCACGAAGTCGGCCATGGTCTCGTCCATGTCCTCCTTCGTGACGAAGGTCCGGCCTTCCATCGCGGCCTTGAACTTGGCTCGGATGAGGACCGCCTCCAGGTCGGCGCCCGAGAACTCGTGGTTGAATTTCTTGAGGAGCTCGCCCACGGAGAAGCGGCGTATAGATAGGTCGAGCTTGCGCACGAGCGTCTCGAAGAGGGCGATCTTCTCCTCGTCGCTCTCCGGGTAGAAGAGGGCGAGGTGCTCCTCGGCCCTGCCCTGGCGCTTGAGGTCTATGGGGAGGAGGTCGGGGCGGCAGGTGATGAGGAACCAGATGATCTTGCCGCGGTACGCCGTGTCGCCCATGAAGCTGGCGATCTGGCTGAAGACGCGGTTGGAGACGCCGGAATCCCCGTCCTGGTCGCGGTCGCCGAGGAACGCGTCGGCCTCGTCGATCATCACCGCGACCGGCGCCATCGCCTTGAGGATGGATAGGACTTTCTCGAGGTTGGACTCGGTGACGCCCTGCCATTTGGAGCGGAAGTTCTTGAACTTGACCATCGGGACGCCTATCTCGCCGGCGAAGGCCGAGACCATGAAGCTCTTCCCCGTGCCCACGGGGCCGGCTATGAGGTAGCCCATCGGCAGCACGTCGAGCCTGCCCTGCTTGATGGCGCGGGCGGCGTTCTTGAAGCGCCGCTTCACGAATTCGTGGCCGGAGACGAAGGAAAGGTCGTGCTCGGTCTCGAGGAACTCGAGGAGGCCTCCCGCCTCGGACTCGATGATCTCGCGCTTCTTCTGGCGCATGTACTCCATGGATAT
>Ga0265342_10002192_pt1 | contig 17177 bp, 12 predicted proteins | sample 4CB327metaG_FD_203125 | JGI IMG/M metagenome (GOLD analysis project Ga0265342, IMG submission 203125) | Rhizosphere microbial communities from Carex aquatilis grown in University of Washington, Seatle, WA, United States - 4-CB3-27 metaG | ecosystem: Host-associated > Plants > Roots >...
AACGAGCGCGCGCGCCCGCACCGCTGCCGGCTGGACAGGGATCGCCTGCTCGAGAGCGAGCATTGCGGCCACAAGTGGCGAGAACGTCTTCTGCGAGTAAATCATCCCCCATCCACCTCCTTGATCACACGTCGAATGGCCACAGCAAATTCACGGCGCGCCTTCTGCAGGCGCCAATATGCGGTGAACGGCCGCATGCCGAGCACTCTGGCGGCCTCGGCTACCGGCACGTCGTCTAGGTCATGCATCACGAACACAGCACGGCGGGCCAGGGGAAGTCGCTGAAGTGCATTGAGGACCATCGTGCGCAGCAGTGGACCTTCCGCAGCCTCATCCACGGAGGGCTCCACGTCTTCGGAGTCTCCGAGAAAGGGCGCCTCCTTGCGGTTACGCCGACGTGCCGCGACAATTCGGAGCGCGATGCCGAAGAGATACGGCCGCAGTGGACGCTGGCGGTCGTATTCCGACCAAGATCGGCGCAAGGCTATGAAAACCTCCTGGACCAGATCGTCCGCCTGCGATGGCGCAGTGCCGAGGCGTTGGAGCGTCCGGAAGATGTAGTCGAACTCGTCCCGGAAAACCTCCAGACAAGCATCTTCGGAAGTCATCCCCGAAGCAGGCGATGGTAAGAGAACAAGGTGGCTCACGTCAGCCACCCATTGTTTGTCGCAGGTGCGGAAATTTTGTTAGAGAGAGCTCACCGCCTTCACGCATCCCATTCGCGAATGGCGGGAACAGTTCGCCTGTGGATGAATCGTGCTGGGCAAGGCCCTCGACGGGAAGTGAGCGTCGATCGAACGCCTGTACATCCTTAAAAAGTCCCGAGCCTGCGCGACCCCAAGGCGCTCAAGGCATTCACTATCTCGATAACACTGCTCACGTCGCGCGGCGAGCGCCGGCGCCTAGCGACGCGGGGTCAGGTCAAGGTTTCGAAAGAGGCAGACATTTGGAGCAAATCTGTCTCGCTTCCCCAGACCGATGCGCGCGAGGCGGTCCAGCGCTTCTACAGCATACTCGATCGGGTCAACCCGCAGAGCCGCGCCCTATTCGTACTGCGGTACGTGGAAGAGCTCAAGCTGTCGCAGATCGCGCAGATGTCCGGGATATCCTTGGCGACCACGAAGCGACGACTGACACGAGCGTGGTCGAGATCCCGCATGCTCGTCGAGCGGGACCCGATCCTGGCGGAGTTCGTGACAGAAGGCAGCGCCCATCACACGGAATCGTCCTGAGCGGTTGCTTTCTTGTGCCAAGAATCGCGGTCGGTCGCAATTGAGGACATGCGGATTCGAGCCAAGTCATCTGCAACTTGTCTGTTCGCTTGCGTCACATTCGCGGTGGTTGCTTGCGGGAGCACCGGCACGAGCGAAGACGCCGGAGCCGGCGGCCGCACCGCCGGTACCGGAGGCGCATCGATCGGAGCGGGGGGGTTCGGGGCGGGTGGCAGCAATGCAGGCCAGGGCGGGATGGGAGGGCGAGCCACCGGCGCAGGAGGCGCGCTGGTCGGCACCGGCGGCGCAATCAGCGGTTCGGGCGGCGCCATGAGCGGTGCCGGTGGAAGAACGACCGGTTCGGGCGGCGCCATGAGCGGTGCCGGTGGCGCGATGACCGGCACCGGCGGCGTGATGACCGGCGCCGGTGGCACCGGTAATGGCGGGGCGGCGGTGCCTAGCGCTGGCTGCAACAAAGCTCGAACGCTACAAGACGGCAACCGCACCATTATAAGCAGTGGAATCAACCGGACGTACAACCTGAAAACGCCTAGCAGCTATGACAACACACACCCGTACCGTGTGATCTTCATGTTCCATTGGAACTTCGGATCTATCAACGCAATCGTCAATCCTCCCGACGCCGACCACAATACCGATCGGCCTTATTACGGTTTGGCCGATCTTTCGGGTGATACGACGATCTTTATCGTTCCCATGGGGCTAAATGACACGGGCGGTGCGGGATGGGCCAACCCGAACAACCGTGATGTTGTCTTTACAGATGATGTGCTCGCCGCCATCTCGACCGATCTTTGCATCGACACGTCACGCGTGTTTACGACGGGATTCAGCTATGGCGCTTCGATGTCGTACGAGCTCGCGTGTGTTCGCCCGACCAAGTTCCGTGGGGCGCTGGTTTACGAACCAGGTACTTTGAGTGGGCAAAATGCGGCACAGTGCACAACACCGGTTGCCTGGTTCCAGTCGGATGGGATCGACGATCAGACGCTTCCCTATGCTACGGCTGGGCTCCCGATCTTGAACGTCTTCACCAGAGCGAACGGTTGCGCGATCATGACGCCGCCAACACCGCCGACGAACGGACACACCTGCATCTCGTACCAGGGATGCTCGGCGGGGCACCCCGTCCGATTTTGCAATTTTGGCGCCGGCGAGAACAACCCCTTCAATCCCAGTCTGCGCGGCCACTATCCCGTGCCGAAGGACCCAGGTCAGAGTACCAGTTGGGTACCGGCGGAGGCCTGGAACTTCATCACACAGTTCTGAAAGCACCCGCCAGACCGTACCCCGGCCCAATGGTTACTGCTGGTAGTGTCGACGCGCGTCGCACCGACGCAATGAAGGGCGCTCCTGGCCGGCATCCTGGACCTGGCCCCGGCGCCGGGCTTTTCCCTGACAAGATCGAGCGGTCCCCGACAATTCAAAAGCGGGGGTCTGTGAGCCACCTACACATCCTTCCATCGCGCTCGCGTGAAATGACGTCCGACGAAGGCTGTCTGGACGCGTTCCAGAGGGAGCTGGATTACGTGTATAGGACGCTGCGACGTCTCGGCACGTCGTCATCGGAAGTCGAAGACCTGGCTCAGGAGGTCTTCCTGGCGCTAAGACGGTCGTGGCGCGAATACGATCAAGATCGGCCGATTCGGCCCTACCTGTTCGGCATCGCGTTCCGGATCGCAGCGGCGCACCAGCGCAAGCGCAAGCGTGAGGTGGCGTTTGAAACCGTCGAGCCGGCTGACTCGGGGCCGTGGCCCGACCAGGCGCTCCAGTCAAAACAGGCCCGCGCCATCGTACTGGCGGCACTGGACCGGATTCCGTTGCCGAGGCGCGCCGTGCTGGTCATGCGTGACCTGGACGACGTTCCGGTCGGCGAGATAGCTTCGATGCTGGAGATCCCCCTTTTCACTGCCTATTCTCGGTTGCGCAAGGCACGTCGGGAGCTGGAGGCGGCGGTGCAACTGTTGTTGCGTGGGACCCGGGCCAGATGATGCGATCGCCTGGAACGCTGTCAGCGAAGGTCCGCGAGCTCCTCGACGAGGAGGTTGCCATCCCCGCGCTACCGGCCGCCGAGCGGTCACGCGCGGTGGCCCGAGCTCGAGCGGCCATCGAGGCAGACTTTGTGGCGCCAGCCGCTCCCACCGGACGCGCGAGCGCCGCCGTACCGCCACGTTGGGCAGCTTCGATGGCGCTGGCACTCGCGGCTAGCGTCGTAGTGGGCGCAGTGGCCTACGGTGTCGCGCATTGGACGAGCGAAAAGGTCCCGGTAAAGGCGCACCCGGCGGTGGTCGTCGCCTCCCCGACAAGCTCGATTCCGGCAGCGATCCCGACGCCGATCGACGAGCCGCCGCCCCCACTGCGGTTTCATGGGTTGCCGCTGCGACTGTCGCCGGCCGGCGCCATTCGCGCAGAGCTGCTACTTCTGCGCCCGGCGCGCGCGGCGGTCGCCCGTGAGGACTTCGCCGCAGCGTTGCATCCCATCGCAGAACATACGCGGCGATTCAAGAAAGGCCGGCTGGCTGAGGAGCGCGAGGCATTGCGGGTCAAGGCGCTGATCGGCCTCGGGCGCACCGATGAAGCGCGGCGCGCCGCAGCCCGGTTCCGAGCGCACTTCCCACACAGCGTCCTCCTTCCTGCAGTCGGGCAGATTTCACCCGGCGGGGAGTAGTCGTGCACCGCCAGTTAGTTGCCCTACTCGGCCTGTCTGTGGTCCTGGGAGCTGCGGGGTGCGGCGGAACGCTCGACGCGGGCCACGACGTGCCCCACGGATTGCTTCCCGTCGACGAACGCAATCCCGTAATCATGATTAACGACGGGTGGAGTGACAACTGGAGCGGCGAGTACGCAGCACTGCTCGCGAACAACGGCGGGCCGCCGCTAGTCGGGATTATCGTCAACGCCGACAAATACTGGCGCACGCTCAGTGACAACGTGACTGGGTGGACCAACTTTGTGATGGCTGCGCTGTCGAGTGGCCTCGCCGGCATCCCCGAGGTCACGGCGAGCAATGCGGCGCAGCTGGTCAAGCCCAGCGACGGTCAGATCGACTCGACCGTGCCGAATCGATCAGCGGGCGGGCAACTGATTGTCGATCTTTCACTCCAGCTGAGCATGCCGCTGCGGCCCGTGGTGGTGCTCGCCGAGGGACCATTGACTGACGTCGCGGACGCGTACCGAATCGACCCGACGGTGGTCGATCGAGTGGTCGTGGTGGCAGCGCTCGGAACGTACTCGGCCCCCAACGGCGTCATGAATGCCCCGAACGGGGATCTCGATCCATGGGCCAACTGGATCGTCGCGCAGCGATTCCGCTACGTTCACGTGGGTGTTGGGTACGATCAGTCGAGCGACGTGACCCCGGCCGAGGTCCCCAACCTGCCGATGAATTCCTTTGGAAACTGGATGGCCGCCAAGCAGCCCAAGATCTTCACCGACATCACCACGGCGTCCGATCAGGTTGCCGAGCTTTCGTCGGGGCTTCCGCAGTTCGTGGCGGGGGCGGTTCGAGCAGCGCCCGATATCAGCGCGGGGTTCGATGCCAGCAAAGGTCTAACACTAGTGCCACACGACGGCGGCAACGTCTGGCTAGTTACCAAGGTTACCGCGCCTCTCGCAGCCTCACAGCTCTGGCAGTGGCTGCTCACGCCCAAGACCTTCGGACACTGACGCTCGAAAGGGCTACCTGGATCGCCGGGAGACCCCGCTTCCTCTAGCGTGTTGGCGCCTTTAGGGCAGCGTCGGGCGTAGCCTGCCGACGGCGTCGATCGAGATCGCGACTGGGACCATGGCCTGAGACTGCGCCGTGAGTTTGATGGCCCCGGCGTCTCCGGTCGACTGCACGATGACCTGGGCCAAGCCGTTGAATACGCTACGGCGCCACTGCGGAAGGCCGGGCGAATCGACGAACCGGAGCTGTGCGCCTTTGTTCAGCCCGGCTGCCTCGCCCCAGTTGGCCAAAGTGACCGCGACAGTATTGGGCCCCGGATGAAGCACGGACTTGACGTCGTACACTGAGGGGGCGTGCGGGTCGCCGGTCCGCGCGAGCTGCTGTCCGTTGACGAAGACGAGCCCGTCCCCGTCGACCTTACCGAACCACAGCTCCACGCCCCCCGCGGTCAGGTCCTCGGGCGAGACGCTGAATCGCGTCCGGAAGACCGCTCGATCTTCGAGGCCCAGCGGCCCCCGCTCCCGGCGCACGTCGACGCGGTCCCAGCGGCCGTCGTCGAACGTTGCGCCGACCTCGGGCAGGCTCGGAGCATAGGAATCGGCCACCTTCTTCCAGCGCCAATCGTCAAGAGCACGGGTCCGTATGACGGGCTTGGACAAGAACTTGTCGGGCTCGTGCGAGCTGGGGTCGCCGTTGCCCACGCCGATGATTCGACCTGGCCCCTCTATGGTGAACGCCACGGGGTTTGTTGCGATCGGGACGATCCGCCCCCGATCATCGATCACAGCGATGGTGACAATTGTGACGTCCTCACCGTCGGCGTCGAGCGTGGTTCGGTCGGGCGTGAGCCTGAGCCCCGCGGGCGCGTCCGTGGTTTCGATCCTCGTCTCCGCGATCACCTTGCCACCCCGGTAGGCCTTCGCCGACAGCGTTCCCGGATGATAGCGAACGCTCCACTTCGACTCCGACGCCCGCTGGACCGCTTGGCGCCCCAGACTGTTCCCGTCGCGGAACAGCTCCACCTCGTCGGCGTTCGAGAGCGCGCGGACTTCGATCGCCTGGCCCTCGCGGCCGCTCCAGTTCCAGTGAGGCAGAAGGTGCAGGACGGGCGCGTCGGTCCACCACGCTTGGTAGTTCCAGAAGTTGTCCTTCGGGAAACCGGCCGTGTCGAGCACACCGAAGTGGGAGCTGATGCACGGCCAGCCGTAGGGCGTCGGCTCGCCGCGATAGTCGAAGCCGGTCCAGATGAACCCTCCCGAGAGCCACGGCCGAGCGTCGAAGAAGCTCCACCACTGCTTGGCGGTGTTGGACCACGAGGTCACGTTGTCGTCATACGCGCTCATGTAGCCGAGCTGCCGGTCGTTGCGGTAGATGCCGCGCGTGGAAACCGTACTCCCCTGCTCGCTACCGACGTTCGGCTGGCGAGGATGGGCGGCGTGGTAGGCGTCCATGTCCTTGCCGACGTGATAGCTCCATCCCCGCACCTCGATGATCTGATTGATGCCGTCGTACTCGTTACCGACAGGCGCGTTGTAAGTGACCGGTCGGGTCGGGTCGAGGCGCTTGATCTCGTCCTGCATCGTCATCGCTACCCTGCGGCCCGCCTGAGTCCCCTGAACCCCGAACTCCTCGTTCGCGATCGACCACATCACCACGCTCGGGTGGTTCCGATCGCGCTGCACGAACGCCTCCAGCCAGTCTCGGTGTAACGAGTCGCTCCCCAGCAGGCGATTTTCGTCCATCACCAGCATGCCCAGTCGGTCACAGGCCTCGAGCAGCTCGGGGGTGGGAGGGTTGTGCGCGGTCCGGTAGGCGTTCGCACCCATCTCCTTCAACTTCTGGACTCGAAAGTATTGCAGGCGATCCGGAAGCGCCGTTCCCACGCCCGCGTGGTCCTGGTGATTGCAGGTGCCTTTGAGGACGTAGGGTCGTCCATTCAGCAGGAATCCCCGGTCGGGATCGAACCCCACGGTGCGGATGCCGATCTCCATCGTTAGCTCGTCCGTCACCTTCCCGGCGCTCGAGACGGTCGCGACGACGCGATAGAGCCTCGGCGTCTCCGGGGACCAGAGCTGGGGCGCGTTCACTCGGGTGGTCCGTTCGATGTCGAGCGAGCCTCGCGCTCCGACCTTCGCGGAGCAGCGCGCGCTGGCGACCTGCCTTCCGTCTGGCGCGAGAACGTTCCAGGTCACAGTCGCTTCTACCGGCGTTGGACCCGTGTTGGTGAGCCGCGTCTGGAGATGCACCTCCGCGGGACCGATGGGCACGGTATCCTTGAAGCGACTAAAGACGAACAGGCCGTCGGGCGCGACGGCGAGCGGCGAGACCTTCACCAGCCAGACGTGGCGATAGATGCCGGCGCCTTCGTAGAACCAACCCTCGAACCGTGAAGCGTCGACCCGGACCGAAACAACGTTCCTACCTCCGACGTTGACGACGTCGGTGATGTCGTAGCGAAAGCTGCCATAGCCGCTCTCGTGGCGGCCGACGAACCAACCGTTGACAAACACGACGCTGTCACGGAAAACGCCGTCGAACTCGATCCAGAGCCGACGTCCGGCGTCGGTCTTTGGCAGCTCGAAGGTGCGGCGATACCAGCCGACGCTGTTCTGCGGGAAACCCTCCCCGAGCGCCTTGAAACCGTGCTGGGCATCGGCCTGGCGATCGAAGGGAAGCTCGACGGCCCAGTCGTGAGGTAAATCGACGCGCCTCCAGCTGGCGTCGCTGAACGCGGGGCTGGCCGGGCCGTAACCGCTGCCGGCCTTGGCCAGGTTCTGCGCGGGGCCCCATTCGTCGCCGAGGTGAAACCGCCAACCGGCGTCCGCGAGCAAACGCTCGCGCGAACCGGCGCCCGCTGCGCGGGCCGGCGCGGGCAGCAGCCCCAGCAGACCGACGAGGCCGGCGGAGAGCAGAGCGCGGAGGGCCGGGAGCTTGCGACAGGGGAGGCTCATAGTCGACGGGGCGGTAGCCGGCGTGCCTGCGCCGTCAGGGAATGAACGACAGGTCGTCGATGACAAAATCGACCGGGTAGGGCGTTCCGCCGCTCGTCCACGGGAGTGTCCAGGAGATGTGGGTGATCTCGGATGGCGTCGCGACGTTCACCTCCGGGCTACCGCCGACGAGATCGCTCCACAGGATGTTCACCACGGTCGGTGTGTCCGTCACTACGATCGTTTCGGTGGGGTTCGAGCATCCCTCCTCCGCGTATTGACTGGTTCCCGAGGTGGGAATGCACCGGCCAGGATCGGTTGAGTTCCCGCCGTGAGTGTTGATCCAGGCCGGAGCGAGCGTGTCGTTCAAGGTCCCCACTGAAAGCGTGAGGTTGTTCGGTTGTCCGTTGGTCGACCCGAGCGCCCCGGAGATCTTGAAAGAGATTCCGTGGTACTTGGAGGCGTCGAGCCGGTTGCATTCGTCGAAATAGAGACCGAACCCAGAGTAGTCGCCGACCGTCCCGCTGATGTGCCAGTTGCTTTGGGATACGTCCGACGTGAGGGGTGAGGTGCCCGAGGTCGGATACACGTACTCCCCGCCAGCGAGCACGCCGTACCCGCTGCCGAAGTGGACCTCGGTGGTACTTGCCGTGCCTCCCTCGGGCGCTGCGTAAGTGAAGTCGGTGATGAGCGGCGCAGCGGGCGTCGGGCACAGAGTCCCATCGTCGCCTGTGATCGTCGCGCCGCCGTCGCCGCCGCCTGGCGCGGTCATGACGGCGAGCTCGGCGACGGCGGGCACGTCCCGCGCCGAGTCGATCACGAGGGCCACGGCCTCCGCGGTAGTCGAGTTGAGCTGCCAGAGCTGCCGCTGTCCAATCACCGTACCGGCGACCTTCGCGCCCGTCGTGGTCAAAGCCGGACCCCAGACGCCGCCCTGCCGGATCTCGACGTGGTACGCGGTCACCCGTTCTCCGAGCTCGATCGGCTCGCTGATGCTGATTGTGTTGAAGGCGATCGCGGATGGCGGGGCGACCTCGAGCCGGCCGGTCCTGCTGCCGCTCGCGGCGGACCAGTAGCTGCAGATGTCGCCGTCAACGGCCTTCTCCGCGTCGAAGCCCGCGTTCGCCCACGTCGAGTCGGCGGTCGCGCGCTGCCCCTTCAACGGGGTGGCTTTGTAGGCCGCCGAATACCAGGAGCCGAACTGCTTGAGTAGGTCGACGTCAGCGGGGTCGAACTCGCCCGTGGTCGTCGGAGGGACGTTGAAGATGAGCGTGCAGTTCATACCGACCGTCGAGAAGTAGACCGACTGCATGTCGCTCAAGGACATGGGCATCTGGTTGGGATGCCAGAACCAGATCGGCCTGCGATCCGACACGTTGCATTCGTACGGGCACCAGGTGGCGCCGCCGCCGCAGTTTCCGGTGTTGAAGCTGGACGTGCTGCGGCTCGCTTGGCCGTTCTCGTTGCCGATCCACTGCAGGTCGGGAATCGCGCCAGTGTGGACGATCTCCGGCCCGGACCAGATGAGGATGTTGGGCTGGAGCTGCTTGGCCAGCGCGAAGACCGATTTCCAGTCGACATTCGAAGTGGGCGCATTGAACCCGTCGAACTCAATCTCGTAGACCGGACCGTAATTCGTCAGCAACTCGGTGAGCTGCTGCTTGAAGTACGCCTCGTAGTCCGACCTGGAGCTCGGATGGGTTTGATCCCAGGGAGCCAGGTACAGCGCCACCCTCATCCCCGCGGCGTGCATCGCGTCCGTGAAGAGCCTGACGACGTCTCCCTGCCCATTCATCCAGGGGCTGCTCTTGACGGAGAAGTCGGTGGTCGCTGTCGGCCACAGGCAGAACCCGGTGCTGTGCTTGGCGACCAGCATGGCCTGGCCGATCCCCGCCCCCTTGAGCGCGCTCACCCACTGATCGACCGTGCTCGCGTCGAGGTGGGTCGGATTGAACAGCGCGGGCGTATCGACGGCGAGGTTTCCCTGTTCCGTGCCGTCGAAGGTGGCCATGCCGAAGTGGATGAACGCCGTCAGCTCCGTGCGCTGATAGGCCAGCTGCGCGGAACTGGGAAGTAGCGCCTCTCCGGCTGGCCCCCCGGGTTGGCTCGGACAGCTCTGGTTTCGTGGCGCGAGAGGAGCGGAGCCCATGGACTTGCAAGACACCGCTCCCGTCAGCGAAAGCACGAGGCCGAGGACCGCGAGTCGCAAGGAGTCGATCGGCATGCGTGCTCGCCAGGATCTCGCCCGTTCCCGTGGCGCGACGCTCTTCGCGTACATCATTGCAGCGCTAGCCGACATCTGATCGACCGCGGGCCAGAGCATGCTGCGCAGGACACGGATGACTAACGATATCCATTCTCGGGATTGTCGACTGTTCGGCATTCTTGTCACAAAGACCACATTGAGCGAGGCGTCCAGAACGCGTGGCACGGCACCCTTCGCGCGACACTCGGTCAGCGGGCGCCGTTCGATGAGCCGGTAGCGCATCATCATTTTGGTTTCGCCATTTCGGGCACAAGGGGCGGCCCAGAGACAGTTGAGGGGGAGATGCAAACACCTACCGGAGCGTTCGTTCGGCAAAGTCCACCAGTCATCGCAGCGATTCTGACCGTTCTTTGGGTCGCGGCTTGCGAGCCGGCCAAGACAGGCGCGACAGAAGCGATTGGCGGGCAGACCGGTAGCGGTGGCGATACCTCCTCTGGGGGCAGCGGCTCGGGTGGGGCCGCGAAAGGAAGCGGAGGAGCGTCCTCATCTGGAGGATTGACCGGGAACGGCTCCGGTGGTGCTCAGGGCCTCGGCGGCTTTTCGGGTTCGGGGGGCTCGGCGGCAGCTGGTGGCTCGAATGGCGCGGGCGGGCGATCGTCCTCGGGCGGCAGCACAGGGTCGGGGCCGACCGGACCGTGCGACATCTACCAGGCCGCCAACACTCCGTGTGGAGCTGCCCACAGCACGGTTCGAGCTCTCTATGCGGCGTACAGCGGGGCGCTCTACCAGGTGCAGCGCGCCTCGGACAAGGCTACCAAGGATGTCCCAGTTACTGCCAGCGGATTCGCCGACAGCGGCATTCAGGACTCGTTCTGCGCCGGAACGACCTGCACGATCCCGGTCATCTATGATCAGTCGCCCAATGGAAACCACCTCCGCGTCCCGTTTTTCGCGTATTGGCTCCAGAATGGAGGCAACCCGGCCAGCGCCACCGCCGCGAAGATAACGGTCGGTGGCCACGCCGTTTACGGAATCAAGTCGGGGACGAACGTTGCCTATCGAACGGGCGCGGCCCTATCGGGAACGGCGGCCATTACCAAAGGCTCGGCCATGGTCACCTTCTCGAGCCCACAGACGCTTCCCGCCAACACAGTCCTCTTGTTTGCAACGAATGCGAAGGACTGTCCCCCCAATTCCTTCCCCAACAACTGCAACTTCCACACCTATCGTACCCAATCAGGCACCACTGCGGCGACGACGGTGACGCTGACGACCGCATACTCGGGCACCAGCAACTCGGCGACGGTCGTCTGGAACGGAACGACCAAGGGGCTCGCAACGGGCGACCAGGCGGAGGCTGAGTATTCGGTGTTCGACGGCAACCTATTCGGCCGCTTCTGCTGCTTCGACTATGGGAATGCTGAGTTATCCGGCACCGACGAAGGCAACGCCACTATGGAGGCCATCTCCTGGGGAGCCGACACCCAGTTTGGCCAATCGGGCGGCGGCAGCGGCCCGTGGGTCGCGGCCGATATCGAGAATGGCATGTTCGAGGGTTACGAGAACGGATCGGCGATGGTTGCGAGTAATACCTCCGTAACGGGATTCCCATATGTGACGGCCATGCTCAAAGGTCTTTCGGCACCGACTTGCCCAGCGGGCCTCACCGGCTCGGGCTGTTTCGCGCTCAAAGCGGGCAACGCTACGTCGGGGACTCTCGCGTTCAAGTGGAATGCCAACACCAACAACTACGGAGCGCGCCCACCCGGGTACAGTCCCCAAAAGAAGCAGGGCGCAATCATCCTGGGCACGGGAGGCGACGGTTCCAACACGGGGACCGGAATCTGGTTCGAAGGAGCCATGACGATGGGCGCACCGCCGGACGCCACCGACGACGCCGTGCAGGCTAATATCGTGGCGGCGGGTTACGGGAGGTAGGACCGCTCGTCAGGACATTCGGCGCGTGGAGCTCCTGCACGCAGGGAGGAGCCGTACGATGGAGCCCGACTTGAACGCTGACCCTGCCAATGCGGTCCCTGTCGTGGAAGATGATCGCAGCGCTCTTCTCGCGGGCGCACACGCGGAGTTTTGGTCGCCGAACATGGTTCCCGCGACCTTGGTCGTAGTCTAGCTCCCACGAGACATGACTACTTCGAGTTAGCCGCCACTTCCCCCGGTGGTTGCCGGGTTACGGAATGTAGCAAAGGAGGCGCACCATCAGCGCCTCCGAGCCCCGTCGCACGAGTGGTGACGTAATCGCGAAGGACCGGGTCTCGTCCGACGAGTAGTCTGACCCTCGACCACGCGCGCGCGAGGTGCCGTTTGGTCGTTGCGACCGAGAGCCCGGATGTCTCGGCCACCTCACACAGGGGAAGCTCTTCGATGAACCGCAACACAAACAGTTGTCGGTCGCCGGCGTTGAGTCGATCCAGGACGCTGTAGAACCGCCTGAGGGCCTCGCCGGAGTCGGTCTCGATAGCGACGATCGCGTCTTGACCGGCGTCGCCATACAATCCCAGCTGTAGCCAGTGGCGCGTCGCGCGGCGGCGCACCTCAGCACGCACGGTCATCATCGTAATCGAAACGATGAAACTTCTAAGCGCGGTCGGCTCGCGAAGAGTCGGCACTTTGTCGAACACACAAAGGAAGATGTCTTGTGCGAGATCCTCCACGTCTCGAGGAGGGCCGAGCGCGCGGTTGAGGATGCCAAACACCATCCGAGCGAAGCGCTGCCACAGGGCGCGCGGCGCGTCGCCGTCGCGTGCAATCAAGGCGCGCACGAGCTCTGCGTCCTCCAGCTCCCGTCGTCGTTTCACGGGATTGACGCGCGCCGCGGCTACCACTGTCGATGACTCGGTCGACCTGGCCAGAGGATGGGGATCACCTCATCCACGCGCGATGCCACGAGTGGTACCCGGTCAGAAAAGCGGCCACGTATTCTCCTCATCACTGAGATACTGTCGCCGCGCTCTCAGTTGTTTCCCGAAATGGCGAGGACGACGTCGACACGATGCTCGTGGTGTGGTTCTCGTGGTGTGGTTCTCTGTGAATAGCCGCCTCGGGTAAGACGATGATCGTCGACAACCCGGCACGGGTCAGCGCCACTGGGCTGAGCGTGCGATGTGCGTCTTCCGAAGGCGCGACGCTCGCATTGCCGCCGACGCGAATGCGAGCAGGACAGGAGAGGACCAATAAAAAAGGCAACAAATGGTCGCGAAGGACAATTAGAGGAAAATGCTCACCGGGCGTCTGACGTTCACGGACTCATCAGGTCGCGTCCAGACCTCCAGGATGATGGGATTGCAGGAGGCTGTTTCGATGCGGAATCAGAAGGTCCTATGCTACCTCGTGATGGTCGTGCTCGGCGGCTCTTGGGGCTGCTCGGCAGGGTCCTCGGGAACCAATGACGTAGGGGGTCGCAGCGGAACGGGGGGGAGCGGTCAACCGGGTACCGGTGGAATGCGAGACACTACGGGAGCCGGAGGCATGGGCGTGGGTGGAGGCAGCGGCCTCGGCGGGCTCACGGGTAGCGGAGGCGGCGCCGGCGGAAGCATAGGAACAGGCGGGGGGGCCGGTGGCTCGACAGCCGGTACCGGTGGAACGAGCGGTACTGGTGGAACAGGCGGGAGTGTGGTTGGGACGGGCGGATCCGGCGGCCCGGCGACGCTCGTCGCGTGTCCGGTTTTGCCTGGGGCCACGCCAAGCCCGCTCTACTCGGTGACGGTCAACGGTTCACCGTTGTTCGTCGAACAGTTGACCAAGTTCGCTCCCTCGATGCAGGTGCACTACGCCCACGCCTCGCTGCAGGGTGCCGGCACCGCGACAATCGCAGTGACCGTCAAGCAGACGTTTACCTCCTTCACCCTGAGTCCCAAGAGTCGAAAGCTCGCCGCAACCAAGAGCGGCAACACGATCACCTTCAACAGCGGTCCGAACTATCTGATCCTGCAGGTCGACGCCCTGGACTTGCTCTTCATCCTCCTCGACGCCGCCGAGGTCAATCCACCGCGGCTCGGCGACGCGAACGTGAAAAGCATCGCCGACTACTCGGTCGACAATACTGGCGCGACCCTGATGACGACCAAGATCCAGTCCGCCATCGACGCCGCGTCAACCTCGGCCCAGAACATCCTCTATTTCCCACCCGGCAAGTACACGGTGGGCGAGCTCTGGATGAGAAACAATGTGACGATGTATCTCGCTTGCGGCGCCGTTCTTTACGGGTCGAATTCCACCGCGGACTTCAACACCGGCGCTGGCGGAATCAACATCGAAGGCGCTCAGCACGCGCTAGTTCGGTTGTTTCAGCTCAAGGGCGCCAAGATCTTGGGGCGCGGCGTCCTGGATGGCAACGGAGCCTCCATTCGGGCGCAGGGTCTGAACGCGAACCTGATCAAGATCGAGCAAAGCTCCAACATTCTGGTGGATGGGGTCGTCTCCCGAGACTCGAGCTACTGGAACACTCTGATTTACCGCAGCGACCAGGTCACGATCCAGAACCACAAAGTTATCAACCTCCGGTTGCCGGGAAGCGGGTTCAATCAGACTGACGGGGTTGATTTCGACGAATCGACGAACAGTACGCTCAGCAACGCGTTCCTTTATACGGGCGATGACAGCATGGCCACGAAGAACGAGGTGAGCCCAGGGACATTGAACACCAACAACATCACTCACCAGCACATCGTGGCGTACAGCAATTCAGTCGGGTGCAAGATCGGAACGAAGAGCATGGGTCAGACGATGACCAACGTCACGTTCAGCGACGTCGACGTGGTGAAGGCCGGCCGTGCCATGACCATCGAGGCGTACGACACCGCCGTCGTGAGCAACACGAAATTCGAAGACATCCGCGTTGAAGCCGCGGACAGCATGTTCATCAACTTGGCGCTGGATCAGCCGCCGACCTTTCGAACGGCGGCCGATACCGGGCGAGATGTCGAGACCTTCTTCACGAACGTGAGCTCGGATGTGAACAGGCTCATCAACCTTCATGGGCAGTCCGCTACCGTCGACATCATGGGCGTGCACTTCACGAACCTCAGCGTTCAGGGCAATCCGATCACCAGCCAGACGAGCACACGAGCCACGTGGAGCATCAACCAGTTCGTCTCAGGCATCACCTTCCAGTAGAAAGGCCCATCTCTCACAAGCGCCGGCGACCGAGGCGGCGACCGGTGGTTCAATGCGTTGCCGATAGAACATTCCAGAAGAGCGTCGTCGCGGCGGTACCATCGCACCCGGTGACGAGCCAGTCGGAACCGCTCTGATCAGTCGCAAGATCGGGCGCCGCGCTTGTGCCACCGTCGACGCTCATGATCGCGGACACTCGTTCGATCGCAGTGGCGAACGCGGGGAGGCCGACTGCGAGCACCGAAGCCTGATCGGATGCGGGTGTCCAGTGCCAGAGGTTGGGCTGCTTGGCGGCGATCCAGGCACCGAGCGCGTTGTGCGGGAGCTCGGACAGGCGCGAAGCCGGCACGTCGGTGAGCTGGTCGTACCACGCACTGACCTGAACATAACGAAACCGGGACGCCACGATGAGGTCGGCCCAGGGATCGCCTTGTCCGTTGGGACTCCCCATTCCACCTCCCGTGCTAGTCGTGCTCCCGAGCGAAGACACGACCACCACCCTGTCCGCAACGGTGTGGTCGAGGAGGTAGGCGTCCGCGACATCTGTCAGCGCGCCGCCGGTCGCGATCACCAAAGGTCGGTAAGGGAGCCCCAAGGACCTAGAGGTCTCGACAATGAGCAGCGCACCTTCCGAGCGATTCGGCTGTGTGTCATCAACGTTGCGGCTCGCGGGCATCACGAGCGGCGCGCCGATACTCGCGATGGGATCCGGCAAGTTCTTGAGCCCGCTCGACCGGGCGGCGGCGATCAGATCTCGATAGCCACTCACGTTCGTCTGGATATCGGGCCAGTCGGAAGTCTCGTTCACGATGATGGCGGCCAGCGGTGAACCCCCGCCATTCGCCAGCAGGACGGCGTACTCTCCCGCCCAGTTGTCGAACGCGCCATCATCTAGAAGAATCACTGGGTTGCGCTCGTCGACAGGCAGGAGCCCATGCGAACGGTCGTAGCCGGCGTTGAACGTCTGGGTACAAGCGCCCACGACGAAGGCAGCAACTAGTGTAAGGAGACCGCCCGTCGCCGCCAGGTTCAAGAACACTGACCGACGACCAGGGCGAATGCGGGAGTTCAGTTCGAAGCGCATTACCCGCCGCCCGTTCATCCTTATACCGCGAATGAGCGTGTCCTTAAAGGGGTGCTGCCGCGCGTTGAGTGCAGACGCCACGATCTGACCTGCGCGACGACATCGAGTTGTGTAGCGAGAAGTGCATCGGCTGGGTGTGGCAACGCATAGCGCTGTCCCGGGCCGTTCTGCGCTTTTCGGTCAACGAGAGCTGGTTTCGGAACAGGTTGCAGGCATGGGACTGACACGTGAGCAACCAACCCGCGGTCTGTTACTTCGATGGCCGGGATCGAGGCTTCCCATGCGGACATCAAGACGACGATTCCTGGCAGTAGCTTCCAGCCTCTGCGCGCTGCTGCTGGCGCCGGCCGAGGCGCTGGGCGACAACCCTATCGTCCAGACGAACTACACGTCCGATCCCGCGCCCATGGTCTCCAATGGGAGAATCTACCTGATTACGACGCACGACGAGAACGCCGCTGGACAACCGTGCACCGCGGTGGCCGGTTACACCCTGTGCCAGTGGCTCGCGTACTCGTCCGCGGACATGGTGAACTGGACCGACCACGGTGTGGTGGCCAGTTGGAAATCGTTCAGCTGGGCGAGCACGGCGGCGTGGGCGCCCCAGGCGATCCCCCGAAACGGCAAGTTTTACATCTACGTCCCTCTGAGCAACACTTCCGGCGCGACGGTCATCGGGGTAGGCGTTTCCAATAGCCCCAACGGCCCGTACACGGACGCCATCGGCAAACCGCTCGTCACCACCGGTTGCCCAGGAGGGAGCGGGGACATCGATCCCACGGTCTTCATCGACGACGACGGCCAAGCCTATCTCTATTTTGGGAGGAGCGCTCCCGGCTACGTGAAGCTGAACACCGACATGATTTCGTTTACCGGGGGCGTCCAATGTCCCACGGTCAGCCCCCAGACCTTTGGGCCTGCTCCA
>Ga0265342_10002193_pt1 | contig 17175 bp, 9 predicted proteins | sample 4CB327metaG_FD_203125 | JGI IMG/M metagenome (GOLD analysis project Ga0265342, IMG submission 203125) | Rhizosphere microbial communities from Carex aquatilis grown in University of Washington, Seatle, WA, United States - 4-CB3-27 metaG | ecosystem: Host-associated > Plants > Roots > Rhizosphere...
CTCGCCTCCACGAAACGTCAACTTTTCAGACACGCTCTAAGAGAAAACTTCTTCGGCCGGGATGGTCTTCACTGGCAAACCAGACCATTCGTGTGCAGTGAAAGCCACAGGCCTACCCCCACGAGGATCAAGATGAACGCCGTTATCCAATAGGCCGCGGGGCGGGCGTAGTTGAGTGTCCACCCCATCCCGATACGTTTGGGCACCCACAACCGGTCGTCATCGGGGTTCACATAGAAAAGTCCGCACCGGTAATGGTCGGGGTCGTGAACGTGGGGCATGTGGATCACTATTTCCCGAATCATGAAGATCAGGCCGAGACCGAGAAATATAGAAAAGACCACGAGCCCGGTGTGAAGCGCGGGCATGCCCCACAAGGCCATGGCCAGGCAGGAACCGAGAAGGAAAGACATGCCAAAGGTCAAAAACCCGCGCAGGGCCTGAAACGCCGCCAGTTGCGCCCGAGCCGATTCCTTCTTAGCCGCCGCGGCCACCGCGCCAAAGAGAAACAACACCAGCCAGATGAAAACCGGAGCGGCGAAGACAACCAAGGGCAGGTGGGTCTTCGACGTCCAGCCGTTGGGATTGCCGGCGGCGTTGAAATGCGTGGGCACGGGGTCGGGCATCCTGGGCACCAACCGCGCATAATGGACAAGAAGGCCGGTCAGGCCCGCGAGCGCCCAAAGATCCCATTTTGAAAACAGACCGGGACGCCGCGCGTTCATGTCCGCATTGCCTCGGGAAAATGGGCCAATCGGGAGAATGTCGTACCCACTTGGCCCAGTGTACCCTCTTGCGCCAAGGAAAAAGGAACAAGTTTGGCTCCCGTCGGCGTGGCGAACTACGTCCCTCCACCCGCGATCGAGATCGTCACTCCCACGCTGTGCACGTCGATGCCGTAACCCACGTCAACCTTGAAGGCCGGGATGGCCACCCCCGGCAGGATGACGCGCACCCCGCCGCCAAAGCTGGCGTGGATGTCCTTGAGCTTGGAGCGAATCGGGGGAGCACTGTCGGGCGGTAGAACCGTGGTGCCACCGGGGTGCCGTTCAAGCAGGGTCGCCGCATCGAGGAAGAGCGCCGCCGCGACATTGAAGGGCACAGGCGTCCAGGGGATTCGCAGATGCAAGAGCACCGCCTGATCCTCGGCTTGCATGCTGCCCAGGGTGTCCCCGTGAAATTCGTTGGTGAGATAGCCGCGCAGGTTGGGGCCACCGACACGGATTAGTTCCGTGACGGGAACGCCGCGGTCCGAGGTGGGGTAGTCGAGCACCCCGCAAAAGATGACGGACGGGTAGTTCCACTTAAAGCGGCCATACAGCTCCACCAGCGTCTCGAACTTGGAGTAGTCGAAGTCGGAGCCCCAATAGCGGTCGGATGTCTCGTTCTTGATGCGCACGCGAACGCCGTGTCGGAGCCCCTCCCGGGCGCTGGTGTCGTCGTACTGGATCTGGAACTGCAGGAGAAAGATGCGGTGGGCGCCCGGCGTATTATTGTAGGGCAGCGCTGTCGCATCCTGTTGCAGCGCTTCGACGGGACTCACCGTCTGGTAGCGGGCCGACAAGCCAAGGTGCGCGCGCGTGTGGGGGGACAGCACCCAGCCGATCTGGCCGCTGCCGCCAATCACGCTGGTCGGCACCTGCATGAACAATTTGTGGTCCACAAAAAAGCGGATCTGCTCTTGCCGGTAGAGTCCGGTCAGTGAGTAGGTGAGCGGGACGCCGGCGACCAGGGGGTCGCTGTACTCGATAAAGGCATAGCTCCGGGACTCGCCGATCTGACCCGCGGCGAGCAGGTGTACGTCGCGACCGAGAACGTTCTGGTTGGCATAGGCGAGGCCGCCGGCCCAATCGCCACTGCCGAAGCTGGCCGTGGGAAAAACGAACCAGGTCAGCTTGCCGACGGCCTCCACCACAACCTCGACCGGGTAGGTCTTGTCGTCCAGGTACATACGCCGTACCTCCTCCTCAATGGGCAACTCGATGAAAACCCGCACGCTGCTGAACAGGTCGCTCTCGATCAAGCGCTGCTCGGCCGCTTTGAGCACGGCGAAATCCACCGGGCTACCCGGGTACAGGTGCATGCGCGTAGCCAGCACCCGCGTGGTGACCCCGGGTTTGCCGCGTATCGCGACGTGGTCCACCACCAGCCAGGCCGCAGCAGGTGCCGGCCATGCCACCCCGCAGGCGACCATCAGAGCAGCACCGATCAATCGATGTGACAGCATGGTTGTAGCTCAATGAACTCGCCGGTGCTCACCCGTCGTCCGACTCGGCGGCGGCGCGGACTTCGGTGCGTTGAACCTTGAGTTGTTGGCGGCGAACGCGCAGCACCTCGCGTACGATGATCTGGAGGGCGGCGACGACGGGAACGGCAATGATGGCGCCGACGATGCCCGCCATCTCTCCCAGGAAGAGCACGGACAGGATGACGACCAGTGGGTTGACGTGCACCGTGCGACGAAAGATCAAGGGGCCGAGGATGTTTCCTTCGAACTGTCCGTACGCAATGAAATAGATCACACAGGCCAACGCGTGCCAGCTGCCACCTGTGATGAGCGTGAGCAACGTGATGACGACTCCGGTCACCACCGGGCCGGCGTAAGGGATCATGCTGGAGAGGCCACTCAGGATTCCCAGCGGGAGAAAGAACGAAACCCCGTTGATGGCCAGGAACGTGCTGGTCAACGTGGCATTGACGGTGCAAATGAGCGCCAGCCCGCCCAGATAGCCGCCGATCGATCGATAGATCTTGTCGAGCACGTCCCCATACAGGTTCCGCGATTCGGGGCGCGCCTCATCCATGGCGGCGTGGATCAGACGTCCCCCAAAGATCAGCATGAACGCCGTCAACAGCAGGACCGTCACGGCCGCACCGACAAAGCTGAGGACGCCGCCCACCGCGGCCAAAATGGGCGTGGCTGCGCCCTCCAGCATGGTGGGCAATCCCTTCTCGAGCTTCTCGATGTGATCGGCCAGGTGAAAACGAGCATCGAGGTGCCTGAACAGGCGACTGTTGCGGGCGTTGTGAATGTGGGAGGGGGCTTGTTCGACTAGGGCCTGGCCCTGCGAGATAGCCGGCGGGATCAGCGTGAACCCCAGCCCCGTCAGCAACCCAGCCAGCAATATGCTCACCACGGCGATAGAGAGAGAGCGCCTGAGTCCACGCCGCACCAGCATCTTCACGCCGTGATCCAGCGTTACCGCCAGCAGCAGGGCTACGTAGGTCAGGGTGATTGCCACCAGCGAGTGGATGATGGCCATCACCAGACCGAGCACGATCAAGACACCGAAACAGGCCGTGAACACCGTCTTCAGCGCCACCCGGGACGGCCGAACCTCCGGACTCGACTCGGGAAGGTCGTTTGTCACGTGGCCTCGCCTGAAGACCGCCGACCGACAGCGATGCACCCACGACGCGTGGATGCGCCGCACACCCGCGTCGCCGGAGTAGGTCCCGCCCATCCAGCGCCGCGAGCCCCGATTGTGGACCACACAAATGCCATACCGGCCGCAATCTAGCACGCCCTGGCATCTTTTCCCTTTGAGAGTGCAGCGCGAGTGCAATCTTTGCGTATCCGCTGTCGCACGAACCGTGCGTGTAGGAGTACACTCGCACTCATGACGGTTCATCTGCACCACAGGGCCGAGCTGCAGCGGGTTGCTCGAAAGGCGATGCTCGATCGAGGGCTGCTGCCGGATTTCGATGCCGTGGCGTTGAAGCAACTCGACGGGATGCGCGGCCCCGCGCCGACTGAGGGCGGTGCCGTGCGCGACTTGCGCGACTTGCTCTGGTGCTCGATCGACAACGACGACTCACTCGATCTCGACCAGCTTTCAGTGGCCGAGGATCTGGGCGGCGGGATGGTGAAGATCCTGATCGCCGTGGCTGACGTGGACGCGCTGGTCGCCAAGAACACGCCCATCGACCGGCACGCCGCCAGCAACACGGCCTCGGTCTACGTGGCCGGCCACGTCTACCCCATGCTGCCCGAGCGGCTCTCCACTGACCTGACGTCGCTTGGGCCGGATTGCGACCGGCTCAGCCTGGTCATTGAATACGCGGTCAAGCCGGACGGTACGCTGGGTGACACGCATGTGGGCCGCGCGCTGGTGCGCAACCGGGCCAAGCTGGCCTACAACGCCGTGGCCGCGTGGCTCGACGGCCAGGGGCCGCTACCCGACCCGGCCGCGCGCGTGAAAGGGATGGACCTGCAGCTTCGCATGCAGGACGACGTGGCGGCGCGGTTGCGGCGCCTGCGCCACCAACAAGGCGCGCTGGATCTGCAGTCATTGGAATCCCGCGCCGTGTTCAGTGGGGACGCGGTGGTGGGATTGCAGGGGGAAGAGCCCAATCGCGCCAAACAACTGATCGAGGACTTCATGATCGCTGCCAACGGCGTGGTGGCGCGCTTTCTCGAAGACAAGGCGCGGCCATCATTGCGCCGTGTGGTGCGCTCGCCTGAACGCTGGGCGAAGATTGTCGACGTGGCCGCGAAGTTGGGCGAGTCGCTGTCTGCCGAGCCCTCGTCGCGCGCGCTGGAGGCGTTTCTTTTGCGACGCCACGCCGTTGATCCGCTGCACTTTCCCGATCTGTCCTTGGTGATCGTGAAACTGATGGGCGCCGGCGAGTACGTGGTGGAGCTGCCGGGCCAGATCCCGGTTGGACATTTCGGACTGGCGGTCAAGGACTACGCCCATTCCACCGCGCCCAATCGCCGTTTCCCCGATCTGGTCACACATCGGCTGGTCAAGGCCGCGCTTTCGGACACTCCGGCACCCTACAGCGTGGACGAGCTGACTGAAATCGCCACCCATTGCACCCAGCAAGAGGGCAATGTGGCCAAGGTCGAACGCCAGGTGGGCAAGTCCGCTGCGACCTTGCTGCTGGAAGGGCGAGTGGGCGAGAGCTTCGATGGTGTGATCACCGGCGCCGCGGACAAGGGAACCTGGGTGCGCATCTTCAACCCGCCCGTGGAAGGCCGCATGGTGCGAGGGTTCGACAGCCTGCGCGTGGGCGACCAGGTGCGCGTGACTCTCGTCCACACCGATTTCGATCGGGGCTTTCTCGACTTCGAGCGGAAATAGTGAGAGCGAACATGAAACCCCGTCGCCTGCGCGCCACATGCCGCCGCGCTCGCTTGCTTCCGGCACTGGCAGCGGCCCTGGCCTGGGCGCCAAGCGCAACTCAAGCCGCCACGCTCAGCGAGAGCGATTTTGCCCTCTCTGTCTACGGCTCTACCGGGAGCTCGTCGGGCGCGCTCGACTCAAGCGGTTTCTTCAACCCGCACCGGTGTCTCTGTCCTGACACCATCACGGCCGTCTTGCAGATGACCTCGGCAGGACAAACCGACATTGGCAGTTCGACAATCACGGTGAATTTCTTCCTCGGGGCGAACTGCTCCAGTTCCGCCTCGTCCACGTCCTGCGTGTCGGTCGGCAACCAGATAGCCCTGACGACGTCCCAATCGGCCCAGTCAACGTTCACGAGCAGCCAGGTGTACCAGTCGGCGGCAGGCAGCGCGACGGTCGACTGCGGGAGCTTGACCGCTGGGTCAACCACCCTGTGGGCTGTCCCCGCCCAGGACGGAACAACCCTCTCCTTCGCGCTCTCGCTAGAGCTTCCGGTCGTCGCGACCACGGTCGCGGCTCCCATTTTCGTCAAAGCCGTGCCCTCGAACCATGGCCTCTTGGTCAGCTGGACTCCTCCGGCCGACACCTCCCAAGTCGCCGGGTACCAGGTGCTGTGCCTGCCCCGTCCGGCGCAGGCGTCCACGGCTGCCTACGAAACTTGTGGACTGGCCAGCAGCGCCACCGGCAGCACGCTTATGACCGCGTCTGACGAGACTGAGGTCTGCTCGGCCGAGGTTTCCGCCAGCAACACCTCAGTCCGTCTGGCCGGACTGGACAATGACACGTCCTACACCGTCGCCGTGATCGCGATTGATGTGAGTGGCGGCGTGAGCGCGCTTTCGCCGCAGGCCACGGCAATGCCCCAGCCGACCACTGGATTTTTCGACCAGTACAAACAAGACGGCGGGGCAGCCAGCGGCTGCGCACTGTTGCCACACTCGCATCGGGTGGGTCTGTTCTGGGTGGCGCTGCTCGCTGCCCTGCCCGTGGCGCTGGGCCGCGGCCCACGACGCAGGCGTCGGCGGGGAGGCGCCGGCGCCAGCGTTGTACGTACAATTCTATTTGTGCTCGCGTTGAGCGCGACCGCGCAGGCACAGATTACAGTCGACCACCAAGATGCCGGCTGGCCTTCGGAATCGCGGGTGTCGCCGCTGCCACAAATCCCTGATTGGGGCGTGGAGATCGGGGTGTCGCTCTATCGCCCGGCTGTCGACAGCGAGTTCAGCAACGGGAAACACCCCTTTGGCGAGACCTTCGGGTCGAGCCGCCATCTCCTGTCAGAGGCGGAGGTCGACCGGTACGTGTACCACCGCTACGGAACCTGGGGCGTAGGCCTGCGCGGCGGCTACTACAGAGTGACCGGGGCGGCCTTTCTGGCCGACGGAACCCGCAGCGGGGACGAGACCGCTCTGAGCCTCATCCCATTCGCGCTGTCGCTGGTGTACAAAGCCGACCGGATTCCGCGCCTCAAGCAGGTGCCACTCATCCCCTACGCGAAGATCGGATTGGACGGCGTGGCGTGGACGGCGACTAACACCGGGGGCAGTGCTTCCCACAGCGGGTTCACACCAGGGTGGCACACCGCCGCGGGCGTGGCGCTCGGGCTGAACTTCCTCGGAATGGGCACCCTCAATCCGGGTGCGCTGGCCGACCCCTGTGCCTTGTTCTTCGAATGGGACTACGCTGCGATCAACGGACTGGGGTTTGGCGGGACGTTGCACGTCGGCGACAGCACATGGTTTGCCGGCATCACGTTCGACCTGTAATTACCGGGGTCTCACCCCGCTGCGTTTGTAGTCGGTGTGGGCGGCGTCGGGATCGTGGTTGGGATCGTAGTTGGGGTCGTTGGACAGGACCACGTCGCCGTTGCCGCTCTGCCAGCGGTTCTTCCACTGGTTGGATTCCAGTTCCACCTGCCCTGTGTGCGGATTGACGTATTCCTCCTGGCCGGTGATGTCGAGCCAGTGCTCGTGGCGGATCTCGGCATTGACCCCTCGGCGGTTCTCGACAATCTGGTGTCGTTGTTCCTGAAGTTGGCGCTGGCTCTCGAGGGCATTGTGGGCTCGCTGACCGGCGCCGCGGTTCTCCGCGGCCACCCACTCGGGATTGCCCTGGATGGTCTCCCTTTGTCGAGGCGAGATGATAGCCGGAATCTAGGACGATCAGGAACCTCCTCAGTATTCTTTCGCGGCCGCCGATGCAAGCAGCGCTATCGACGACGACGCCGTCGCCGCAACAAGAAGGCGGCGCCAAGCAAGCTCAAGGGTAGCCCGGGCGTGCCTCTCGCGCTCTGGCCCAAATTGCAATCGCAGCCTTTGTGGCCCAGCCGCCCCGCGCTGCCTGCGTCGGGCGGGAGAGAGTTGCTCGCGCCGTCGGGATTGGCCATGTCAGGTGGGAGGGAATCCTTGCCGCCAGCATCGGGTGTGGTGCCGGGGCCCCCGCTGCCGCCTCCTGCGCCGCCTAAGCCACCTGACCCACCCGCGTCGCTGCCGCCGAAGCCGCCTGCGCCACCTTGCCCACCTGCACCGCCCGTCGTCACACCGCCCGACCCGCTTGCGCCGCCAAGTCCACTCGCGCCACCAGTGCCGCCCCTGCCACCCGTTCCGCCGGCGCCGCCAGCTCCGCCGGAGGCGCACGAAGAAGCATCGGGAGCGTCCACACACATGCCGTTGCCATCACAGCTCTGACAGCCGGTCCCGCAGGGTGTTCCGGCTCTCGGATAGTCACAGGCGCCGGCGCCGTTGCAAGTCGCGCGGCAAGCGCCAAGGCCAAAAGTACATTCGTTCTCTGGATCGCTGCCCTGGGCGTAGGCAGAGCACTTGCCGGCACGTCCGGACTGGTTGCAAGACACGCAGGTGCCATCGCACGCATTCTCGCAACAGACGCCATCCACGCAGAAGCCCGAGGCGCAAGCGCTCGCGCTGGAACAGGTCGTGCCGTTCTTTGTCTTGCAACTGCCGCTGCTGTCGCACGCCTGTCCAGGGCAGCTCCCAGGAACTTCGGTGCCCGCAGCCGCCACAGTGCAGATACCTTCGTGTCCGACGACGCTGCATGACTGGCAAGTCCCGGAACAGACCGCGCTTGAGCAGCAGACGCCGTCCACGCAGAAGCCCGAGGCGCAGGTCTTCGCCATGGCAGCGGTACAGCCCTCGCCATCGCCGAGATTCGTGACTTTGTACTCCCAGGTCTCGGTCACGTCCGTACTGCCGTCCGCGGGCGTGCAGAACAGCACCATCACGCCACGCTTGCTGTCGAAGGCCATCGGCCAATAGCCCCCGCCGGCTGAGTCGCCGGGAAAAGTGCGCAGGTACCAGGTCGGCCCCTTGGGATCCAGCTCCCAAGTGTCCAGGGCCAACGTGCTGCCGGACGGAGTCGAATCCGCCGTGAGCAACACTTGCCGACGGCGTAGGCTGTCGTAGGCCACGCCAGAACTGTAGCTGATATTGATGAGGTCCCCGCTGTCGCGGAATGCCCATCCGGCCGAAACCGGATCCCATTCCCAGAACACGCTGTTGCTGCTGGTGCCTTGCCACTGACTCTGGCCCGCAAAGACGAACAACTTCTGGCGAGCGTCGTCGAATGTCACAGCGGTAGTGGCATCGCTGGAGTTCGTCTTGGGGTCGTAGAATTTCGGTATGACCGAGCCTGGGGCGGGTGTGCGGTTGGTCCAGGTCGTGGTCGCGCCGTCCCACTCCCAAACCGCGGTGCTGTTGTTGCTCACTGCCACGCCGAAGAGCAGCAGCTTGCCGCGGCCCGAATCGGTCACCATCTGCGGGGGCGTACTGCCACGCCAGTTGCTGTAGTCGGGACTCGTTGCGGGAAAGAGCTGGGTCCACTTGCGTGTGCTGCTCTGCCACTCCCACGTGTCCTGGTAGTACTGGGTGGTGTCGTCAAAGGACTGCGCCGACGAACAGCCGGCGAAAATAATGAATGACTGGCGATAGGGATCGTAGGCCATCGCCGCCCCCGCGCGAGGCGTGGGTCGCACATCCGCCTGGACCTCGGTCCAGGAAGTCCCGTCCCTTTCCCACAGGTCGTCGAGAAGCGCGGAGGTGTCGAGGCGCTGTCCACCAAATATGTAGGTCTTGCCGGTGGCCGGGCAGAAGGCGATGGAGTGGCCCGCGCGTGGGCTCGGCCCGTTTTGTATCACTGAGCGGTTGGTGAAGGTTGCCGTAGCAGGATCCAATTCCCATAGCTCCTTGGAGGCCACCTCTTCACCAGACGCCTGGTCGAGAGTGAGTCCCTCCAGCAAATCAAGGCGGTTCTGCGCGGTGACCAGCGAGGCGTACATGCGCGCTGCTGGCAGGTTGGGTTCGCTGCCATCGAGTCGTTGCGTCCAGGTCGCGCTGTTCGGATCCCAATCCCAGAGATCAGCCAGTTCGAGGTTCGTGTCGAGGTCCTCGCCTCCGGCGAGCACGGCCATGCCGCGGCCCGGGTCGTACGCCATGGCGTGACCCCAGCGTGCAGTCGGTTGCGTCCCTTTGCTTGGTCGCAGACTCCAGCTCGACTTGGCCGGATCCCATTCCCACACGTCATTTTGGGGGGTTCCGTCCGCATCAGCCTGCGGCTTCAGCATGCCGCCGAACAAGACCGCGCGGTTGCGCTTGCTGTCCCAGATCAGGGCCGAGTCATAGCGCGCACCGGGTGCGCTGGTCGGTTTGAGCTGGGTCCACGCACCCGCTCCGGCATCCCATTCCCAGGTGTCGCCAGATGCCAGCGAGATGCTGGTCTGATCAGAGGTCGAACCGGCCAGCCCGCCGCCGAAGAGCAGCACCTTGCCCGTGGATTTCTCGAACACCATGCTGTGCTGACTGCGAGCGCTCGGTCCCCCTGAGGTCGTGCGGTCGGTGAAAGCGTTGCTGCCCGGATCCCATTCCCAGATGTCCGCGAGGTCGTAGCCCGAGTTTGCGCGTCCACCGAAGATGACGAACTTGTTGCGAGTCGAATCAAAGACCATGCCCGCACCCGCACGCGCAACCGGCTTGCTGCCGACCAAAGTGCGCTGGGTCCACGCGCCGGCCGCCGGATCCCACTCCCACACCTCCTGAAGCGCCGTCGCGTAGGCGCCACCAAGGCCGCCGAACACGACCAGCACGTTGCGGGTCTCGTCAAAGACGGCCGACTGCAGATAGCGCGCGCTGGGGCTCAGCGGCACTGGGGCCGAGACGCGTGTCCAGGTCGCCACCTCGGACGGGGGAACAGTGCCCAGGGCCTGATGCGAGGACTCGATCCGCGGACTGTTGCCCGGATTCGGCGCCGAGCAGGAGGCCAGCAGGAGCAGCGTCGCCGGTAGCGAAACTGTTGGCCGGCCGGAGGGCGCGGATCGCGGGCCGCGGGTCGCGGGTCGAGTGGGGGTGAGCGTGAGCGAGTTCGTCGGCGGTACGCGAGGAGCGGGAGGCCTGCACCGCTCACGGGAATCGCCCACGTCGGCCGCTTTCCGCTGGTCGTTCACGCTCACGCTGACCGACCTTCGCGAGCCCGGAGTCTTCCGACTGGCGATTCTTCGCAGTCTCGTCGTCCACAGGAAAGCGGCGCCGAGCAAGATGAAGGGAAGGCCTGGCGCGCCTCGACTGGGCTGGCCCAAGTCGCAGGAGCAACCCTTGTGGGCCGGCTTCGGGCTGCCCGCGTCCGGCGCGATGGCGTCTGCACCGCCATCGGGACTGCTGTTGGCGACACCCGTGCCGCCTGCATCTGCGCCGCCGGCGCCACCAACGCCACCCCCTCCGCCACTTCCGCCACTTGCGCCGGTCCCCCCGGTGCCACCGTTGCCGCCGCTGCCGCCCGCGCCACCAGCGGCCGTGCTGCCGGAACCGCCCGCGCCCCCGGCGCCGCAAGGAGAAGGATCAGGGGTGACGCATTTGCCGGTGCTGTCGCAAGTTGCACAGAATCCGCAAGACGTTCCCACTGGCGGAGCATCGCAGGCGCCTGCGCCATTGCAGGTCAAGCGGCAGGGATCGCTGCCTGTCCCGCATTCGCTCTCTGGGTCGCTGCCCGCGGCGTAGGCAGAGCACTTGCCAGCCAGCCCGGCCAGGTTGCACGAAACACAGATACCATCGCACTTGTTCTCGCAACACGCGCCGTCCACGCAGAAACCGGAAGCGCAGACGGTTGCGCTGGAACAAGTCGTGCCGTTCTTGCTCTTGCAGGCGCCGCTGCTATCGCACGCCTGTCCGCCGGCACAGCTGCCGGGAACTTCTGTGCCCGCAACCACGGGCGCGCAGGTGCCTTCCTGGCCGTCCACCGCGCAGGATTGGCAAGCGCCGGAACAGGACGCGGTCCCGCAGCACACGCCATCCACGCAGAAACCAGAAGCGCAAGTCGAAGCTGTGGCGGAAGTACACCCCTCGCCATTGCCGAGATTGATGACCTTGTACTCCCAGGTCTCGCTGGTGGACACGATTCCGTCAATCGTTCCACCGAACACCACCACCACCCCGCGCTGGCTATCGAACGTCGCGGCCGGCCACATGGGGAACTGGTTTGTGCTCGCGGGGAGGTTGCGCACGTACCAGGTTGGGCCTTTGGTACTAATCTCCCAGACGACGCTGGGCGAGAACGAATTCGGCGTGTCCTCGACCACGGGCACAACCGCCCGTCGCCGGAGGCTGTCATAGACCACACGAGCGTCGCTAGCGTCGCCGTCGAAATGAAGGACGTCGCCACTGTCGCGCTTCGCCCAGCCGGCCGAAACTGGATCCCACTCCCAAAACGCGACATTGTCGCTGGAACTCGTCCCCGTGTCGACGAGGAGAACCTTCTGGCGAGCATCGTCGAAGGCCAGCAGCGAGGCATACGAGGCATACCCAGACGGCGTGAGGGTGAACGAGACAGGTGTACGGTTGGTCCAGGTCAACTTGCCGCCGTCCCATTCCCAAACTGCGTTGCTGATGGTATTGGGCGTTCTCGGGGTTCCTGGGGTCGGGTAGGTGGCGACATGGGTGAGCAGTTCGCCGCCGAAGAGCAGCACCTTGGCGCGGCCAGAGTCGGTGACCATGGCGTGGTCCTGGCGAGGCTCGGGACTCGCCGTGGGTTGAAGCTGGCTCCACTTGCGCGTGCTGGAGTTCCATTCCCAGGTATCACCCAGCACCAGCTGTTCCATGATCCCGACGGGTGAGTTGTTCACGCCGCCGAACAGGATGAGGGACTTGCGCAAGGGATCGTAGGCCATCGCCGCACCCGAGCGGCCCGAAGGACGTACGTCGGTCTGGACCTGGGACCACGAGGTGCCGTCCCACTCCCACAAGTCATCGAAGAAGATGTTCGCGAAAGGGTCGTCGCCCGTGCCTCCGAACATATACGTCTTGCCCGTGGCGGGGCAGAAGGCCATGGCGTACGACGCACGCGGCGGAGGCCATTTCCCCAGTGTTGGCGTGCGGTCGGTGAACGTCGCTGCGACCGGATCCAATTCCCAGATCTCCCCGTCGCGCGAAACCTCGGCCTCGCCCCCCACCAGATCGAGGCGGCTTCGCGCGGTGTCGGTGACAAGCGAGGCGTACATGCGCGCCGTGGGCAGGTTGGGTTCACTGCCGGTGAGGCGAAGGGTCCACGCCCCGGTGCTCGGATCCCATTGCCAAACATCGGCCAGTCCGCCGGTGCTGTCGATGTCCCAGCCGCCCACCAACACGACCATGCCGGAAGCAGGGTCGTAGGCCATGGCGTGGCCGAAACGCGGGGTCGGCTTGTCCCCCGCGATCGTGCGATCGGTCCAGGTCTGCGTCGTCGGATCCCATTCCCATGTGTCTTGCTTGGGAATGCCCGGCAGGCCGACCTGCGACTTCTCCATGCCGCCGAACAGGACCGCGCGGCTGCGTGTGCTGTCCCAGACCAAGGCACCGCCGTATCGGGCGCTGGGCGCGGCCTTGGGCTGAATTTGGGTCCACTTGCCGGCCGCGGGATCCCATTCCCATGTGTCGCCCAGCCCGACGGAGACGTCGTCTCCAAGATTGAGTTCAACATCGATGCTGAGGTTTGTTGCACCTCCGAAGAGCAGCACCTTGCCGGAGGATTTCTCGAACACCATGCTGTGTTGGCTGCGGGCAACCGGGCCCTTACTCGAGCGGCCGGAAATGGCGCCGCTTCCGGGATCCCACTCCCAAAGCTCAGCGGAGTCGGCGTAGACAGGGGTAAGGTCAGTCCCTGCACCGGGCACGACGACGCGCCCGCCAAATATCTCGAATTTGTTGTGGGCCGAATCAAAGACCATGCTCGCGGCCTTGCGCACGCTCGGGTTGACGCCGGCGGGAGTGCGATTGGTCCACGTGCTCATCGCCGGATCCCACTCCCACAGTTCCCGATCGTCCCTCTGACCGCCCAAGCTCGCCCAGACCAGGCCGCCGAACATGACCAGGACATCGCGGGTCTCGTCAAAGGCGGCCGACTGCAGGTAGCGCGCGTCGGGGACCGCAGGGGGGCCGACGCGGGTCCAGGTGGCTTTCTCAGTCGGGGGCACAGTGCCCAAGGCCGCGCGGGAGGACTCGACGCGAGGGCCGTTCCCGGGATCGCGGTCACAGCAAGTCGCAAGTAGGAGCAAAGCAAATAGGGCTCTCTTTCGCAGTGGCATGAAAGTTCTCCAGCGAGGGGGTTGCCAGGACAGAAGGGCCTCGCACTAGACGCAACCAATACTCGTGCAGTGGTCCGTTGTGTCCGCGTGGCTCACTCTTTTTCCATCTCTTCGGTCTGCTCGCCGGCATCGCCACCGCATGGACGCAACTGCGAGGATTCGCCTAGCGGCCGCAGGCCCCAGAGATCTTCGCCGCCTGATTAATGTTTGGGGTGGCGCTTGAAGAATTCCCAGGCATGGTCAGCGAAGTCGATGTCCTGATTGGTCTTGCCAAATTGCCTCCAAAGACCATTCCACATCTGTGTCGGATTCGGCCACCAATGTCCCATCCCTTCGGCCTTGTAGTACCAGAACTCCTGCCCATCTGGGCCCAATGGATAGCGTTGTCGCTCAATTGTGCTGCTCTTGAGGTGGGTGTCGGGCTCATAGGAATCCCCTTGAACACGATCGGGGAACTTGTCAATTGTCGGGGGTCCGTGGATCTTCATTGCGGCGAGCCAGGCATCGCGCGTTTCTTCCATCCCGGGATAGTGAGCGTTTGCATACTGGCGTGAGCTGCCTGGGGCGTAGGAGATGGACGGATCCTGGGTGGCAGCGAGCATGGCAATGGAAATGTGGTCATAGCCTGGCTTCGGATGGCAATGGCCAAGCCACTCCCCACTGGGTTGAAAGGGAAGGCCCGCCACTGGAGCAATGGCAGCCACCAAATCTGGAGCCTCCAAAGCCAATTGAAAGGACATGCCGCCGCCTGCGGAAAGCCCGGTCGCGAACACGCGCGAGCGATCGATCTTTAGCTCGGTTTCCAGTTGGTCGAGGATGCGACGAACATACGTGACGTCCACACCCTCGCCCGAGTGTTCCAGAAAGCAACCCTGAAGAAAACCACCTTTGGGCATCGTCGGTTTCTCCCCGGACTCGGGAGAGTTCGGCAGTCCGTTGCCGTACACGACGATGAATCCTTCTTGATCGGCCAGGGTCTCAAAGCGGGTGTGCGTCGTGTGAAACGCAACGGATTCGGCACTGGCCGAGGAGCCCGGAAATACCAACACGACCGGTGCGGGGTTCGGCGGTAGATTGGCCGGAGCATACACGAGGTATCGGCGCTCGACTCGATTGGCGCCAACCCAGCGAATGATTGCCGGATCGGACAATTCCTGAGTGAATGTCACCACGCAGCCGCGCGATTGCTGAGCACCTGGCGGGCCCTCCAAATGAATGGGAGCTTCAGTGCAGAGCTTGAGGCGGAACGCCGCCTGCGCTGGAGCCCCAACCGATGGCCGGACAGCATCGCCATACGCGTCCAGGAATGCGGCGAGGCAGCCGAGGTCGGTCCGCCGGTCGCGATCCGGCTCGACAGGAGAGTGGCCCTCGCCGGCCAGCGCGCAGAAGTGCTTTTGCTTCGTGGTCGCTGCCTCGAACAGACGCTTGCCTTGCGCGAAGGGAATCGTGTGGTCGTCGGTCCCGTGGATGATGAGGAGTGGGCCGACGAGCTGCGGGATCATATCCACTGGCTGCCGCCAGCGGGTCAGCTCCGGGTCAATCTTGATAGTGAGGAAGAGGCGCGCATACCAGGGGACGCGTTGCTTTATCGCGGCCGCCAGATCCTGCACCGACGTCAATGGTGCTTCGAGGATGACAGGTGTGCCGGGGCGGTTGAGGCCCACATGCAGGGCGAAGGCTGTGCCCATGGAGTGCCCGTAGACAAAGATGGGGCCCTCAGCGTGCGGCCAGCGCGCCGCCATGAAGTCGTAGATGCGGAGACTCGCTCGCGCGAGCCCGTCGACTGTGGGCGAGCCCTCGCTGAACCCATAGCCGGGATAATCGACAACCAGGATGTCCATGTCATAGGTCTGCGCGAGCCAGTGGAGTTTTCCGTACTCCTGGACCACGCTTCCACCGCTGCCGTATAGGTAGACAAGGTGACGGCGCGGCGCCTTGGGCGTGAGATACCAGCCGCGCAGGATGGGCCCGTCCGGCGTCCGCAGCTCGACGTTGTGCCGCTCGATGCCCTCGGTCAGTACGATCGTCTTGCGCCCGCGAAACGCGTCTTGTTCCCGGATTTGGTGCGTGCAGGACACCGGCGCCAGCATCGCACTCAGCAGGACCAATTTCCCCAAGCCGTTGAGCATCGCCGCATAATAGGCGCGTCGTCGCGTTCCGCCAATGCTTGGGTGCCGTGGGGCGCCCGTGTCAGCAAGGTGAACACCCTGGACTCAGTGGGCTCCTCCAACCGCGGTGCTATACTACAGGGTGAGGTTGCTCTTGGTGAGCACCCGGAGGAACCGATGTTCAAGATGTCAATGGGCGTCGCAGCCCTTCTCGCAGCTGGTCTGCTGAACCTAGCCTGTGTCAACCAGGCCGGCCTGAATCCGGGCGGGGAAACCGGAGGTGCTGGGGGCGTGGCGGCCAGAGGCCAGACCGGTGGCTCGGGTGGCACAGTCGGTGTCGGTGGCATTGTGGCGGGCAGCTCGGGCGGCATCGGCTCGGGTGGAGTCAGTGCGGGCGGGACGAATGGAACTGCCGGCGCCGGTGGGGCGAGCGCCTGCCTCCCGACCGCGTGCCCCGCGCTCGCTTGCGTGAGTGGTTTCCAGCCAAACCCCGATCCCTGCGGCTGTCCCATCTGTCCGCCGACTCCCGACGCTGGCGCGACAAAGGACGCCGCCGGCCGAGACGCCCCGATCTGTCCGGGGCCCCTGCCCTCCTGCGCCCCACCGCCCAATACCTGTCCCGCAGGGTATGAGTTCAGTTCTCCGCCCTGTGGATGCACCAGTTGCACTCCGGTCGACGGTGGAACGGTGGCGGACGCTGGAAAGAAGGACGCCCCTATCTGTCCGCCAATCAATTGCCCGGCGCTGCTTTGTGTGACCGGGCTCCTGCCGAGCCCTGTGCCCTGTGGCTGTCCCATTTGTCCGCCGAATCCTGACGCTGGCCTGGCGAGTCCCGACGTGGGGCTTGCCTGCTGTCCGATTGGGTTCTCGCTGTACGACTGCAAAGAGTCGAACGGCGGAGCAGGGTTTGCGTGCCACAATCCCGCTCTCGGCTGCGCATCGTCGCTGACTTGCGGGCAGGGATGCGACCCCCAGGTGTCGGGACGCTGCGTGCCCGATCAAGATGCGGGAGCAAAGCCGCCGGTCGACGCCGCCTGCGTGGACAATATCTTGTGCATAGCGGGGTATCACTTCGACAGCACCCTGTGCAAGTGCGTGCCTGACACTTCGACCACCGGCTGCAGCAAGGCAAGCGACTGCACCGGCGCCTTGCCCGCACTGTGTGAAATATGCACGAATGGCAGCACCGGCTGCGCACACTTCACATGTGTCGCCGGCCAATGCCAAGTGGCGTACTGCCCCTAGCTAAACAGGGCCGGACTATGACTGGGCGGTAGCGGCGCTGGTGGCGGGGCAGGGAGGATGCCGTCCGACAGGAGCCGGCAAGGCTCGGCGCCACCTACTGACTTCGGCTAGCAAAAGCCGGGGGTGGAAG
>Ga0265342_10002194_pt1 | contig 17169 bp, 11 predicted proteins | sample 4CB327metaG_FD_203125 | JGI IMG/M metagenome (GOLD analysis project Ga0265342, IMG submission 203125) | Rhizosphere microbial communities from Carex aquatilis grown in University of Washington, Seatle, WA, United States - 4-CB3-27 metaG | ecosystem: Host-associated > Plants > Roots >...
CGTTGAAGCCATCATGAGACACCAGGATCACGGGACGCCGTCCTGTCTGTTCGGATCCCGAGCGTGGGACGAGATCGGCCCAATAGACCTCGCCCCTTTTCATTTCGCCTTCCTGTGGGTCTTCACCAGGTGCTCGATCCCAGCCGCCTCCAGGTCGGGGTCGAGATCGAGATCCGTGCCCGCCATTTCCGCTGCATAGGCCGCGATCTGATCGTGCCTCACCTTGCGCAACTGTTCGCGCAGCCACCAATCGATTGCCTCGCGCGCCAGTGCGGTCGCGGGCACCTGCGCCCGCTCGGCCTCCGCGCGGAGATCGGCGTAGGTCTGCTCCGGCAGTGGCAGGTGGAAGTTTTTCATGTCCCGCTCCCTGGCTCCAGTATGCCATAGATTGATGGCATGCCTGACGCCACGCCCAGCTGGCAACGAGCGGCGGGCGTCAAGTCCGCAGGCGCGTGAGCAGGTACAAAGCCGCGACCGCGAAGAGGGCGTCGGGGGCCCAGGCGGCCAGCTCGGGCGGGAGCTGGTTGACGTTGCCGAGTTGCTCGAACAGCTGTCCCAGGGACCAGTAGGCCACCGCCACTCCGAGGCTCACACCCACTCCCGCCATGGCGCCGCGCGAGCCAGTGAGGAAGGCGAAGGGGGCCGCGATCAGCGCCATGATGAACGCGAACAGCGGCACCGAGAACTTCTTCGCCAGCTGCACACGCAGGTGGACCGTGTCGAATCCGCTCTGCCGCAGCTCCCGGATATAGGCGCCGAGCTGAGCGAAATTCATCTGCTTGTCCTGGATGACTTCCTTGAGGAAGTACGCGGGCGGCTCGGTCAACTCCGGAAAGGTGGTCGCCTGGAAGACCTGGCCGGAGGATTCGACGCGCGACTTCATCTCGCGGCTCCAGCCGTTGACGAAGATCCAGGTGTTGGTGACGGGCTCCCAACGCGCGCGCTGGGCGGAGATGTGCCGCTTCAGGCGGAACGGATGCATGTCGAACTCGTAGACGTTGACTCCATCCATCGCCGAGTTGTGCGTGTCGAAATAGGTGTAGTAGTAAATGCGCGGGCCCTGGCCGTAGATCCACTTGCGATCGGGCCGCAGGTAGGTGCGCGGCGCGCGGCCCTTGATCTCGTCGCGCAGCGCGTCCTGGCGGCGGTTCGCTTCCGGCAGCACGCCCGAGGAATCGAGGCTGAACAGGCCGGCGCTCAGCAGCAGACTGGTCACCAGTACGGGGCCGGCCAGTCGGTACAGGCTCACGCCGGTGGCCTTGAACGCAATCACCTCGTTGTGTTTGGCCATGATGCCGAAGGTCACGAGGACCGCCACCAGCACGCTTACGGGAGTCGATTCGTAGACCAGTTCGGGAGTGAGGAAGAAGAGGTAGGTCAGCATCTTCGACATCGGGATGTGGTTCTTGAAGATGTCGCCGAGCAGCTCGAAGAAGGTATAGACGTGCGTCATGAAAACGAAGCTCGCCAGCAGGAGGGCAAAGTAGAACAGGAAGCTCGAGACGATGTAGGTGTCGAGGATCTGGGGCAGGAAGTGCAGCCGGGACAGGCGGCTGGCCGGGGCGCCCTTTTCCTCCGTTTCCTCGGCTCCCTTGCGCACGCGCGCCCAGGCGGACTGTACGAAGGACTTGGCGGAATCCACGAGGTTGCGATCGCCCGGCCGCTCCAGGCGCGCCAGAAGGATGATGCCAGCCACGGCGAAAACGGCGTTGGGGAACCAGACCGCGGGCGCGGGCGCGAGCGTGCCCTGTTGCGCCAGGCTGATCAGGCTGATCAGACCCATGTAGTACAGGAATGCCAGAAAAACGGTGACCACGAAGGCCGCGGACTTTCCGGCCTTGCGCGACGATGCGCCCAGAGCGATCCCGACCACGGCCAGCAGCACGCAGGCGAGCGGCAGCGCGAGACGGCGATGCAACTCGATGGCGGCGTCGCGGGATTTCCGCGAAGCGCGAAGGAGCGGAAGGGTATCCTGCTCGCTGAACGGCCGCACGTGCACGTCGGAAGGATGGGAAGCTTCCAGCGCCTCGTCGCCGGAGGGGAAGCTGGTGCTGATGTAGACGCTGGGGTCCTTGGTTGCCTGGTGGGTGCTGGCGTCGAGGAGATGGATCTGGATGCGGTTATTCTTGACGTCGGGTGAGGCGACCGCCTCGCGCGCGAGGGTGATGCTCGGTCCCTGGCTCTGGTCCGAACCGGTGGAGGGACGGTCGGAGGGCGCGCGCAGATCGGCGATGAAGACGTCGCGCCAGATCTCGGTGCGGCCGGGAATCGAATCCCCGACGTAGAGAACGCGGTTGGGGAACTGCTCCTCGAAGACGCGCGGCTGCACCTCGGACGTGAGCTCCTCGGCGGCCAGCTTGCCCAGCAGGGTCTCGGTTTTTCGGATTGACCACGGGGTCAGCCAGAGCGAGCAGGCCGCGGTGATGAACGTGAAGAAGAGGCCCACAACCAACACGGGCGACAGGATACGGCGGCTGGGTACGCCGGCCGCTCGCATGCCCACGATTTCGCCATCGCTCGACATGCGGCTGAGCGTGATCAGGATGCCGACCAGCGCGCCGGTGGGAAGCGCGAAGGTCATGGTGAGCGGCAGTAGCAGGCCGAACAGAGAGGCAATGGTCGAGGGCGTTGCCGAGCTGCGGACCAGCAGCTCGAAGCTCTTGCCGGCGCGCTGCAGGAAGAGCACGAAAGTGAACAACACCGTTCCCAGAAAGGCGTTCGAGAAGAGCTCGCGGAGAATGGCGCGGTTAAGAAGGCCCATCTTTCACTCTACTCGACGTCCGAATGGGGCGGCTCTCCAGAGCTGCGCCGGACGTCCACATCCGGCTGCTTCGGCACGGAGGCCGGTGTGGACACCGGCCGCAGGACTGGAGTCCTGCCCCACAATTTGCAGAGACTAAGTGACATTGGCAAGAGGTACGGACACTCAGGATACAACATCGTGTCTTCAAGATCCTGATGCACCTGCCGATGAGGATTTTGGACAGACACGTTTTGAGTTCCACCCATGCCCAGAACGGCGGCGACGGTGCGCGGGCCCTGCTGATTTGCCCGGACGGCCGGATGTCTGCGGAACTGGCCCGCGCGCTCGCCCGCGAGCTGCCGGCCGCCCAGCTCGCGACAGTGGACCACTATCCGAACCGCGCCGAGGCCACCAAGCTGGCCGAGCAGATCGAATTCTGCCTGCTCGATGTCGCCTCCGAGGTCACCGCCGCGACGGGGCTGCTGACGTGGTTGGGGGCCGTGGCTCCCGGAGTGCCCGTCATTTCCCTGCTCCGCTCCAACGATCCCGACCTCATTCTCAAATGCCTGCGAGGGGGCGCGGACGACTTCCTGATCGAACCGTTCACCGGCGAACAGCTGCGCGCCGTGCTGAAGAAGGTGGCGCGGGTACGGACGGGGCCGCCGGCGCCGCCGGAGGATGGCGGCAAGGTCATCTGCATCATGCCGGGGAAAGGCGCCTGCGGAGCCACCACCATCGCCTGCAACCTGGCCTTCGCGCTGCGGCGCCTGGGTGGCGGCAAAGTCCTGCTGGCGGACCTGGATGGGCTCACCGGGACCGTTGCGTTCGTCCTCAAGCTGAGGTCTTCTTACAGCTTCGTGGATGCGGTGAGCCATTCCGGAGTGCTCGACCAGGACGTCTGGCGGGTGCTGGCGACGCCGTGCCGCGGCATTGACGTGCTGCTCTCGCCCGAGAGTCCGGTGGATTGCTACAGCGAGCCGCTCGACCCGGCGGCGCTGGTCGGATCCTCGCGGCAGCGGTACGATTTCGTGGTGATCGACAGCGGCGGCGTCCACGGCGACTGGAATCTGGCGCTGGCCCGCCAGGCCGACGATCTGCTGCTGGTCACCACCAACGAGCTGCCGGCCCTGCACGCCACGCAGCGCGCGCTGGCGCACCTGGAAGCAACGGGAGTGAGCCGCTCGAAGCCGCGCATGGTGCTGAACCGCTATCTGGCACGGATCGGATTGCCGGAGGATGCCATCAACCAGGCGCTGGGGACCAAGGTTTTCGCGACTCTGCCCAGCGACTACGAAGGGCTCCAGAGAGCGCTGATGGACGGCCAGGCGGCGGCGCCCGCGACCGCCTTCGGCAACGCCGTGGGGTTGCTGGCCCGCACCCTCATCGGTCGCAGCAAAGAGGCCGCGAAAGCATCGGCGTTCTCGCGGCTGCGCGGATTGTTCTGAGCGCGGGCCGCCTTCGGTTGCCCAGGGCGGCCCGCGCGTACGGCGGTGGAGGCGGGTCTGGAGACCCGCTGCAGGACTGGAGTCCTGCCCCACTTTTTACGGCGCGAAGTACCCGTTAATGTCGAGGATCACCTGCGTATTGTCGGTCGCGTAGATATCGATCGCGCCGTTTGTTCCCGCTGGAACGATAGCCGCGTTGGCCACCACCGACCCATCCCAGGAATTCAGAGTCGAGGCGTTCGGTCGCGACGATCCGGCAGGCCAGGCGGTCAGGTACGTGAGCGTCGTGTCGGGCACCACGGTCACGTTCAACGCATACGCCACCGCGTTCGAGGGCACGTAGCAGGCGCCGGCCGGGAGGGCGAAGGAGCGCGTGGTCCCAGCCGCCAGTTCCGGACCGCCGAAGGGACCCGTGGCATTCCTCGTATCCGCCACGCGGCACGGCGTCACCGGGTAGAACGACAGCGCGCCCGCGCCGCCGGGTTGTGCGAAATAGCCGTTGGTGTCGAGAATCACGTCGGTCTGACCCGTCACATATACGGAAACCGCGCCATTGGTTCCGGCCGGAACGAGGGCGGCGTTCGCCACCACCTCGCCGGTATAGGAATTCAGGGTCGAGACGAGGGGGCGCGCCGGTCCGGTGGGCCAGGTGGTCAAGAAGGCCAGGGGCCCGCTGGGCACCACCGTGACGTTGAGCGAGTAAGCGCTGGCCGCCGAGGCGGTCCCGCAGGCGCTCAGCGGGATGGGGAAGCTCCTGGTTTCGCTGGCAAACATGGAAGGCCCGCCAAACTCGCCGGTCGGGCGCCGGGTATCGGCGATGCGGCACGGCGTGGCGGCGTAGAAGGAATACCCCGCGGCGCCGCTCGCGTCGAAGTAGCCGTTGATATCGAGGACCACGTTGGTCTGGTCGCTGGCGTAGACGCTCACCGCTCCTCCTGTGCCGGCCGGGACGATGGCTGCGTTGGCCACCACGATGCCGCCGAACGAATTCAGGGTGGAGACGACGGGCCGAGGCTCTCCGGTGGGCCACAGGCTCAGGAACGAAAGCGTGCCGCTGGGAACCGCGGTGACATTGAGGGAATACGCCTGCGCTGTGGGCGGGATGTGGCATCCGCTCTGAGGAATCACGAAGGAGCGCGTGCCCTGGGCGGTGACGCTGGGGCCGCCGAATGCGCCGGCGGGATTGCGGGTGTCCGCCACCCGGCAAGGAGTAACCGGGACGAACTGCGCACCGATGGCCGGGACGCCGGTGGTGAAGGACCAGATCGCGGACGCCGTGGTCCCGAGCGCATCCCTGGCCACGATCTGCCAGTAGTAGGTCGCGCCTGACGTCAAAACACCCGGGGTGTAGCTGGTCGAGGTTGTGTTGATGACCAGCGGCGGCGTGGAGAGAGCTCCGAAGTAGACGTCGTAGGACGTGGCCGCGTTCGCGGCGTTCCAGACCAGAGTCGGCGCCACCAGAACGCCCGCGGCTGAGTTCGGCGGAGAGACCAGGACAGGCGGCGCGGGTGGCCCGCCGATCGCGATCACATACGCCGCGCTGACGGTGGGCGAGCCGCCGCCGGAGACGGAGATCAGATTGGTCTCGAGCGCAGGCGCGTCGGCCGCGATGTTGACGGTTACGGCGATGGGCGGATAGCTGGCGCCCGGGGTCAGGACGTCGCTGCGCGTGCAGACGTTGCCCGCGCAGGTCCAGCCCGTGCCCGACATGGAAACCAGCGTGAAGCTGCCCGGCACGGTCTCGGTCACGGTCACCGTCCCGATGGTCGGGCCGGCGCCGGCGTTATCGCTCACCACGAGCGAGAAGGCCGCGCCTGTCTGGCCGCGGCCGAAGCCGGTGGTGATGTCGTTGGCGATGCTCAGCAGGGCGCGGGTTGTCGCGGTCGTCAGGATGCGGATCACGTTGTTGCCGTTGTCGGCGACGTACACGCTGCCGGCGGTGTCCACCGTCACGCCCGTGGGACCGTTCAACTGTGCGGTGGCGGCTGGGCCTCCGTCGCCCGAGTAACCGGGGGTGCCATTCCCGGCGATGGTGGTGATGGTGCCGGTTGCCGCGTCCACCTTGCGAATGCGGTCGTTGAGGAGGACGGTGCCGTTACAATAGCGGCCACACGGGTTGGTCAGCGTGTAGAAGTCCGCTATGTACAGGTTGCCGGCGCCATCGACGGCCACCGACTGGGGAGCCATTCCGGCGCTGGTGGCCGGACCACCGTCGCCCGAAGCGGTCAGCGTGCCGTTCCCGGCCACCGTCGTGATAATGCCGGTGGTCGCCTTGACCATGCGGACCACACCGTGGCTGAGATCCGCGATATACAGATTCCCCGAGCCATCCACCGCCAGGTCCGTGGGCACGATCGCGGCTTTGGTTGCCGCGCCTCCGTCGCCTGAATAACCCGCCGTGCCAGTGCCGGCCACTCTGGTGATGACGCCCGTCGCCACGGTCACCTTGCGAACCACGTTGCTGGCGCTGTCAGCGATGTAGAAATTCCCGGAGCTATCAACCGCCACGTTGGTGGGGTTGGAGAGTTGGGCGCTGGTGGCCGGACCTCCGTCGCCTGAATTGCCCGACGTGCCGTTCCCGGCCGCGACCGTGATGTAGCCAGTCGCCGCCACGACCTTGCGGACCACGTTGGAATCGGAAAAGTAGATATTGCCCGAGGCATCCACCGCCACGTTGGATGGCACGCCGATACGGGCGCTGGTGGCGGGGCCCCCGTCGCCCGAATAACCAGGCAGGCCATTGCCGGCTACCGTCGTGATGGTGCCAGTGGCCGCGACCACTTCGCGGATCACGTAGTTCGACGTGTCCGAGATATAGATGTTGCCGAAGGTATCCACCGCTACGTCGGTAGCGGAGCTGAGCTGGGCGCTGGTGGCCGGGCCTCCATCGCCCGTGTACCCGGCATAGCCGGGCTTTCCATTGCCGGCGAGAGTAGAAATGCTGTGGGTGGCCGCCGTGACCTCGCGGATCACGTTGCCGTCGGCGATGTAGATGTTACCCGCGCCATCGAGCGCGATGCTCGGGACGGCGAAGAGCTGGGCATTGGTTGCGGCGCCATTCGTGAAGCTGTCCGTTCCGCCCCCGGCCACGGTAGTGATGAGCCCCGTAGCGGCCGTCACCTTGCGAACCCGGAGGTTCCCGGAGTCGGCGATATACAGGTTGCCGGCGGCGTCTACGTCCACATCGTTCGGACTGGACAGTCGGGCGTCGGTAGCCAGGCCTCCGTCACCGAGAAGCCCCGCGGTTCCCGTTCCGGCCACGGTCGTAATGATGCCGGCCGCTACCTTGCGGACTACGCTGTGCAGGGCGTCAGAAACGTAGATGGCGCCGGAGCCATCTACGGCCAGGCCAGATGGACTCAGGTTGGCGCTGGTGGCTGCGGTCCCGTCGCCCGTGTAACCGGGGGTGCCATTCCCGGCCACGGTCGTGATGAGCCCTGTCGCCACCGTGACCTTGCGGATCACGCTGTTATCGCTGTCGGAGATGAACAGGTTACCGGACCCGTCCACCGCCACGTACCTGGGATGGCCGAGTTGGGCCGCGGTGGCCAGCGCTCCATCGCCCGAATACCCGGGAGTGCCATTCCCGGCCACGGTGGAGATGAGGCCCGTGATCGCCGCGACCTTGCGAATTGCGTTGTTGCCGGCGTCGGCAATGTAGAGATTGCCGGCGGAGTCCAAGGCCAGGCCGGTAGGTTCGGTGAGCTGCGCGTCGGCGGCCGCACCTCCGTCGCCCGAGTAACCCGGGAGGGTGGAGCTGCCCGCCACGACGGTGAGCATTCCCGAGGTGCTGACCTTCAAAACGGAGTTGGCGGAGTCCAAGTACAGGTTACCGGCAGCGTCCGCGGCGACAGCCGTCGTCGTCTCAAGCGCCAGGCTGGTGGCTACTGCTGGTGTGACAGGCAAGCCGCCGCCGGCGACTGTCCTGATCAGATACTGCTGGGCCCAAGCGGAACCGCCGGCCAGCATGAGTCCTACGGCAAACGCAACCTTTGTCTTCATTGGACACCTCCTACATTAATCCAGTTTAATCCCGAGGGACCGAAGTGTAAAGAGAAACGTAGGTGTTTGTCCCACGTTCGCCGTTTTTCACGGAGCTGCGGCCAAAACGATAGGGCGATTGGCGCGATCCTATGAGGACAATGTCATCTCAAAAGGGTCTGGGCGGCCATGGGACGGCTACGGCTAAGTGTTCTGCCTGAACAGGGCGGCGAGCAGGTCCTGCGTGGTCGGCGAAGAAGAGGTCGTCGAGCTCGTGGCGTTCGAGTCCGTTTGAGTACTGGTCGAGCTGGCGGGCTGGCTCGATCCGCCTCCATGGTGATGGTGATGATGGTGGCCTTGCACTCCATAGGTCGCGCCGGCGGATGTCATGGAGGACGGCTGACGGAGCGCGGAAAGGTCGCCCGTATCCGCGGCCTTCTGGAACCGGTCGGCGAGGTTGGTCAGGAAGTTCGCCTGAGTAGGATCGGTGGCCTGCTGAGCCGCGGTCGAAAACTTCGTGGCGGCGTCCTCCAGCACTTTCTTGAGTGCGGTTGGGTCGGAGGTCTGAAGCTGTTGCAGCTCCTGGAACAGCTGACCGACCTCGGAGAAGTTGACGCTGTCGCCGGAAACCGGCGTGCTCGCGGCCGTGTTGGCGGTGCTCTTGGTTGGAAGATACGAGCTGAGCTCGGTCAACAACGACTGGTTGATTGTGCTCAGGGTGCTGCCGAGGGTGTTGATGGATCCCATATTTCTTTCTCCGGCCGTAGATCGGCAGATTGCCGGGCAAACCCTGTAAAGATTCGTAAAGCCGGCGGCCAGGGCGTTCGGGTCGTCGGATAATCGATTTGTGAGGGTTCCCGGTGGAATCTCGAGGCGCGAACTCCTGATGGGGGCCGCGGCCTTCGGTTCCGCCTCCCGGATTTTGCGCGCCTGGCAGAACCCTACCTATAGCGCCAGCGTCAAAGTGGTCAACGTACTCGCCTCCGTGCGCGACAAGCACGGGGCGATCGTCCGCAAGCTCGAGCGCGACGACTTCACGCTCGAAGAGGACGGCCGCCCCCAGGTGATTCGCTACTTTGCCCGGGAAACCGACCTGCCCCTGACGCTCGGCCTGCTGGTGGATACCAGCATGAGCCAGCGGAGACTGATCGGCCAGGAGCGCACGGCGAGCGCGACGTTCCTGGATCTGGTGCTGCGCGAAGACAAAGACAAAGGCTTTGTTCTCCACTTCGACCACGAGGTGGAGTTGCTGCAGGATCTGACCTCCTCCCGCCAGCAGCTGAAAGCGGCGCTCAGCGAACTCGAGACGCCGCAACTCGAGCGCCGCCAGGAGGGCGGGTCGGGCGGCGGCCGCGGCGGGGGGCCGCATTCGGGCGGCGGGCACGGCGGAGGAACGGCGTTGTACGACGCTGTGTTGCTGGCCTCCGATGAGCTGATGAAGAAACAGGACGGCCGAAAGGCGGTGATCGTCCTTTCGGACGGCGTCGATCGCGGCAGCAAGGTGCCGATCGAGAGCGCGATCGAAGCGGCGCATCGCGCCGACACGCTGGTCTATTCGATTCTGTTCGCGGACGAGCAGCCGTTCTCGCACGGCTTCGGCGGCCCAGGTTGGGGCGGCGGGCATGGCGGGCATGGCGGCGGCGGGCGGATGGGGCGGCAGGGCGGCAATCGCCCCGACGGCAAGAAGATCCTGCAGCAGATATCGAAGGAGACCGGCGGCGGGTTCTTCGAGGTCTCCAAAAAGCAGCCGCTCGAACAGACCTACGCGCGGATCGACGAGGAGCTTCGCAGCCAGTACAACCTCGGCTTCACGTCGGACCGTCCGGAGGCCGGCCCCGGATATCGCCACCTCCGGGTGACCACCAAAGACAAGACGCTGATCGTGCAGGCGCGCGAGGGCTATTACGCTAGCGCCTGAGAGTTGGCGGGGCTGAAGCCGGCCCTCTGGGCATAATCTTGCTGTATTCTGAGATGCGGAGGTTATTGTGGAGTCTGACTGGCGTTCGGGGCTTGACCATTCCAGCGTGCGCCTGGAGGTCCTCCGGCCGTCCGGGCCTGTGCTTCAAGCGCAGGTAGAGCTGGTTTCCGGAAGGCAGGTTCGCGTTGCCTGCGAATGCCCGCTGGAACTCGGGACGGCGGTGCAGCTCGACACCGCCGAGAGAATCCTGCTGGGGGAGGTGATCGCACTCGATCGCACCCCCGACCACGCCGCCGCGCTGCTGGATGTCCAGCACTTTCTCCTGAAGAGCGATCTACGCCACTTCCAGTCGCATCTACACAAACCCGAACAGGCGCCCCCGGCCTCGGGGGGGATCGGGCCCCGAGCTTGAGCGCAGGTGTGGCTTAATAGGAGAAGAGGCGTGCATCGACCCAAGGCTGGGCCGTTGGGGATGGCAGCTTTGCCGTCCGTGAATCACGTCGAAGGACGAGGGCTTCGGCCTCTCCGATGGAGTAGAACGCGGACTCTGATGGGTTCTGGTGCGGCGGGCACCGTCGGCTCCTTATGGTAACTCTAATCTGGCTGGGGCTCGGGGCGTTTTTGTTCTCGCTCCTTCTCACTCCCATCATTCGCGACATCTTCAATCTTTACGGCATCGTCGACCGCCCGGACAATCTCCGCAAATCGCATTCACACCCCATTCCGCGCGTTGGCGGAACCGGCATCGCCATCTCGTACGCTTTGTCGCTGTACCTGGTGAGTCTCCGGCCGCATGCCTTCGAGAACACTCAGTTTTCGCTGGTTCAGGCCTTGCTCCCCTCGGCCGCCCTGGTTTTCGTGATCGGTCTCATCGACGATTTTTCGGGACTTCGGCCCTGGCAGAAGCTGGTCGGCCAGGTGGCGGCCGCATCCATGGCTTACGGCGCGGGCGTACGGATCGTGGCCCTGGCGGGGCACCCAACCAGTAACTGGTGGAGCTTTGTGGTGACCATCGTGTGGCTGGTGGCCTGCACCAACGCTTTCAACCTGATTGACGGCCTCGATGGCCTGGCCGCCGGCATTGGCTTCTTCGCCACGCTGACCATCTTCATCGCCGCCTTAATCCAGCACAACACCGCGCTGGTGAGCGCGACGCTGCCCATGGCGGGTTGCCTGCTTGGCTTTCTCTGCTACAACTTCAGCCCGGCCACGGTCTTCCTGGGAGATTGCGGAAGCCTGCTTATCGGTTTCCTGCTAGGCTGCTACGGCGTTATTTGGACGAACAAATCCTTCACCCTGCTGGGCATGACTGCCCCGCTGATTGCTTTATCGCTGCCTCTTCTCGACGTCCTGCTGGCGGTCACCCGGCGGCTTGTCCGGCGCCAGTCCGTGTTCGCCGCCGACCGCGGCCACATACACCATCGCCTCATCGACCGCGGCCTGACGCCCCGCCGCGTGGTGCTGATCATCTACGCGATCTGCGCCGCCGCCGCGGCCTTTTCTCTGTTGCAGGGCTTCGTCAGAAACACCTACATTGCGCTCCTGGTGGTGCTGGTGGTGGCCATCGCAATCTGGGCCGGCGTTCGCTATCTGCGTTACTCCGAGCTCATTCTCGCCGGCAGTCTGTTCAGCGCCGGTCAATTCCGGCGCACGCTGGACGTCAAGCTGGCGCTGGAGGGACTGGCGACCGCGCTGGCCGCCGCAGGCTCACTGGAGGCACGCTGGGAGGTCATCCGCAAGCGATACCCCGAACTGGGCTTCGTCGCGGCCCACCTTCGGATCAACGGCGTGAGCTACCGGGACTGGCCCGAGCAATTGTCCGAGCGGGAATGCTGGATCGTCAAGATTCCTCTATCGGCGGTGGATTTTATCGAATTGGCGCACGGATTCGGGTCTGAACAGATGCCCAATATAATCGCGCCTACCGTCGATCTGTTACGTTATACTCTGGTCGAGCACGTGGAGGAGGATTCGCCCCGCTCAACTTTGCGTTCCGCAATCGTCTCCTGACCTATGCAACATACGCCTGCTTCGCCACGAGTGCTGCCTCTGGTTGCAGTCGATCTTCTTCTGATGATCGGGGCTTATCTGGCCGCCGCTTACTGGACCTCCGGACCGACAACCGAAATCTACCTGTTCGACGAGAACGGCCTGAACTCCATCGTGGCCGCCGCCTGCCTGCTGCTTGCGTTTGTGTGTGTTCAGGGCTTCTACTCGCCGCGCCACCGCCGGCTTGGAGTGGATGTCCTGCTGCGTCTGAGCACCGCCACGGGCATGGCGTTCATCCTCGAAGCGGTGATGTTCTACCTCTATCACGACCTGGCCTTGTCGGTCGTCGTCATGTCCCTGGGCACGGTGCTGGCGTTCCTGGCTTTGATCGCTTCGCGTCTGATCTATCACGGCCTGTCTTCGGGCGGGCTCGGGCCGGAACGGATCCTGCTGATCGGCGCAACGCCGCTGAATCGCGTCATTGCTTCGCGGATTCAGGCCTCCCCGAGCTATGGCTTCGACGTCGTCGGATATCTCGATGACGACATCGAGCCGGGGACCGAGATCGAAGGAGGCAAGGTGCTGGGGCCGGTGGACGCACTGGCCGAAGTATCCGCCAGGCTCCTGCCCAATCGGGCCATTGCCGATCTCGCGGCGATCGAGCATTCGCAATCCCTTCTCATTACGGGTGCGACCCTCCCGGTCGTGCTCGAACCGCCGGATGGCCTCTACGAACTGCTCCTGCGCCGCGTGTGGAGCCAGCGGCTGGAGCCGGGAACGTTACTGTTCGGGAGCGACTTGAGCCCCACCCGGTCGAAGATGGTTCTGCAGGCGTTCTACACCGATAGCCTCGCCCTGGCGATGCTTCTGGTGCTGAGCCCTTTGATGATCCTGATTGCCATCCTGATCAAACTGACTTCCAGGGGGCCGGTCTGCGATGCCCAGTCCGAGATGGGCTGGCGTTCCACCCCATTCGTCCGCTGGCGGTTCCGGTGCCACAAGGTTAGCCGGGCGTCCGATGGATCCGCGCGGCCCGCGCTTACCGGCCTGGGTCGATGGCTCCAGCGGCTGGGCCTGGCCGGCCTGCCGCAACTGGTGAATATCCTGCGCGGGGAGATGGCGTTCGTGGGTCCTCCGCCGATCCGCACGGAATTCGCGAACGCGCTCATCCGTGCGCTGCCCTATCACCGCCTGCGCTTTGCCGTACGGCCGGGGCTGACCGGCTGGAGCCAGATCAACACCTCGACGGAGGATGACGAGACCGCCAAGCTGGAATACGATCTCTATTACACGAAGTATATGTCGCTCTCGCTGGATCTCTCGATCATGCTGTGGACGTCTCCGCTCCACCGCCCCCGGAAGGCGGGGGTTGAGTCGCATGCGGCGGCCTAGAGTGGTGCCCATTGTGAGGCAGGATGGCATCCTGCGCGCCGGTTGCGAACCGGCACCGGGCCGGCGTGTTCAGCAGAGACTTACAGGCGGGTTGCCAACCCGCCGCAGGTTTGACAACCTGCCCCACAACTCCACTAGCCGCGTGCAGGGATGATCCATGACGGCTGAGATCCTGCTGGCGTTCGCAACGGCCGTCGCCGTCTACGCGCTGGCCGGCTATCCGTTCCTCCTGACGCGTTTCTGGCGCCGCCCATTGCCGGTGCGGAAGGATTTCAACTTCCATCCCACCGTTTCTGTGATCCTGGCGGTATACAACGGGGAGGCGTTCCTGGGCAAGAAGCTGGAGTCGCTGGTCGCCTTGAATTACCCCGCGGGGCAGGTCGAGATCCTGGTGGTGTCAGACGGATCGACGGATGCGACCGATGCGATTGTGGAGTCGTTCGCGGACCGCGGCGTGCGCCTGCTCCGCGTTCCGCGGAGGGGCAAGCCGGCGGCTCTGAACGCGGGCCTCGGCGAGGCTTCGGGGGAGATCCTGTTCTTCACCGACGTTCGTCAGCCGGTCCACCCGGAAGCACTTTCGCACATGGCGGCGAACTTCGCGGATCCATCCGTTGGCGTGGTCAGCGGGGAACCGCGATTTCTGGGCCAAGGCCCGACGGGCATGGAAGGCGACCTGGACAAGTACTGGAAATACGAGCTGTGGGTGCGCCGGCGCCATTCGGAGATCGACTCGGCGTGCAACACCACCGGTTCGATCTACACCGTGCGGCGCAGCCTGGTGGAGGCGATTCCCGAAGACACCCTCACCGACGACGCCATGATTCCTCTCCGAGCCTTCTTTCAGGGATACCGAATCCTTGTGGATCCGGAGGCGGTGGTGTACGAACATCGTAGCTTCGCGGGCGGGGAGTTCCGGCGGAAGCTGAGGACCTTGTCCGGGCTGTGGCAGGTGCACGTGCGCCTACCCCAGCTACTCACCCGCGCCAACCGGATGCGGTTTCACTTCATTTCGCACAAATCCTTGCGGCTGGTGTTGCCCTGGGTCTTTCTGCTGTGGTGCGCGGCGAGTATCGCGCTTCCGTCTTCGCCATTCCGGACACTGCTGCTCGGCTGCGAGGTTCTTCTGGTGGCGATGGCGGCGGTGGACTGGCTGGTTCCCAAGAGCTTTCCGCTGAAGCGGCTTACTTCGCCCGCGCGGAGCTTTCTGGCGATGAACGCGGCATCGCTGCTCTCCATCGGCGTGTTTGTCGCGCCGCCGAAGCCCGTGTGGCAGCCCAGCCACGTCAAGCTGCCGCGCTGAGCGGCGCCAGAACCTTACGCCTTCACCCGAGCCTCAACCTCCGCTAAGACTTCCGCCGGAATCCGGTCCAGCGACTGCTCGAAATCGGCCACCACGTCGCGCCAGTCTTCGATGCCGACCGACACGCGCACCAGGCCGTCGGTGATTCCGATTTCGGCGTACTCTTCCGGCGTCAGTCCAGAGTGCGTGGTGGTCTTGGGGTGGCAGACCAGCGTCTCGACGCCGCCGAGCGACACCGCGTTGCGTCCGATCCTGGTGTTGCGCAGGAACGAGAAGGCGGCTTCCTTGGTTCCCAGATCGAAGGAAAACACCGAGCCCGGGAACTCGCACTGCGATTGCCGGATGCGGATCTGCTCGGGGTCGGTGAACAGCGTCGGGTAGTGCATCGCCAGGATGCGCGGATGGCGCACCAGCCGCTCCGCGACGCGCTGCCCGTTCTTGCTCTGCTTGTTCATGCGCAGGGATACGGTGGGCAGACGGCCGTCCATCAGCCAGCACTCGTCCGGTTGGAGGATGTTGCCGAACAGGATCCGCGTGCCGCGCATCTGCTGGGTCAGGGCCGGGTCTTTGGCCAGCACCGCCCCGGCCAGCATGTCGCTGAAGCCGGACAGAAATTTCGTGGCCGAGTAGAGCAGCAGATCGGCGCCGAGCATCAGCGGGTGCTGGAAGATCGGGCCGAGGAACGTGTTGTCCACCATCACGATCGGCCGCCTGGCCCGCTCCGCCGCCGTCGCCGCCGCGCGCCGGATGTCCACCATCGTCATGGTGGGGTTGGCGGGTGTTTCGAGGAACACGACGCTGACGTTGTCCGCCGTGCGTATGGCCGTGTCGAGGTCTGCGCTATGGCCCGCCGGGACGCCGACGCCCTTGATGCCGAACTGGCTCAGGTAGTCGTGGATCAGGTGCATGCTGCCGCCGTAGAGCGGCTTGCTGTAGACGATGGTGTCGCCCGGCCGCACGAAGGTCATGAGCGCGGTCATGGTGGCGGCCATTCCGGAGTTGAACACCAGCGCCGACTTGGCGCCGCGCTCGAGCGGGACGATCTGCTCTTCGAGGATCTGGGCGTTGGGATGCGAGATGCGCGAGTAGATCAGCTCGACGTCCTCTCCCGGCAGTTCCACAGCCCGCCCGGTGGCGACGTCGAAGGCGCGCTCGGCCGCCTCGGGGCTGGAGAAGACGTAGGTGGAACTGCGGAACACAGCGGGCCGGGCCGACCCCAGCGACAGCCTGGGATCGAATCCGCGCGTCAGGACCGCCGTCGCCTGCCGTGCCGCATGCGGACTGTCTTTGGGCTCCTTGTGATCGGGCATCCAGCCACCTCCACTTCGAGTGTAAACCCGGAGTCCAGGGTAGCACCAAGGGACGGTGGTGCTGGGTTAGCTGTCAGCCGTCAACTTTCAGCTGTCAGCCACGCCGCCACATTCACTAAATTCGGCGGTCGGCGCCCTTCGAGCGCCTCGGCGCAGTTACGGGCCGCGAGCATGGACATGCCGCGCCGGGTATCGATCGACGCGCTGCCGATGTGCGGCTCCAGCACCACGTTGTCGAGCTTCAGGAGCCCAGGATGCACTTGCGGCTCGTGCTCGAAGACGTCCAGGCCGGCGCCTCCGATTCGGCCTGCCGCCAGCGCGTCCGCGAGCGCTGCTTCGTCCACCACTGGGCCGCGCGAAGTGTTCACCAGGATCGCCGTCGGCTTCATGACGGCCAGCTCCGCGGCGCCGATCAGGTGGCGTGTTGACTCCATCAGCGGCACGTGCAGACTCACGAAGTCCGACTCGCGCAGCAGCCGCTCGCGGTCCACGAATTCCAGGCCCAGTTCGCGCTCGATCTCCTCGGGCGCGCGCCGGGCATCGCTATACAAAATGCGCATCGAGAAGCCGCGCCCGCGCCGCGCCACGGCCTGCCCGATCCGCCCCATGCCCACGATGCCCAGCGTCTTGTGGTGCACGTCGTGGCCCGCCAGAAGATCGATCGCCCAGCGCCGCCACTGGCCGGAATGAACGTAGAGGTGGCCCTCGACCATGCGCCGCGCCGTGGCCAGCATCAGCGCGAAGGCCAGGTCGGCGGTGGTATCGGTCAGCACGTCCGGAGTGTTGGTGATCAGGATTCCGTGGCGGGTCGCGGCATCCAGGTCCACATTGTCGTAGCCCACGGCGACGTCGGAGATCACGCGCACGCCTTCGAGGCGCGCGAGCTGTTCCGCGTTGAACCGGTCCGTGAGTTGGGCGACGATCCCCTGCTTGCCGCGCGACCGCGCGATCAGCTCGTCGGGCGCGAGCGCGTCGTCGGATTCCACGTATTCGACTTCGGCGCGCTCCCGCAGGAACGCGACCGCTTCGGGAAAGATGCGCCTGGTGACCAGAACCGCGGAGCGTGTCATGCCCCTAGCATTTACAATGGG
>Ga0265342_10002197_pt1 | contig 17158 bp, 14 predicted proteins | sample 4CB327metaG_FD_203125 | JGI IMG/M metagenome (GOLD analysis project Ga0265342, IMG submission 203125) | Rhizosphere microbial communities from Carex aquatilis grown in University of Washington, Seatle, WA, United States - 4-CB3-27 metaG | ecosystem: Host-associated > Plants > Roots >...
GCGCGCGCGTTGCACCACGCAACGCGCGCGCGGCGCCGGCTCGTGATCGCGCGACGTCACGCAGGGCCGTCCAGAAGTGAGGCGGTCGCAAGAGGCGGTCGCACAGGAGAAGAAACCCATCTTGTCGCTGGGTCTCCCCGATGCTTACGCTCCTGGCTAGGTTGTTGGAATCCAGTCTCAGCGGGATCGAAAGGAATTGCCCATGTCTGATGTCATTCAGAAACGGCTCTATGTCGCGGAGGCCACAGTTCTCGGAGGTCGCGGAGGTCACGGTCGAACGTCCGACGGGATGCTGGACGTGAATATCCGCCGGCCCGTCGAGCTCGGAGGCGCGGGGGGCGGCACGAACCCCGAGCAGCTCTTTGCGGTCGGCTACGGTGCCTGCTTCCAGAGCGCGATGAGCCTCGCCGGAAAGCAATTCGGCGTCGACACGAGCCGCTCGACGCTCACGGCCCGGGTCGCGCTCGGGCCCATTGACGAAGGCCGCTACGGGCTCGCGGTCGAGCTCGAAGTCTCCATCCCGGGAGTCGAACCCGAGGTCGCCGAGAAGATCCTCAAGCGCACGCACGAGGTGTGTCCTTACAGCAACGCGACCCGCGGCAACATCGAGGTCACCCTGAAGGTCGTGTAGCTGCGAGGCGCCCGCGCGCCGGGCTGCGCGCACGGGCGCCTCGTATTGTGGGGACAGGGAGCGATCATCCGGCGCTCCACGTCCGGGTTGCGAAGTCGGCGATGACCGACGGAGTTGCGGTGTCGAAGCCAACGACATCGAGCATGCCGCCATCGTCCGGGTCGGCGATGCTGAAGCCGTTCGACACCATCCCGATCACCACCAGCTTGGCGTGGCGGCGACGGACCTGCTCTCCCCACTGAGCTACGCCCCCGGAATCGGTGGAGACGCCGGGGATTCGAACCCCGTTGACCGTGAGGTCTTACCGATAACCGTCGGTGCGCGGCTCGACGAACGAGCGAGGAATTCCGACGTAGCGTCTCCAGAAGTATCGTGTCCCCGGCCGGATTCGAACCGGCAACCTCCGCCTTCGGAGGGCGGCGCTCCTCCACTCGAGCCTCGGGGACAGGACCGGCAACGCGGGGGCGTCGCCGGTGTGGTCAGTTGTCCAAGGTGACGTTCCAGTACGGACGCCATTCCTCGGGGACATGCCGGCGATCCATTCGGACCGTGACCACCGGCAAGTAACGCGGCTTGCTCGGACGCCGGCGCAAATGCATGCCTGCCTGCTCTGGCGTCCGGTTTGCTTTTGCGTGGTTGCACGGCACGCAAAAGGCCACGATGTTGTCCCAGGTCGTTCTGCCGCCGACAGCGCGCGGCACGACGTGATCGAACGTCAGGTCCTCGGTGTCCATGCGCTCGCCGCAGTACTGGCAGGCGAAGCCATCGCGCGTGTAGATGTTCACGCGCGAGAACCGGATGGCCTGACGATCGCGCCGGAACCGGCGCAACACGCGCACCACGGCCGGCATCGGCAGCTCGCGCGTCACGCCCTTGATCGTGCGGTCCCGGCTGTACTCGATCACTTCGACCTTGCCGGACATCTTCTCGGGAACCCGCGACGGGTTCCCGAACCCTCCCGCGACGGCTCCGGCGAGCGAGCTCGCCAACGCCAACGCGATCGACTCGAACCTGCGCGGGATCGCTTAGAAGGCGATCTGTCCATCCAGCGGACTCGGGCGCGGCGTCCCCACAGGGATTCGAACCCTGGTCTCCGCCTTGAGGGGGCGGCGGCCTTGGCCAGCTAGCCGATGGGGACAGTCGTTGGCACCAGGGGCAGGATTCGAACCTGCGGTGGGGCGCTTAACAGGCGCCGGCGTTGCCTCTTCGCCACCCTGGTATCTGAGCCTCTCGACCGACTCGAACGGTCCTCTCCCGGGTACGGGCCGGGCACGTCGCCATCTACGCTTGAGAGGCAGTGCACGGCGGCCGTCCCACTAGACGGCCGCCGACTTGCAGACGTGCGACACGCGGTCTGCCAGCGCGCTTTGCTCTGGTGTTGCTCGAGAGGTTGTTGCCCTCGTCCCGCTCGACAGCTTCCCGGCTTATCAAGCCGATGCTCTTCGAGAACGTTGGCCCCTTGCGAGGCCGATTTACTAGAGCAGCACCAGGAGGTCGCCCCCGTTGCAGGGGTCGGAATCGAACCGACGGGGGCCGACTTATGAGGCCGGCTTGGGTGCCAGCACCCGCCCTGCAAAACAACCAGTTTGAGCACGCGGCGGGAATCGAACCCGCCTCGCCGGCTTGGAAGGCCGGTGCCTCATGCCGATCGGCCACGCGTGCGTTGTGAGCGCCCAGCGGGAGTCGAACCCGCTCCTCCGAACTGGCAAGCCGGCGTGCAGCCTGGAACACCTTGGGCGCGAGACCACGAGAGTCGAGGGCGGGACTCGAACCCGCGCGTTGACCGGGTTGCAGCCGGTGGCCTTACCATCTTGGCGACCTCGACAGGAGAGCGGACCAGCCCGGGTGATGGCTCACCACCGCTCACCCGGACTGGACCACTCGGAGGAGACGGAGAGAGTCGAACTCTCGGAGCGCGTGCGCTCGCCGGCGTAGCGGGCCGGTGTGCCGAACCGACAGGCACCTCGTCTCCACAATGCTGGAGGAGAGCGGAGGAATCGAACCCCTGACCCGAAGGTCACCCTGGTTTTCGGGACCAGTTCCCCACCGCGAGGGGCACTCTCCACGAGCGGCCGAGGAATCGAACCTCGCTGGCCGGTTTTGGAGACCAGCCCGATCCCAGATCGCCACCCATTGTTGGGGGTGACCGTCCGGTTTCGATCCGGAACCTTCGCGTTCACAGCGCGACGTGCAGAGCCACTACACTACGGCCACCACGGTCAGGTAGAGGCGGGGGGACTTGCACCCTCGTCGCGCGCTTATCATGCGCGTGCTCTCCTCTTGAGTTACGCCTCTGGGTCGGAGCAAACAGCTTCGTAGGCTGGTAACCGTCTCCAAGCGGTCCGATGTCGGACGAGAAGACGTGACGGAAGTCTGCTCCGATGGTGCCCTCGTCTGGAATCGAACCAGCATCTCCTGCGCTTCAGGCAGGCGCCATCACCAGATCGGCTACGAGGACATTGTTGTGGCCCGGGGTGGTGCCCGGCCACGGGCATCGTCAACTATTCGATTGTCAGAGATCACGTTCGTTGCGCAACGAAGTCGTTCGGGGACGAGGGTTCGAACCTCGACGAACAGGGTCAAGACCTGTCGGCCTGCCGTTAGCCGATCCCCGAGCTGTGGCGTTCCGGGACGAGGATTCGAACCTCGACACCTGCGTTCAGAGCGCAGTGGCCTGCCGTTAGCCGATCCCGGATCGCGTGGGGCAGCGGGGATTCGAACCCCGTTCGCTCGGGTAAGAGCCGAGTGCTTCGCCATCAAAGCTTCTGCCCCCCACGTTCGGTTGTTGCCACCGGTCGGACTCGAACCGACTCACGCCGGCTTAAAAGGCCGGTACCCGACCAGTTGGGTGACGGCGGCACATGTATGCCGTCGCCTCGTTTGTGAATGTGGGAGCGGCAGGACTCGAACCTGCGATGGGCGTTCGCCGCAAACTGGTTTACAGCCAGCCGGCGTCGTTGCTCATTTGGCCGCTTGGATGCACGCTCCCCCGACGAGGAGCTGCAATAACTTCCCGGTTGCATGATTGACCTCCAGAAATGAAAAAAGCCGCCGTGGTTTCCCAGGGCGGCTTCACATCGAACTATCGACAAGTTCGCGTTTAGCTGCCCCTCCAATTGCTCGGCTCGAGACCCTGGGACGAATACCTGTTTGAGATCGAGCATTCGACTGTCCACAAGGTGTCTTTGCAGGCCTGGCCGCAATCCGGCTTGCGATGTTGACCGCCGAACAGACGGCCGCAATCGGCCGCAAATACGGCGCGCATCGCTATCGGTTCGTTGTTGAGCACGATCAACATGATTTTGTGAAGGTGAACTCGCGACTCGAAGTCGTCAAGATCTTTTTTCCAACATACCGTGGGAGCTGGCGATTTTCCGTTCAGGCGTTCTGAACGCGGTGTTGGTCGTCAGGGCGTCGCAGTCAACAGCTTCAGCTACCGTTTGCGGGACAGTCGTCGATGTCGAAGTCCAGCGAGGTCGGCAGCTTGTGAATGGGGTTTCATTCCGCGACTCGAGGATAGGAACCAAACCAAGTCGATGACAACCGCATTCGAAGCGCTGGAAAGCGAACGCTATTTGACGAAGGTTCTAGATCAGGTGGCTTGGCTCCAGCGTCAAAACACGGCTCTGTGCGCAGTCGGAGCCCCGTGGCGGCGAAGGATCTCCTCGATCTGGTGTTCGCGCGCGCGTCCGTCGACGTTGACGCTGACCAGCACCCGGCCTCTTCGCAGCTGGGTCGCAAAGCGTTGGAGGAAACGGTCGCGTTCTGGGTATCGAGGCAGCGCTGCGCGAGCTCCTGCGGGACGTAGTTCGCGACGAGCTTCGCCATCTGCGAGAAGAAGTGATCGAGGCGATTCGCGCCCAAGACAGGCCGCCTCCGGGGAGCGAATCAAACCCCTATGAGCTCCTGACCGGGGATCAGGTCGCCCATCTTCTCAAATCGGCGCGGCGGTTCGGCGGGCTTCAATGATCCAGCGCGACGAATTCCAGGTCGCTGACCCGCACTGCGCCCGCGGGGTCGCCGAGCGCCGCCGATGCCGGGCGTCGCGTTGAGAGCACCACTACCGGCTGGCCCAGCGCCCAGTGCACGGCGACCAGGTGCGCCGCGCGCGCGCCACGCAGATCGATTCGTGACACGCGGATCTCCTTGCCGTCGGGGCTCACGCGGGCGACGTCGATGTGGCCCGCGGCTGCGCTCAGCGCGACGCCGATGTCGGGCAGCACCATGGCAGCCGCGTCATCGGGCCACTCGATATCGGGCAAATCGACCATCGGCGTCGCGTCGAAGGTGTCGGCAGCGCGCAGCGCCGCCTGGTTCTCCTTGGCGTTCCTGTCGGCGTCCTGGGTCCCCTCACCCGGCTTGTAGATCGGCAGCTCTTTCTTCACCTGGTGCGCAGGCGTCAAGAAGCGAACCGCGCACCCCTCACGGTCTCCGTCGACCTTCCAGCACCAGCGGTGAACCACCTGGCCGGGCGCGGGCGCGTAGGTGATGGCCCGGCCGCCGAACACCTCGCTCCGTAGGATCATAGCGTCGAGATGGACCGACGTTTCGCTCTTCGGCGCGGCCGACACCGTGGGCGCGAAACGAAAGGCGATCACCACCTTGCGCCCCATCCCGTCGGGAAACGCCGGCATCGGCAGCGCCGCGATGCGCTTGGCGATGCAGGGCGCGACCACGCGGCTCATGGTCTTGAACGTCCCCATGGCGGTTTCGTCGGAGCCGCTGCCGCCGCTGACGCCGTAGGGCGACGCCTGGATGACCTTGCCGCTGCCCTCGACGATCGCGTGCACCACCACCTCGCCGCCCAGCGACGGGTCCTTGACAGCCGCGCGCTGATGACAGGCGCGAAAGTCGTCGAGCTCGGGCTCGATCAGTTTCAGCATCGCCGTGCCGACGATCGGCGGTTCGAGCGCCTTCTTCTCGACCGCGCGCACGCGCGGCCCGGCCAGCACCAAGCCGATCGCGATCGCGCTCGCCCACGCGGCGTGCCTGACCATGGTCGCAACTATTGCGACTGAACGTTGCGTTGTCCAGTTCCGCCCGAACCGAACAACTCGAGGGCCGCCTCTCCGATAAGCAGGTGTGTCTCTCCCTCGGGAGGTTCCCTTGTTCGATCGCGTTCATCGATGTCGCCATGGTCATTCGCATCCTCGCTGTCGCTCATGAAAAGTGGAGTCTCGGTTACTGGGTTGGGAGACTGGAGGGGCCCTGAGTCACAGGGCATTCGCGAGGGCCAGAACTGCCGCTGGATCGATCTTCCGCTTGAACCTGAGAACGCGCGCGCCGATCGGCAGGTCGCCCTCGGAACATCCTCGCTCCGCGTCCACGCAGATGATCAGGTTCTCGACGTTTGCCTTGCGGAGCGCGGCGAACTTCTTCTCCAGGTACTCGCGCGTCCAGAACCCGACGATCTCGACCAGGAACCTGCGCGTCGGATCGCCACGGTGTCGAAGCAGGAAATCGGGGAAGACGAGACCCGCCCCGGCGCGTACCGGTTCCGGCTCACGAATGACGTCCCAATCCGGCGCGGCCTTGCGGAAGTCGCGGACGAATCGCTCTTCGAGCTGACTGTCGAAGTGGCGACCCTGTTCGGGAGCCGAGACCGGGTCGCCGGTGGCGAGTGAGAAATCCAGCGCCTGGCCACGCACGACACAGGTTGCCTGCAAGGAGAACCGACCGGACGCGACGAGAGGGGGAACGATCCCGGCGAGCGCTCGGCCATAGAGAAGCGTGCGGCGAAAGAGCGCGTACGGGCCCGAAACCTCGAGGAGCGGCGCGCTCTCGCCCGGTGGCGTCGATGCCGCGCAGATGAGCCCCCGCAGCTTCGCCAGGCGAACGAGCGGTCTCACGCCGCCCTCGGCTCGCACGCGGACTGACGTGGCTCTGAACAGCATCGCCTGGGCCAAGGTGAGGTTGATCCTTTGAATGGCGTCGCTCGGGCTCGGGATGGCGCGGGGTGGAACGACGATCCTTTCGCCGGGCAGATCGGCGAACAGCGCCGCGCCGAGGACTGCGGGGGCGATCGCGAGCCGCTGTCCAACGCGCGTCAGAACGTCAGAGCGTGAGCCGCCCCGAGCCGCCATCTCACCAAAGACGGCATGTCTCAGTTCGCGTGGAGGAATTGGCGCTTGAACTTGCGAACGCCACAGTCGAGAAAGAACCGCCGTCGCTGCTCGGCGCTGCAAGAACGGGGACGGCAAGGGAAGAGGTTCGCCGAGGCGCTGGCGCAGTTCGCGCTCGGGACGCCCGACGTATCGCTCGAACTCGTCGATGAGCGCACGCAGCCATGTCTGATCGCCATGCCCAAGGTAGCCGACGATCGCCTGTCCGTCTTTGATTCTAAGCGGGAGAAGGTCGTCGGGGAGCAAGGGCCTCTCGCATTCTCGCTGCTTGATGAACATCCGAGGTCCCCAGAGCGAGCAACTCATAGATCCTTGCCCGTTTGCCGGGCGCCGGTCGCAGGAGTCGGCCGACCCGCTGGACGTACTCTCGCTCCCCAAGACGGCCCGCCACGATGATGGCAATCTCAGCATCGGGGACGTCGAATCCCTCGTTCAGCACCTGGCTCGAAACGAGCGCGCGCAGCTTCCCTTCGCGGAAGCGGGTGATCGTTTCAGCGCGTTCCGCCGGTCCAATGTCGCACGTCAAAGGCATGATCAGGTGCTGACGGGAGATGCCGTACGCGGTCTCGTTGTCGCCGGTGAAGACCAGGATGCGGGCATCGCGATGGCGCTCCAGCAGACGGGCGAGCGCGCTGCGTTTGCCCGACGGAAACGCCAGGATCGCCTTCGATCGCCGCCACGCGGCCAGCGCGCGTCGCCCGCTGTCTGTCTGGGAGGCGGCTCGAACGAAATCCACCCACGACGCGCCGGGGTTGCTGGCGACGAATGGGCGATGGGTTCGCCGAAAGATCGCCAGCGACTCTTCGTATGCGGCGCGCTCGTCGATGTTCAGCTCGATTTCGACCGGGACGATGTCGTACGAAGAAAGGAAACCGCCGGCCAGATCCGAAACCCCGAGGCGATAAACAACAGGGCCGATCAGGTCGATCAGCCGTGCCGCTGCCTGGCCTTGAGGAGGCGTCGCGGTGAGACCGAGTCGCGTCGGGGCAATACACATCTCGAGCGCCTCGTCGCGAATGCCGCTTCCGAAGTGGTGGACCTCGTCAACGACGAGCAGACCGAAGCGGTTGCCTATGCGCTCCATCGTTCGAAAGGCGCTCTCGAAGGTCGCTACCGTGATCGCCTCGATCGTACGTAGCCCATCGCCGAGAACGCCGATAGGGCCGCCGTAGTGTCGTGCCAGCGACGCACGCCACTGATGAAGGAGGACCCGCGTCGGCACGAGGCAGAGCGCCGGCAGCCGAGATCGCGCCATGGCGCCGACGGCGACAGACGTCTTTCCGCTCCCGGTCGGAAGAACGATGGCACCGCGGCAACCGGCGGCGTGCCACAACTGCAGCGCCGTCTCCTGGTAGTCGCGCAGCTCAGGACCAGAGAATGCCTGGTCCGGCGCTCGGACGTATGCCGTCGTTTCGTCCGTGAGCTGGACACTCTTCGTCCGCAACTCGGCAACGAGCGCGGCGCAGCGGTAGGGTGGAACTCGGTGAACTCCCACCCGCGCGTCCCAGAGAACGCCAGGAACTGTTGCGAGATCGAGGGGATCACCATCCTGGGTGAGCACGACGGTGCCCCGGTCGAAGGTCAAGCGCACGTCGGTTAGCTGAGCGAAAGACGTGCCAAGCACGCCGCACGGATCCGCGGCGCGCGCTACCACCTTTGGCTGCGGAAGAAGATCGAGGTCCAGAAGATCAATTCGGGTGCCTAAGAGGTTGCGGGACTGCGACCAAGCGGACCCGGGCAGACTACCCGGGTCCGTCGACCGACGGCGTCGCCAATATCATTAGGTTTTGTGGAGGCGCCGCGAGTCGAACATGGGTCCGGTTAGTTTGCCGAAGAACGTGGGAGCGATCCGGAGCGTAAATTCTGACGGAAAATCCGGGGACTGCCGTGACGCCAGCGGAGTGGAGAGCGCGCCGCAGGTCGCCGACGCACTGCAGGTAGTCCCCGGCACGGTGAGGAGCTGGATCCAATCGGGCGCCCTGAAGTCGACCCGGCCCGGCAACGGCGTGCAACCGGGCCGGACCTACCGCGTTCGCCGAACGGACCTGGATGCGTTCGTCGCGGCATCGGAGGGGCGGCTTCCGCCGCGCGGTGGCAAGGCCGGCTCCGATCAGGGAGGCACCGATGGCCATCGAGAAGGCCCAGAGGTAACCTAGGGGTCGTGGTCAAGCTCAAGGCGCATGTTCATCAGGGTCGGCTCAAGCTGGACGAGCCCTACGACGCTCCTGAGGGAACGGAGGTCGATCTGGCCGTCGTCGACGACGGCGACGATCTGGACGAGGACGAACGCGCGCGCCTCCACGCAGCGATCTCTCGCAGTCACGACGAAGCTCAACGCGGCGAGGTGGTCCCCGCGGATGAGGTTCTGGCCAAGCTCCGGCGCGGATGAAGCAGTACCGCGTCGGGTTCTCCCGAACAGCCGATGCGCATGTTGAGTCCATCGAGAGCTGGTGGCGAGAGAACCGCCTCGCCGCTCCGGACATGTTCAGCCGGGAGCTCGAGGCAGCTGTGCGACTTCTCGAGACCTCCCCATTGATCGGTAAGTCGTACCCCAGCGCGCCCGTTTCGGAGGTTCGACGTCTGCTGATCGGTCGCTCGCGCTACCACCTCTACTGGGAGGTCGACGTCGCCACTCGCTCGGTCACCATATTGGCGGTTTGGTACGCCGGTCGCGGCAGCGGGCCCCGCCTCTAGGCCATGAGCGAGTACCAGTACTACGACTTCCGTGCCATCGATCGTCCGCTGTCGTCGGCGCAGCGCGCAGCGTTGCGCGAGATCTCGACACGGGCTGAAATCTCGTCGACGCGCTTCACGAACTTCTATACCTTCGGTGATTTCAAGGGGAATCCGGTCTCGCTGGTCGAGCGCTACTTCGATGCGTTCCTCTCTTTGGCGAACTGGGGCACGCGCGAGCTGATGTTCCGGGTGCCCGTTGGTCGGGCGCCGGCCACACGCATCTTTCGCAGCTACCTCTCCACCCGCCTCCAGACCTCGGCGTGGTTTCGTGTTCGTGGCTCTCACGTGATCCTTGGATTTCTCTCCGACGACGAGGAGGGAGGATACCTTGTCCCCGGTTTCGACCGTCCTCCGACGGCGAAGTCGCGGCGACGAGCCGAGGTTAGGGCACAAGAAGGGCACAAAATGGATGCCGCCCCGGAACTTCGCGAAGATCATCAAGAAAAAGTGGAGGCGCCGGGAGTCGAACTCTCGATACGCAGTTCGGAATCCTATTGGCATTACGCGGATTTGCGACCGTTGCTGCGGGGGGTTCGAGGGTTCGACTCTTCCGGCTCGCTCCACTCACTCCGGTCCTGACCATCGAACTCCGGGTCGTCTGACAACAGGCTGACAACGACGGCGACTCCAAGGGCCCGATAGCCGGGTAGTCCAAGATAAGCGCGCGTCCTTACGAAGAGACTGGAGTGGGCGGACCCGCGAAGGGGAAATATGTGATGGTGTTGTCGGGGCCCACGGTGATGTCCTTGGCGTAGAACGCGCCCGAGTGGGTCGTGGGCGAGTTCTGTCCCAGCGTGAGCGACGCGGTCAACGCAACCAGCGTACCCGGGAACGAGGTCTCGACGAACACCGCGTTGGTGCCGAACACGGCGACGAAGATGTTGGGACGGCTGGGCGTACCCTCGACGATCGAGCCCCGGTAGGTGAGGTTCGTCCGGATGTTGACTACGATCAGTCCAGAGCTCGACGTGCACGAGATTTTGGCGCCGCTCTCGACGGTGAGGTTGTTGAAGAAGTAGGTTCCGGTTCGCAGCTTCAGCGTGCCCTTCACGCTGACGTCGGGGTACGCGCCAGGCGCGAGGACTAGCGCGGGCGCAGGCGGAGGGCCGGCCTCCTGGTTGACACCGTTGTTTCCGGGGAACGTGACCGAGAGACTCAGCTTCGGGATCTGCAGCAGCGATCCGTTCTGCGTAATGAGCCCTGTCACTGAAGCATTAGCGTCGAGCCGCAGCGTCGACATCGTTCGAGCGTTTCCGTTCACCACCGCACGGTCCCGGAGCTCCACCGCGGCTCGGCTCCAAAGATCGCCGACCTGATTGTCGGTTCCGAGGTTCGTCTGTGCCGAACCAGCGTTGACGATGGTCGCGAAAGAGCCGTCCTGCTTCTTCACCTTGACCCGGTCGGCCAGCACCAGGTTTCCCTGCGCCCACAAACACGCGGTCGAAAACACGACCGCGCTCGAGTCGACGCCCTGATTGACCTTGGCTTGAATCCCGTCCTCGAACAAGTGCTTGGCCTTATCGAGCGCGAGATTGATCGCCAGCACGACCTGCGTTTCGAGCGCGGGAAGCGACGGACCGAGAGGCGGCGTCAGCGTGATGCTGACCAGGGTCAGCGTCCCGTCGACCACGGCCGTCACCGGGCCAACGACGCCCTGAAACTGCCGGGCGGCGATGATCGGATCCTGCGCGAGCAGCAGCGCCGTCAAGTCGGCGTCCGAGGTCGCAAACCCCGGCGACGCGGGGTCAGGCTGTCCCAGGTTCGGGATCCCCGTCAGCGCGTACCCGGACGCGTCGGCCGACGCCTTCGGTTTGGTGCTGGCGTTGGCCGCGGCCAGGACCTTGCTGCACGCGTCTTTGATGGAAGCCGCCAGCGTGGTCAGCACCGCGGGAGGGAACGCCGTCGCGGCGATCGAGACAGTGAGCGCCTCGACCATTCCGTTCGCAGTCGCGGTGACCGTCGTGTCGCTGCTGCTCGAGGTAAAGATCGTATTGCGAAACCCGACCTCTTCAGTCGCGAGCTTGCGACGGAGGGTCGCGATCGACGCGATCAGGCTATCGGCGCTGGGAAGTCCGGTGACCATGGCAGTCTCCTTGCGGTTAGCTCTGTTTCGTCGCAACGGCCGCGTCGAAGCGCAGCCCACTTTGCGTCTCGCCAGCGCCCGCGCGTCGCCGGCGTGCCACCCACAGATGCGACTTGCCGTCGCGGGCGCGCGCGCCGAACTGCACGCGCTGGACGCGCGCGCCGCTGCGCGGGATCTGTTCCTGGAACACCTGGTAGGTCGAGACGCCCGCCGGCCTCAGGATCTTCCCCGCGGGCGGCACGGCCACCGGCGCAGCGCCGTTCTCGGATCGCAGCGAGGCTCCCTCGACGAATACCGTGCTCGGTGCGCCGGTGTCAGGCAACAGGAACGGGATCCAGTGGACCGGAATCTTGCTTTCGACCTGATAGCTCAGGGGGTCGTCGCTCGACGGGGCGGGCGCAGGCGACGCGGCGGCGTCGACAGCGGCGTCACGCTCGTTGCCGCGGCGACGTTCGCCAATCCGGCTCTCGGTGAGAGCCTCGACACCCCAGACCATGTCCGCCATTTCGTCACGCGCAAAGCGGACCTCTTCCAGCACTGGCCCTTGCTGCAGCGCCGTTCCCGCGCCCGGCGGCAGGACCACAAAGCCGGCGACGTTGCCGTTCGGCGCCGCGGTGCTGTAAAGCGTGAATCGATCCGGTGCCGGCAGGCTCCGTGCCGCCTCGACGGGATCGACGACGGTGAGCCCGCCGAACACGTCGTACACGATCAGGGTGTCCAGCTTGACCGCGTTGGCAACGTCCAGGTCCAGCGGCAGCACGAACCAATCGATGCCGTAGAGCATGGCGAAATCGATCACCAGCAGACGCAGCAGCTCGGTCCGGGTCGCGTCGACCTCGGGCCACGGCAGCTCGCCGCTTTCGAAGTCCCAGTAGCGCGGCGCCGGCATCCCCGGAAAGCGAGTCGTCATCGGAACCCCGTGGGTCACCTGGACGGGGAGAGCGGGAAAGGGATCGGCGACCTGACTCGCGAGATCGAATGACGTCCAATCGACAGCGCCGTTCTCGTTGGGTTCGACGTTCAACGTGACGGTATTCGTTCCGCCAAAGCGCATCTGCACGTCGTAGTCGAGCAGGCTCGGGCTCCATCCCTGCGGATCGGTGGTGCCGATCTGACCGAACGTGCTCTGCACCCAGGTCACGAACGCGGTGTAGGCTGCCGTCAGCGTCTGCTTCTCGGCGTCGGTGAGGATCGCGTTCACCGGGTCGGGGACGGCTTGCGCTTGCGCCAGCGCGTACGCGCCTAGGCCGTCGAGCGCGCGGCCCACCGTCATCGACGCAAACGTAGCGGTCGTCGGATCGATCGGATCGAACGGCGAGCCGCTGGGTGGTTGCAGGGCCAGCGTTGAAACGGTCGAGAACACCTGCCGGATGGCTGCGGCGCGCGCGCCAAAGGCCTCGTTGAGGATCTGGAGGAACGTGAAGCCCAGCTCGACCCGCGTCGCGAGATCGGGCGTCTGCGGCTCGGGCAGGATCTGTGCTTCGAACGGTTTCTGCGGGTCGATGGGGATCGTGGTGGTGCCGGTTGCGGACGTCAGGAGCAAGTCCGTGAGCGCGGCTTCTTTGTAGCCGATTCGAACGAACGCTGGAGAGCCGGCGTCCTGACCGCGCAGCTCTCCGATCTGATGCTGGCGCGCCAGCATCCAGAGCGGATCGTGAATCTCAGCGGCAATCGCGGTCGCGAAGTCCGCCGAGCGCGAGATTGGAACCAGGCGTTGCCAGCTGGTGATGGACGGAGTTGCCATCAGGGCACCACGATCGGCACAGTCTGCCGCGCATTGGGTCCGATGACGGTGCTCACCACCTGGTTCTGCGGGTTCGAGGCGAGGCAGATCGCGGGGATGAGCTGGCCGAGCGCCACCTTATCGTTGTCGACCGGGCGAATCAGCGCCAGATCCATCGTCTCGGTCACGATGGCGCGGAGCTCGTCCAGCGTCCAACCACCGGATTGACCGGAGTGCATGGCCATCAGGATCACTTGCGGCGCCTCCGAGGTCTGGCTGTCGTAGTGGAATGCGATTCCGGTTTCAGCGGTGCTGCCGGGAACCAGCTCGGTCCATTGATCGAGCAAGAGTCCGCGCCAGACCGCGGTGGGATCGGGTAGCGCGGTCTGACCGTTCGCCGAGATCAACAGCAACGACGTCCGACTCTCGGTCGGAACCGATCGACCGGCCCAATCCTCGCCCGCGACGAACGGAAGCTGTGCGACCGACAATCGAGGAGTCGTCCTCCCGAAAGCGCTCGCATAGAGACCGAAGCGCCGCCAGGCGGCCAGCCGCTCGTGGAGCCGTGAAGCCTGCTGTAGGTAGCGCCCCGGCGCCTGATGAGGGTCGAACGTGGTCGCGTCGTTGATGTCGAGCGGGCGATCGAGCGCGGTGAGCGATTGCCCCAGCTCACCGTTCCCGGGAGGCACCGCGGCCGGCAGCACGGCCAGCGTGTTGCGCCCGAAGATGGTGCGCAGCGCTTGGATGGCGGCCGCGATGGTGTCGGCGCGGCTCGCGCTGGGACCGGGCAACGCCGCTTGCGCGTCGGAGAGCCGGCGCGCGAGCTCTCCCTTGGCGCTGATGGCGAGCACCGTCAGATCGGCGTCCGCCGCGCCCGGATCCGGGAAGGCGTCCGCCTGATACGCCGCTGCGCCGGTGAGCGCGGTGCGCGTGTCGGTGTTGTTGAACGCATTCAGCGCTTGCGAAAGCGCCTGGACCGCCGTGCTGGCCTGCCCACTGAGCGTACTGGCCAGCGTCCCGAGGTCGGCGTCTCCAACGTCGTCGGGAGTCAGCACGAGATCGGTCGCGGCCAGCTCGCGCGCGCCGCCCAGCACGGCACCCAGCGCGCGCGCCAGCTCGATGAGCTGCGGGATGCTCGGTCCCGATGACGGCGTGTCGTAGCCGGTGATCGCGATGGTGGTCGCTGCCGGTTGCTTCACTTTCACTGCCGCGGCCAGCTGTCGATCCAGCGGCGACCCTCGACCGGATGCCGAGGTGCTTTGCGCCAGGGCCAGGAAGTCCAGCGGACCGATTGTCTTGATGTCCGCGACCGAGACGTGATCGGTCACCGATTGGTTCTTGAGCTGGTAGGTCACCGAAGCCGTCGCGCCGGTGGGAGTGCCGAGCAAGTTGCCGGCCCATGCCTCCACGAACGGATCGGCGTGCCCCCGCGGCGACACCGCCAGCGTCCACCCGGTCGCTTGCGGTTGCGCTCCCTCGAGCAGCAACGCCACCCGATGGCTGACCGGAACGCCCGTCGTCGGTGAGGTCGTGACTTCGGATTGCGGTGGGTTGGTGCCGTTGGGCAGGAAGTTCATCGCCGCTTCGGCGCTGGCCACGTCGCCGGTCGCGATCTGGAAGACCGCCTCGGAGATCTCCAGATCGCCGACGGCGTCGACGAGCTCGTTCAGCCGGACAATCTCCGCGTCGATCGCACCCTGCCCGGCGGACGGTTTGGGCGGCAGCCCCGTGGTGCCCCACGGAATGGAGTCGGACGCTGCGGCCTGGCGCACGCGCTGGCCATCGGCGACGTTGGCCGCGGCGATTCCGTCGGCCGGTTGGCCCGGATCCAGCTCCGACTTGTTCGCGACCAGCGGGTAGAGCTGGCGCAGCGCCAGAATGAATCCCTCGGTCCCTGGCACCGCGCGCGCGCGCAGCCCGCTCTCCAGCTCGAACCCCAGCAGCTCGCCGAGCGGCTGGCCGTCGCGCACGCCGTCGACCAGCAGGCGCGCGCGCCGCGCCCGTTCCGAAGGGAGCTCGATCGCGTACTTGGTCGGATCGCTCTTCTCGGCCATCCGCCCACTCCGCAGGATGGCGGCCGCGGTCGCGTGGCGCAGCGACGGAGCGTGCACGTAGCCGCCGTTGTCCGTCTGCACGAAGACCGTCCCGATCCCGGGAATGGGCCGCGTCGGCCTTACCACTGGACTCACGTCCTCGACAAAGCCGTAGCCGCCGAAGTAGGTCGTGGGCGAGTGCTCGCCGTCGGCCTCGTCTCCGCGGAAGTTGATGAATCGCCGCGTCGCCAACCCTGTCACCCAGGCGTCGAGCCGGTGAGACGCCAGGTCGAGCGCCTCGGTGAAGGCACGTTCGAGCTGGCTCACCGGCAGGGGAGCGAGCACCGCCAGCGCATCGAGGACCGGCTGAATTGGCGAGTCTGCAAGGATCGGCTTTCCGCTCGCGTCGATGTTCTTGACGACCTGTTCGAACGGTGTGTGCAGGTTGTTCGGCGGCTGTGTCGAGCTGAGGAGGCTGAACACGCTGGCCGGATCGGTGGTCGCCCCGATCCCGAACAGCTCGACGTCGATCAGCTTGGTCCCGAACAGCGTCGGGAAGCGAGTCCGCGCAGCGTCGACGACGTCGAGCAGCAACGAATGCCGCGCCAGCAGATACAGCAACGGGGTCAGCTCGTTTGGTGGCGCGGCGTTGAGCATGCCCCCCTGCGAATTCACCGCACTGAGCGGAAGGGCACTGTTGCCCAGGAACGCTAGGTAGTTCAGCGAATCGGTTGGTTGCGTCGGGTTCGCGATGGCCGAGACGAGCAGTCCCTGCTGCGGATGCGCGGTGACCAGGGGGCCCGCGTATTTCGAGATCGCGGACAGGAACGTCAGCTCGAAGATCCGCGCCCCGGCCCAGTCAGTGTGTTTCAGTGCGCCGAGGACCGTGTTCGCCATCTGGGCCAGTGCAGTGAAAGCGGCGCTGACGTCCTGGAGGATGAGCTGAAACACGTTGGTGACCGTCTGGATGCCCAGGCTGTTTCGAACGAAGACGCCGTCCGAGCTCGACTTCTGCGACAGGACCTTCATCAGATCCGTATTGCGGTCCGCCGACGTGCGCGGAACGGTCGGGACGCTTGCTGCCGCGGCGTTCTTCCAGTAGGGAAGCAGCCGGCGCATGACGTCGATGGCGATGGTGTTCTCGCGGAACCCAGGCACCATCCGCGACAGCGACATCGCGGGCAGTACGCCATAGGGGACCGCGCCGATCCGAAACGGCGGGATCGGCCCCTCGGCCGCGACCGAGCTCACGAAGAACTCCTTGGCGTCCGCAATGGTTTGCTCGTTGAAGATCGCGGCCCCGGTCCCATTCAGGTACGGCGGCGGGTTCATCATCTGGCGCATGAAGTACCCCAGCGTCGCGGGCCAGATGAGCTCGCGCATGCTCGCGCCGACGAGATTGTCCTGCTGGCCATTCACGGCCCCGCGCAAGAAGGTGAATGGACCGAAGTTGAAGGCCTCTGCCAGGACGTTCGCGTCGAAGTTGATGAAATTGGGATTGGGGGGAGGCCCGATTCGCTCGATCTGGAAGCTCTCCGCGCCCGAGGGATCCTTCATCGTGAACGGCGTCGGCCGGCCGGGGATGTTGTTGGTCGGCGTGCCCTGCGCGACCAGATCCATCCCGCGCGTGTAGTGATGGGCGTCGAACAGATCGGAGATCAGGTTCGCGCCGTCCTCGGGCGCCAGCGAGGTCTTCACGCCCAGCACGACCACGCGATCAAACCCGGTCTGCAGCTCGTCGGGCGCGAGATTGCCGATGTCGATCGCCATTCCCTTGGCCAGAGCCTCGCCGTAGCTCATGGTCCAGAGGATGTTGGATGGAATCTTGAA
>Ga0265342_10002206_pt1 | contig 17099 bp, 13 predicted proteins | sample 4CB327metaG_FD_203125 | JGI IMG/M metagenome (GOLD analysis project Ga0265342, IMG submission 203125) | Rhizosphere microbial communities from Carex aquatilis grown in University of Washington, Seatle, WA, United States - 4-CB3-27 metaG | ecosystem: Host-associated > Plants > Roots >...
TTCCTTTGGCTTACCCAGGCTAGCCAAGTCATCCCAAGACTGCGCTGCAATGAGAAAATCGAACTTGTCTCTTTCAGACTTGGGGGCGTATCCGAGAGCCTTCAGCGCTCCCGCTACATCGGAGCGCACTCCTACCTCAGCGTCCTTGAGGCAGACTACGAGGGGCGCTATGGCGCGTCCGTCCTTCACGGTACCCAGTGCTTTGGCGGCGCTGCTTCGCACGCTCCCCTGGTCGTCTTTCAAACAGGAGATCAACGGCTCAACCGTTCGGGCATCACCCAGGCGACCCAGGACCTGGGCTATATGGGAGCGAACGTCGACGTTGTCGTCGCTCAAGCGGGCATTGAGCGGCTCAACGGCCTTCGCATCCTTGCCCAATGCGGCCAAATCATCCCACGCACTCAGGGCAATCAGCAAACTCACTTGTTCACTTTCCGTCTTTGGAACGTCCTTGAGGTTACGCAACGCGGCGACAACTCCGGAGTGCGCCTGCGGGCTCGGGTCTGTCAGGCGAGCAAGGAGCGGCTCGACGGCACGTGCATCATGAAACTTACCCAACGCATCTGCGGCGCTACTGCAGACGCGCTCATCCTCGTCGCTCAAGCATGTAATCAAGGGCTCTACCGCTCGGGCATCCCCCAATCGACCAAGGATTTCGGCAATCTCGGAGCGAACACCGTAGGTGTCATCGCTCAGATGGGCAATGATCGGCTCGATGGCCTTTGCATCCTCGCCCAATTTCTCCAAGTCATCCCACGCATTCAAGGCTATGAGAAGGTCTACTTGTTCAGCTTCGGTCTTTGATGTTTTCTTCAGCTTCTGCAGATCGCTTTGCGCGTTATCTCTGAAGTCATAATTGTCGATCAAAGCTTTGAGGCGGACGATAAGCGGCGTAATCGCTTTCTCATCCCCTGATTGCATCAGTGCATCGATAACGTTGGAAAGTGCGTTTACTCCATCGGTAGTGCTCAAATCGGCAAAGCTTGCATCCTTCAGAGCGGCAATGAGCGGCCCAACGGCTGAGGGGTCGTTCAATTGGTACAGCGCGTAGGCGGCATCTCGTCGTACCATCTGATCTTCATCTTTCAAGCACTCAATCAACGGCTCAGTGGCACGTGCGTCTTTCAAGGCTCCCAACGCCTGGGCGGTGTAGGCGCGTACGATAGGTTCGTTGTCTTGCAGGCATGCAATCAGCGGCTCGACAGCCTGTACGTCCGCCAGGTCTTTCAGCTTACCGACGGCCCAGCAACGGACGTCACCAAAACGGTTCTTCAGAATGGTGACGAGTTGCGCGAGCGACGGCTCGCCGAGCGCGTCGAGTGCATCCTCGGCACCGCTGCGTATGTTGTCGTTTTCCGAATCCAAAGAGGCTATAAGGGGATCAACGGCTGGCTGACCGATCGCCACCAAGGCCTGGATCGCATCGTCTTGGTCATACACACTTTGTAACTGGGAAATTTGTTGCTGGATTTCGATCGTTTGACATCCAAGGAGATGTAACAGTGCAACACCAATCGGGAAAACCAGAAATACGACCCTAAACGAGCGTTTGAGCATGCTTTTTCTCCTCAGTTCCATTCGAGCGTTATGGGTCGTTCGGCATCGGCGGAGGCGCGGGGGGCGCGGGCTACGACATCCCTGCGGTTCATTTGAGAGTATAGCCTGTTTTTCGGTGTTTCGCCTCCCCCTCAGGGAGCTTGCATTTCCGACCCGGGGTCGTCATGCTTTGCGGATGACCGGCCGGGAACGAATACTGCGAACTCTGCGGCACGAAGAAGTGGACGCCCTGCCGAATGTCCCCATTACGATGATGAAGGCCGCGTCCGAGATAGGCGTGCCCTACCGGACCTACGCACTGGATCCGGAGGCGCATGTTCGCGGACAGATGGCGGTAAGCCGCGCATTCGGAATCGATCACGTTTCAGCCATATCCGATCCCGCCGTCGAAGCCGCCGACCTCGGCGCGCCGGTCATTTACCGCGAGGATGCCCCGCCCGCCCTTGACGATGCGGCTCCGCTCCTGGAGGACCCGCGACATCTCCTTTCACTTCGCATTCCCGATCCTTGGTCGTCGGACCGCATGCGCGCCCGACTCCAAGTCATCGCGCGTCTCAAGGAGGAGTCGGGGGGTGAAAAGGCAGTCGAGGGATGGATCGAAGGGCCGCTCGCCGAGGCGTGCGACCTTCGAGGGCTCTCCCGAATCATGACGGACTTCTACGACGCGCCGGCCTTCGTCCATGACCTCGTCGAGTTCGTGCTCGGGGTCGAAACGGCGTTCGCGCGGGCCCAGGTAGAGGCGGGCGCGGACTTCATCGGGGTAGGTGACGCCGCCGCCTCGCTCATCGGCCCCGCGCTCTACAAGGAGTTCGTTCTGGACGCGGAAAAGCGGTGCGTCGAGGAGATACACCGACTCGGGGTGCCGGTGCGGCTGCACATTTGCGGCAACATCACCCCCCTCTTGGGGATGCTCGCTCGCGTCAAACCTGATCTCGTGGATTTGGATTCGATGGTTTCCGTGGCGGCTGCCCGCGCGGCGTTCGGCCCCGAGATGTGCCTGGCGGGCAACCTCAATCCCGTCGCCGACGTGCGCAATGGATCGCCGGGGCGGATCTTCGAGCTTCTCAGCGCCTGTTTCAGGGACTCCGGATCGGCCAATTACATGGTCGCCGCCGGTTGCGAAGTCCCGCGCGACACCCCGCCGGAAAACCTGCTGGCCCTGGCCGATTTCGCTCGCACGCACGCGCCCACCGCCCCGTCTCCTTGACACTGAACTCCGCCCGGCGTTTCATCGAATCATGATCACCCTTACCATTGACAAGGAAGCGCGCGCCCGAAACATCGGCCGGTGTCGAGAAAAGCACATCACGCTGCCGACATTCGCGCAGATGAAGGAGCCGGCAAGCGCACCGCCACGCGTGCGCGAAGGGCTTCGCTCCGTGGGCTTGTGGGACGTGAATCCATTGAATCTTTTCCGCATCACCTGGCGCAACGATCCGGTGGAAAAGGGAGGCCTTTTCGGCGATGTGAACGCCATCGAGCTCCCCTCCACCCTTACCGGGGTCCCGGCGCGCATCATCGCCCTGGTGGGCAAATGGTTTCCCACGGGGGCCCACAAAGTAGGCGCTACTTATGGCTGTCTCGCGCCGGCGCTCGTGACCGGTCGATTCGACTCCAGCCGTCAAAAAGCCGCCTGGCCCTCCACGGGCAACTTCTGTCGCGGCGGAGCCTTCAATTCCGCCCTGCTGGGTTGCCAGTCCATCGCGATCCTGCCGGAGGGAATGAGCCGGGAGCGCTTCGCGTGGCTTTCCACGATCGCGGGGGAAGTCATAACGACGCCCGGCAGTGAGAGCAACGTCAAGGAAATTTTCGACAAATGTCACGAGCTGCACCGAGACAGGGGTGATGACATCGTTATCTTCAATCAATTCGAGGAGATGGGAAACTACCTTTGGCACCACGAGATCACCGGCGCGGCCCTCGTCCGCCTGGCCGAGCGCGTCCTGGAAGGACGCGGGGCGAGGGCGGCGGGAACCGAAGTCCGCGCCTTCGTTTCATCCACCGGCTCGGCCGGAACGATCGCGGCCGGCGACCGACTGAAGGAGGTGCTCCCCGGTGTGAAGATCGCGGCCGCCGAGGCGCTCCAATGCCCGACGCTGCTCGCAAACGGATATGGCGCGCATCGCATCGAAGGCATCGGTGACAAGCACGTGCCCTGGATCCACAACGTCCGCAATACGGACGCAGTGGTCGCGGTGGATGACGCGGACTGCATGAACCTCCTGCGTCTTTTCAATGAGAAGGAAGGAAAGGCGTGCCTCGCCCGTTACGGCGTTCCTGCTGAAAGCATTGTTCGCCTTCCGCTTCTGGGCATTTCGGGGATCGGTAACGTGCTGGCCGCCATCAAGCTGGCCCGGTACTACGAAATGTCGGAGAAGGATGTCGTCTTCACCGTCCTCACCGATTCCATGGATCTGTACGGATCGCGATTGACCGAGCTCACGAAAACGAACGGGCTTTTTGACCGCGATGCTGCGGTCGCCGCATGGGCGGGCTCTCTTGCCGGGCAACGCCCCGACAGTGTTCTGGAGCTCACCTACCCCGAGCGACGACGCGTGCACAACCTGAAGTATTACACGTGGATAGAACAGCAGGGGCGCGACGTGGCAGAGCTGAATGCCCAGTGGTATCAGAAGGACTACTGGTCTTCGATTGCCGCGCAGGCCCCGTCCATCGATGCGTTGATCGAGGATTTCAATCGTGAGGTGGGGATCGCCTGATGCGCTTCCACTACGAGTGCGTCACCTGTGGGCGTCCTGCAGACTCCGACGATCTCATGTATGAATGTCCCCAATGCTCCGCGGTCAAGGTCGACAGTCTGCTGGGGCAAGGATACCCCCGCGGGTATCTCTCGGTGACGTACGTGCCGAAGGAGCGCATTCGACGGGGTCAGACCATCGACCCTTTGGCCATGCTTCCCGTCCCGGTTACTGGCGCCAGGGCGTTTCCCATCGGCGTGACGCCGTTGGTCGAGCCGGAGCGCCTGCGTGCATCCACGGGATTTGCGAATCTGTACCTGAAAAACGACACCCTCAATCCGTCGGGATCGCTGAAGGACCGCGCGTCGATGCTCGTGGCTGAAATGGCCCGCGCGTCGGGTGAGACTCGGGTTGCCCTGGCTTCCACCGGCAACGCAGGGGCCTCCATGGCGTGTCTGGGTGCGGCATATGGTCTACAGGTGGTGCTCTTTGTTCCCGCCGCGGCGCCGCGTGCCAAGCTCCTTCAATCTCTTCTCTACGGAGCGCGCGTCGTGCCGGTACGTGGCACCTACGACGATGCTTTTGCCCTTTCTATCGAGTACACGCGGCGCGCGGGCGGCATCAACAGGAACACCGGTTTCAATCCATTCACGGTCGAAGGGAAAAAAACAATTTCTTTGGAGATCTATAATCAGCTCGGTGGCAGGGCGCCCGACATCCTCTATGTTCCCACCGGCGACGGCGTGATCATTTCAGGTGCGTACAAGGGCTTTGTCGATCTGGAGAAGATGGGCGCGACGGACCGCGTGCCGACACTGGTCGCAGTTCAGGCTGATGGCAGCAACGCCATCTGGCAAGCGATGCGCAACGGTGGAGAGCCGGTCCTGAGCGGCACGTCCACCATCGCGGACTCGCTCTCCGTCTCGCGCCCGGCGGCGGGTGCAATGGCCACCGGCTTTCTGCGTCGTTATGGAGGCAGGGCCACCGCGGTAAGCGATGCAGAGATCAGCAACGCCCAGGCATCCCTGGCCCGGGATGCTGGGCTGTTCGTCGAGCCATCTTCGGCAGTCGCGTGGGCAGGGTTCCTGAAGGATTCACCTGCACTAGATCCTCACGCGACCGTCGTGGTGCTTCTGACAGGCACGGGATTCAAGGACACCGCGGCGGCGGAAAGGCTCGTGACCATGCCGGAGCCCTGCGAGCCGAATCTGGAAGCCGCGATGGCGCTGCTTAGGAAACGAAGACCTTGAACTTCTCCGCGGCGCTTGCCGCATCAGGGGCATAGCCGTCGGCGCCGATTTCTTTCGCGTACTGATCGGTGAGGGGCGCGCCGCCGACCATGATCTTGACCTTCTTGCGCATGCCTTCCTTCTCGAGCTTGTCGATGACTTCCTTCATGCCCGTCATTGTCGTGGTGAGGAGTGCCGACATGCCCACCGCCTTGGCGTCGGGATTGTCCTTCAGACCCTGGAGGAACTTGTCACCGGAAACGTCGATGCCGAGATCCACCACGTCGAGGCCGGCGCCTTGCGCCATCATCTTCACGAGGTTCTTGCCGATGTCGTGGAGGTCGCCCTTTACGGTGCCCAGGAGCATCTTGCCCACCGGCTTCACCCCCGCCTTCACGAGCTCGGGCTTCAGGATTTCCATTCCCTGATTCATGGCGCGGGCCGCGATCAGGACTTCGGGGATATACACTTCGTTCGCCTTGAAGCGCTTGCCGATCTTTTCCATGCCGTCCAGAAGACCCTTGTTCAAAACGTCAGCGGCCGGAGTCCCAGCAGCGAGCAATGCCGTGGTGAGCTCTTTCGCCTTGGGCGCGCTGCCCTTCTGGATCGCCTCTGACAGTTCCTGCAGTGTGGCCATCGTGTCCCTCCGTTATCTCAGTATGCAATGACTGTATCCCGCGCGCGGAGGGCGATATTGTATCTCACGTCCTTTTTTTTGTAAAATCATGCTGTATAGAGGTTTCATGCAGGAAATCATCAGACGCATCACCAGGCTCGCCGCCGAGTACAAAGCCGCCACGGGGCTGCCATTGCTGCTCGTAGACGCGGAGGGACGGGAGATCTGGCGCTCCTCGGCGGGGTGCGCCGTATGCGCCCGCCTCGCAACATCGCCCAAAAAAAACGCGTTGTGTCGCGACTATCGACGCACCGCGATCGAAGAATCCTTTCGATGGGGCGAGCCGTTCATTTCCATCTGTCCGCTCGGTCTCGTAACATTCGCCGTTCCCTTTTCCCAGGAGAAGCGTCTCTCCGGTGGGCTCCTGAGCGGCTTTTCCATCTTTCCCCAGATGGAGTCGGACATGCGTGAAGAGGTAGCCGAAAGGATTCGGCGGCATCGTCTTCACGCCGACATGGGTCCCCGCGCGCGGCTGCGCTTCCGCGTGGTGCCTTCCGAGAGCCTCCGCAGAAGCTCACATCTCCTTTTCGATCTCACGGCGGCCTATGGCATGAACGACATCGAACAGATCGCCGAGAGCCGGGAAAAGAGCATCCAGCAGTTTACGATCGCCAACTATCTGGCAGAGGCGCGTGACGGCTCCGGCGATCTGCTCACATCGCTTGCCAGCATGCAGAACGAGATCATCGACAAGGTGGTTCTTGGCGATCTGGGAGGCTCCCGCGAGATCATCAACCGTTTTCTCGGCGTCATATTCCTCGAGAGCGGCATGAACTTCGACATGCTGAAGGTGCGCCTTCTGGAGCTCATCGTCATCATTTCCCGTGCCGCCATGAGCAAAGGCATCAGCGCCGACGGCCTTTTGGGACCCCGCTATTCGTACCTTACCGACATCAACGCCGCAACCGAGTTCGACGACCTGTTCTGGCGGGTCACCAAGGCGCTGGAAAACTTCACGCGAGCGATTTCGGAGGAACGGGGGCGCACGGCGCTCGTGCGCATGACGCGGATGAGGGATTTTCTTTCACGACGATTCGCGACGAAAGTGAGCGCGCGGGAGGTCGCCGATGCGGCGGGATTGAGCGTGAGCCGGGCGCTCCACCTGTTTCGCCAGGAAGCAGGGATGTCGCTATCCGCGTACATTGCCTCCCAACGGGTGGACTATGCCCGCTACCTGTTGCGCAACACGGATCGCAGCATGGCGGAGATCGCTTCAGATTGCGGTTTTTTCGACCAGAGCCATTTCACGAAAACTTTCCGAGCGGTGGAGGGCCTGCCGCCGTTGCGGTATCGCAAGTCCGCACAGGATCAGCTCCCTCACAAGGCATAGATTCGAATCGGCTCTACCCCTTGATGACCTCTTCGATCCCTTTCACGAGCTTCTCTACGTACGCTGGAAAGTCGGTTATCTCGCTTCGGAGGATGCGAAACCCGATCGCCCCTTCGTGGCCGCCGCCGTTTGCAATGGAAAAATGAGTGAGGAGCCCCCGCAAGTCGTATTTCTTCCACGCCCCGGCGCGCCGAAGGCGGAATTGCACGAGCTCGCTCCGCTCGGGGTTGTCGTAGTAGGCGACAAGACCGAGCTTGCCGCTCTCTTCGGCCAGACGATCGGCCAGCACGCGCGCGGTGGACACGATGGTGTCCTCGTCGCACCCCGCGTACAGCGGCGCCATGTCCTCCGCCGACAGGGCCACGAGTCCCACCGAGCCAACCACCCGGCGCCGGTCCATCATGTACGTGAAGCAGCCCTCCTCGTGCGTAGAAAGCTTTTGCAGCTCGCTGAAGACCTGATCCGCCGTGAAGAAGTTCGACTTCTTCGTGGTTCGGCGCGAAAGCATCTCGTTGAACATGCCGGAGAAGATCTGGTAGTACTTCTTCTCGCGTCGGGACTTCAAATACTGGCCCATATTGGAGTCGCCGATGATCCCCGTGAGGATGGCAAGCACGAGATTTCGAGGAAAGAGCTCCGTGATCTGATGGCGTTCCAGAAGAGCGGTGCGGCCCTGGAGCTTCAGGAGGATGTGGCCCACGAGCTCGCTCGCGGAGGAAGCCTCCGTGACAAATCGGTATCCTTCGTCCCCGAAGTAGCCGCTGTCGGCTCCCAAATGATGGTCGATTTCCACGCGCAGGACGCGGGGGCTCTTCAGGAGCTCGCGCACCGCGGGGCTTGCCTCGATCATGGAAGGTTTCGGCGTGTCGCAGAGCACCACCGTGTCGATATCGGACGGCGGGACCTCGGCGGCCTCGAGGAGAGGGATCGCATTGTAGCGGCAAATGTCGAGAAGGTACTTGAAACGCTCGTGCACCTGGCTGCCCATGTACAACACCACGTCCCGATAGAACATGTGCAGAATGAGGGCGAATGAAATCATCGCGGAGACGCAGTCGTCGTCCGGGCTCTGATGGCCGAGGATGAGAAAATGCCGACGCGTCGTGATGGTATCGATGATGCGATCGATGGTGGCGTTCTTTTCGTGGATGGTGCGGATGGCGCTTTTGGTGAGGGGATGCTCCGGCTCCACGCGCGCGGGGACGACGGCGCACACGACACGATTGCGCCCTTCCTCCTTCGCACGATAAAGGGCGGCATCCGCGGCCGCGCGAAGGCCCGAGAGCTCGGTGGCGTGCGCGGGAAACCCGGCAACCCCCATGCTGGACGTGACCGTCGTGAGGGGACCATTCAGACCCTTCAGGATCTCCAGGCGGGCAACCTCGGCGCAAACGGCGGACATGAGCTCGGTGGCGTGGTCGGGCTCCGTCTTGGGGAGGATGATCACGAACTCGTCTCCGCCGTAGCGGGCGATGACGTCGGTCTCGCGGAGCAGGGAACGAAAAATACCGGCGGCGGATTTGATGGCCTCATCGCCCTTGGCGTGCCCATAGGACTCGTTGATTTCCCGAAAGTGATCCAGGTCAACCATGACCAAAGACAGCGGCTCTCCTTGCTCGCCGGCTTCGGCGAGGTAAGTGCCCAGCGAGTCCTCGAGAAATCGGCGGTTATAGACCCCCGTGAGCTCGTCGGTGACGGCACGTTTGCGGGCCCCTTCGCCCCACTGCACCATTTCAGAGACGAACTCGCTCGTACCCCGCAGACGCTGGGTTGTGATGTGCAGCATCCGATACATGAGCTTCATGGCGACCTTGGGATGCAGGGAGATGACATCGCCGAAGGCATCCTTTGACAGGCTGTACAGCGTGCTCTTTTCCAGGGCCGAGCACGTGGCGGATCGGGGGGCATTGTCGAAGATCGACATCTCGCCGAAAAAATCGCCCGGGGCGAATTGCGCGATTTCCCGATCACTGCCGTCCGGAAGGCGAATGCTGACGGCAGCCTTGCCGGTGGCGAGGATGTACAGGTCGTTGCCCGGCTCGCCCTCGTGGAATAGAATCTCTCCGGCATCGAGTGAAACGGTGGTGAGGTGATCCGCTACATTCTCGATCTCATGGGAGGCGAGGAGAGAGAAAACGCCCACCTGCGACAGGAGAGCCGCTGAGCCGCTTTTCATCACCCTTCCTCCACGAGTATACGGTCCCCGCCGGCGTTTCGCGCGCTCCACAGCTGCTCGTACGCGCGCGCCACGAGCGCCCGCGCGTCGGGCGCCGGCGTAGGATGCGTGGAGGTCCCCACGCTCGCCGTGATCACGAAGCTGTCGGTGCCGGTGATGGCGCGCACGTCAATGGCACGCACCGCGGCGCGCAACGCCTCCGCCGCCGCCGAGGCCTCGCGTGCGCCGCGACCCGGGAGAATGAGACAATACTCGTCCCCGCGGAAGCGCGCGCCCATGTCCCCGTCGGCGAGATGACTTTTCACGAGCTCCGCCAGAAGCATGAGAGTCTTGTCGCCGGCCTCATGGCCGTAGGTGTCGTTGATGGTCTTGAAGTTGTCCGGCTTCACCACGAGGAGGCTCGTACGGGGCTGCGCCGCCACGATGCGCGGCAGCTCCTCCTCCAGGAAGACGCGATTGAAGAGACCCGTAAGGCGATCACGGTGAAGCTGCTTTTTCAATTCCTCGATCCAGGGGGTCTTTTCCGAGATGAGCTTGTCTATGGCGCGTATGCGGCCGGCGATCTCACCGAGGAGCTGCCGAAGGATCCGGGCGAACTGGCCGGGATGCTTTTCAAGAATGTCGGCAAACTCGTGGCCATCGGGAAAAACCAGCAGCGTGCTCTCCCCCTCGGAGATCGCCGATGCGCTGCGGGGTGCCGTGTCAAGGAGGTCAAGCTCGCCGAACACCTCGCCGTCGACAAATCGCGCGATTTCCTGGCTCGTCTCCCCTTCCTCGGCCCGACGGATGCCCACCGTCCCCGACCGTATGAGGTAGAGCTCCTCGCGATGCGAACCCTGCGCGAAGATCACTTCACCCGAAGCGAAGGTTCGATAACCGCTGTAACGCGCGATGAGGCGCAGGTCTTCCGGGTCGAGGGAGGCGAAAAGCGACGCCTTGCTGAGAAGCCCTGCCTTCTGTGCCTGATCTGATACGTTTTTTTTCATGCCAAGGTAGAAAGTACAGCCAACAGGGGCCACTCTTCAAGTCAGGGCATCGGGACATTCACACCCGCGCCGCGAGAGGGCGGATTTCGTTGAATCCGATCAGGAGTGTCGCAAGATCGTTCGTCAGAGGAAAGCCGAAGCTCGTGCGTACGAATGTGTCGGCGGCAAGCGACGGACTGATGGAAAGGATCGCGCCAATGCCCAATTCCGTAGCGAGTCGTTCCAGCTCGAGGAATGGGATAGGGGGCAGGAGAAAGGAGCAGGGCACCTGAGGACCAGTGCGGCGATTTGGGAAAATCACGAACGAGGTGTCCAAAGGGATGGTTGGTTCCTGATAGGATGATCCGCCCTCCATCACCTCCTCGCCTACAACGTTGTAGCGAGCTCCTTCTATAGTAATGACGTGGTCGCCGCCTTCCGGCGCCCCCTCCTCTACGAGAAAAACGGTCGGCATCCGTGGTGGGCGAAAACGCGTGTCTTTCAGGATGACAAAACAACGATCACGCTGGGCGAGGAGTCCAACGCCGATGTTTCTCACGGGCAGGACGGAGGAGGTCTCATAGTGTCGTTCATGCTCGATGAGTCGGCTGCGCTGCGTATCGTCGAGCTGGGCGACGTTGATGACGCCGTGGAGATTCTTCAAGATTTCTCGGACACGGTCCGCTGTCGATTCCTCTTTCTCCATCGCGTAACTCGGCACGTAAGTTTATACGCGTCGTCTGCTGACGGCAAGAGAGGCAAAGACCAGCGGCGCCTGTGAAACAAGAACTCCCGCGAACATGATGAAGCAGCCGGCTACCCCGCGCAGCGGGAGGCGCTCGCCGAGAACAACCAATCCGCCGAGTGCGGCGAATACACTTTCCAGGCTGAGAAGGATCGCGGCATGCGCGGGGGGCGCGCTGCGTTGCGCCACGACCTGCAGCGTGTATGCAACGCCGACGGAGAGAAGGCCGCCGTAGAGGATGGGGCCGGCCGCGGCGAGAATCGCCTCCCAGCGGACGTGCTCGGTGAGCCCCGCCCCCGCCGCGCTCAGGATCGAGCAGACGGCGAATTGGACGCAGGAAAGGCGCACCGGATCGGTACGCGGTGAAAGCCAGCCGACCACCTGCACGTGCGCGGCCCAGAAAAAGGCGCCGATGAGAACAAGGAGGTCTCCCTTTTCAATGGAAAATGATGCGGTGACGCTGAGAAGGAAAAGCCCGCCCACCGAGAGCACCGCACCCACCCAAGCACTCCATCCCGCGCGCTGTCGCCAGAGGAGTCCCGAGAGGGGAACCAGGACCACGTAAAGACCTGTGATGAATCCCGCCTTGCCCGCGGTGGTAGAGACGAGTCCGATCTGTTGCAGGGAGGCACCGATGACGAGTATCACGCCCGCCAGGAGACCGGCCAAAACCGGTGAGATGCGCGCTGGAGTCGGACCTGTCGAGGAGGTCGGACGAGCCTGGTCACGGGACGGACGACCGCGCATGAAGAGGATGAGAGGCACGAGGGACAGGGAGCCCAACGCAAAGCGCACGGCGTTGTAGGTATAGGGGCCCACGTGATCCATTCCCATGCGTTGCGCAACGAAAGCCAGACCCCATATCACGGCCGTGAGCAAGAGGAGAGAATCGTTGAGGAGGACTGAGCCGGCGCGGCGCATTGTGCACACCCTACCGGGGAGCGCCGCGGAAGGCAAGACCTGCCGCGCAGTTCCCGTTTTCCCGCGGGCATCACGCGCCAAAGCGCGGTAGTGTACGTTACCGCGCTTTCGCACGGATCGTCGCCGGCGGACCTGCGTGACGGGCGCGAATGTCACGGTGTACCGTGACGGCTCAAATGTCACGGTGTACCGTGACGGCCTTGCCCCTAACGGCCGAACTCGCTATCATTTCTCGTCGTATGAACACGGGAAAACTTGTTCGTCTCAATAGGATTTTCGCGCACGCTTCGGGACGTCTGTGCTCGGTCGCCGTAGACCACTTCATGGGTTACCAGACCGGTCTGCCCGCTGGGCTGCGCGATGTGCCTGCAGCGATTAGGGCTTTGGTGAAGGGTCGTCCAGATGCCATCACGATGCAGATCGGAATGGCGCGCAACGCATGGGAGCCCTACGCGGGGTCGGTGCCCCTCATTCTCCAATCGTCCATGATCAGGCTCGACGACTCCGCAATGGCCCAGGCAGCGTCCCCTGAAGACGCGATTCGCCTCGGCGCCGACGGCTTCGCGATCGCCTGCTTCGTGCGTGGACCCAGCGAGTGGCAATACATGCAGATGGTCGCCAAGGCCATCAAAGAGGCGGATCGATACGAGATGCCGGTGATCTGCCACATCTATCCCCGCGTCTACGCGAACGGTAAGGTCGATATCTCATTCACGCCGGAAGACATAGCGTGGGCGGCGCGGTGCGCGGCTGAGCTCGGCGCGGACGTAATCAAGGTTCCCTATTGCGGTGACGTCAATTCTTACGCGCAGATCATTTCGGAGAGCCCCGTTCGTGTTGTCGCGGCGGGAGGGCCCAAAGCCTCCGATCTGAGAAGTTCCCTTGCCATGATCGCCGATGTCGTGAAAAGCGGCGCCGCCGGCGCGACGATCGGGCGAAACATCTGGGGTTTTGACAACGTGACGGCCAATGTGAAGGCATTCAAGGCCGTGATCCACGAAGGCATGAGCGCTGAGGATGCCCTCCGCAAAGCGGGGCTCTAGCGAGCCTCAAGGGGGCTCTAGCGAGCTGACCTCACGGTTCATATTCCCGCACCCTTCCACTGCCGACCGTGACGGATTCCTGGCGGTTGGCGGAGACCTGAAGCCAGGGACACTCCTCCTTGCCTATGGCAACGGGATTTTTCCCTGGACGACGCACCCCATCACCTGGTGGTCCCCGGATCCTCGCGCCGTGATACCCATCGGGGCGCTTCATGTTTCCCACAGCCTGAAAAAGTTCCTTCGCCACGCGTCCTTCACGATCAGCTTCGACACGGCATTCACCCAGGTCATGCGTGAATGCGCAGGTCCGCGCCCGGGACGGGACGGGGTATGGATCAGCCCGCAGTTCATCACGGCCTACACCCGACTCCACACATTGGGATACGCGCATTCGGTGGAAGTCTGGCAGGACGCACGGCTCGTGGGTGGCTTGTATGGCGTCGCCATCGGTGGTCTCTTTGCCGGCGAATCCATGTTTTCGGGAGAGGAAAATGGCTCAAAGGTGGCCCTCGTAGCCATCGAAGAGCGGCTGCGCCTGGCGGGTTATACCCTTTTTGATGTGCAGTTTCTCACACCACACCTGGTGTCGATGGGCGCCGTGGAAATGCCGCGCAGTGAATATCTCCAGAGGGTTCATGAAGCGGTAGGGATAAAGACTCAATTCCTCTCGGGATAGAACGAGCGGCCCAAGGCCCCGGCAGGGCGGCTCATGGCAGGACGGAGAGTACCACCTCGTCCTTTTCGATGTCGGCACGGGCGGCTCCGCCGCCGGAAAGCCTGCCGAAGAGAATCTCCTCGACGAAGAAGTCCTTGATCTTCGTGGAGACAAGGCGGGCGATCTCGCGCGCGCCGAACTCTTCCGAATAGCCGCGTGTCGCCAGCCATGACATGCAGCCCGGTGTCACCTCGAGAGTCACGTTCTTGAGGGCAAGCTCGGCCTGGAACTCCGCGATTACCTTCCCCACGACCCGCAGGACGATCTCGTGCCCCAATCCATTGAACTGAACGACGGCATCCAGCCGATTGCGGAACTCCGGGGAAAAGAATCTTTCAACGGCATCCGACACCGCGTCGCGATCAACGACTCTTTCCCCGAAACCGACCAGCGGCTTTCCCAGCTCGCGCGCGCCGGCGTTGGAGGTCATGATGAGGATCACGTTGCGGAAATCCGCCTTCTTCCCGTTGTTGTCGGTCAGAGTTGCGTAATCCATGATCTGTAGGAGCATGTTGTAGATGTCCTGGTGAGCCTTCTCGATTTCGTCGAGAAGAAGCACCGCGTGCGGACTCTTCCGCACCGCGTCGGTGAGGAGCCCCCCGTCGTCGTAGCCGACATACCCCGGAGGGGCGCCGATGAGACGCGACACGGTATGTTTCTCCTGATACTCGCTCATGTCGAAGCGCAGGAGTCCGATACCGAGCACTGCCGCCAGTTGCCGCGCGAGCTCCGTTTTTCCCACACCGGTAGGACCGGCGAACAGGAGCGATGCGACCGGCTTGTCGCGCTCGCCGAATCCCGCGCGGGACTTGCGGATGGCCCGCACTACGAGATCCACCGCCGTGTCCTGCCCGAAGATGCGGCTCTTCAACGCGGGCTCGAGAGTCTTCAGCTTTTCCCGCTCGTCAGAAGAAACGCTCGCCTCCGGTATCTTGGCGATGCGCGCGACGATCTGTTCGATCACGCGGACTCCGACCTCGCGAGGCGCATCGGGCGGTTCGGTCTCATCCCCGTAGATGCGCACCCAGGCCCCCGCCTCATCCAGGACGTCGATGGCCTTATCGGGCAGATGACGGTCGTTGATGTATTTCGCGGAGAGCTCGGCCGCGGCCTTCAGGGCCTCCTCCGTGTAGCGGACCACGTGATAACTCTCGTACTTCTCGCGCAGCCCCTGGAGGATCAGGAGTGTCTCGGCTACCGTGGGCTCGGGCACGTCGATCTTCTGGAATCGCCGCGAAAGTGCGCGGTCCTTGTCGAAGTACTTGCGGTAGTCCTCGTAGGTCGTGGAGCCGATGCATCGCACCTTGCCCGAGGTGAGGACGGGCTTCAGGATATTGGAGGCGTCCATCGACCCACCGGAAACGGATCCGGCTCCAACCACGGTATGGATTTCATCGATGAAAAGGATCGACTTCTCCTGCTTCTCCAGCTCCTGGATAACCTTCTTGAGTCGTTCCTCGAAATCCCCCCGGAACTTCGTACCGGCGAGCAAGGCGCCCATATCCAGCGCATACAGTCGATAGTCGCGCAGTGCCTTGGGAACCTTCGCGTCAACGATCATCTGGGCCAAACCCTCGGTAATGGCGGTCTTGCCTACCCCGGGCTCCCCGACGTGCAAGGGATTGTTCTTCAAGCGACGGCAGAGAACTTGGATGGTGCGCTGCAGGATCTCCTCACGTCCGATGAGGGGATCTATGCCGCCCGCCCGCGCCTTTGCCGTCAGATCCACGGTGAATGTCTGCAGCGGAGAGGGCCGCGTCCGCCGGGTGGATGGCCCCGGTTGCGCCCCTTCGACGGCTTCCGCTTCGTCCTCCTCTTCCTCGTCGTCCATTTCGATGTCCGGGTAGACAGTGACGCCGTGGGAAATGAAGGAGAGCAGCGCCAGTCGATCAATGCCCTGACGTGAAAGAAAATGCGCCGCGTAGGATTCCTTCTCTTCGAGCATGGAGGCCAGGATATCGTCTATTTCCACGGAATCCTTTTCCGAGGAGGCGGTGTGAAGGATCGCGTTCTCCATGACCGACTGGAAACCGGCCGACTGGATGGGTTTGGAGTTGTCGACAATGGGCACGCGTGTCTTGAAGAACTCCTCCAGATCATGAGCCAGCCCCTCCACGTTGCCGCCGCAGGAGAGGATGATCTCGCGGCCGCGATCGAAGAAGAGCGACGCGTAGAGCACGTGCTCAGGGGTGAGGTATTCATGGCCGCGCGACTCCGCTTCATGATAGGCGGCGACAATGATCTCGTTCAATTCAGAAGAAATATCCATTCACGCCTCTTCATAGCTCGCGCGCAGCGGGAACTCGCTCTGACGCGCCATTTCGTGCACGTGGGAAACCTTGGTGGCGGCGATGTCGTACGTAAAGACGCCGACAACGCCATGGCCCTTTTTGTGGACATCGAGCATGATCTTCGTCGCCTCGGCCGCCGGCTTGTGAAAAACCGTGACGATCACTTTCACCACGAAGTCCATCGTGGTGTAGTTGTCATTGTGCAGGATCACCCGATAGAGCTTCGGCTCCTTGAGACGAGGCTTCTGTTGTAGACCGGTCCCTTCTTGAAAGTCGCCGGCAGGCTCGTACGGCATGGGAATGCGCGCTCCTTCTTCTATAATAGCGTGCGGGGCACCATCCGCCAAGCGATGCCGCCCCGTGCTTCCCTATCGCGCGTCGATCTGCTTGAACTCGTAGACCCTGCCGGTGCGCGGCTCGCGAACAAGGACGCCGAAACCGAGCAGAGCGATGATCGCGACGGTGATGCCGATCGAGAATACCGACGGGTAGCTGCCGGTGGCGTCGATCACGCGACCGGCCAGCGGCGTGGCAGTGGCCACGAAAGGAAGCAGGAAGACACCGCCGATCGCGGTGAGATCGGCAACGTCGATGGATGGGCACAGCTCGACGCTCATGTTCACCAGCATGAAGCTCCCCGAAATGTTCACCACGGAATACAGGGCGTACGCGGCGCATATGGCGGGAAAGCTGCGCGCGGCAATGGCGGTGATGTAGAAGGCGATCAGGAGCAATGACTGCACGGCGCCCAC
>Ga0265342_10002207_pt1 | contig 17094 bp, 18 predicted proteins | sample 4CB327metaG_FD_203125 | JGI IMG/M metagenome (GOLD analysis project Ga0265342, IMG submission 203125) | Rhizosphere microbial communities from Carex aquatilis grown in University of Washington, Seatle, WA, United States - 4-CB3-27 metaG | ecosystem: Host-associated > Plants > Roots >...
GACTGCCGTTTGCCGTGCGTTCGGTGCAACCCGTGTTGATGGATCTGGATCCGCAAATTGAAGAAGCCGCCGTGGTCCTGGGCGCTTCGCGCATTCGCACCTTCTTCCGTGTGATTTTGCCGGTGCTTACGCCGTCGGTCATCACGGGCTTCACGTTGGCGTTTGCGCGCGCGGTGGGCGAATACGGTTCGGTGGTCTTCATTTCGGGCAATCTGCCGGGGCAGACCGAGATCGTGCCGCTTCTGATCGTGACGAAGCTGGAACAGTTCCAGTATCCTCAGGCCACCGCGCTGGCCGTGGTCATGTTGGTGGGCTCGCTCGTCACCTTGCTGGCGGTGAATCTTCTGCAGGCCTGGAATCGCAGGTGGGTCTCGCATGGTTCGTGAGGCTGCCGGCATCCTGATGCCCCGGACGGCCAGTCCGGCCCGCTCCGAACCGTTGCCGGTTCGCTTGGCCCTGCTTGGCCTCGGTTTTCTGTTCTTGTTGCTGGTCGTGGTGTTGCCGCTGGTCGCGGTGTTCACCCAGGCATTCGAAAAGGGGATCCGGGCCTATCTCGGGGCGCTGTCGCAACCCGAGACCTGGGCCGCGATCAAGCTGACCCTGCTCACGGCCGTCGTCGCGGTTCCGCTCAACACGGTCTTTGGCGTGACCGCCGCGTGGACGCTCACCAAGTACCGCTTCCCAGGTCGCAGCATTCTGCTCACCCTCATCGATCTGCCCTTCACCGTTTCGCCCGTGATTTCCGGGCTGATCTTCGTGTTGCTCTTCGGCACGCGCGGAATCTTCGGATCGTGGCTGGACGCCCATGGCTACAAGATCGTGTTCGCCACGCCCGGCATCGTGTTGGCCACAATTTTCGTCACCTTTCCCTTCGTGGCACGCGAAATCCTGCCTGCGCTGCAAGCCGCGGGAAACGCCTCGGAAGAGGCGGCCTTGACCTTGGGCGCGGGCGGCTGGCGGATCCTATTTCGGGTGACCTTGCCCAAGATCAAGTGGGCGCTCATTTATGGTGTCATCTTGTGCAACGCCCGCGCCATGGGCGAGTTTGGCGCGGTGTCCGTGGTTTCTGGCCACATCCGCGGTGTCACCAACACCGTGCCCTTGCAGGTCGAGATCCTCTACAACGAATACGATTTCGTCGGCGCCTTCGCCGTGGCCTCGCTGCTGACCCTGCTTGCCCTCGTCACGTTGATCATCAAGAAAGTCGTGGAGCACCGACAGGCCCGCCTGGTCGAAGGAAGGAATCGATGAAGGTCCGCGTGGAACGACTCACCAAGCAGTTCGGGGCGCAAGGTCTTCCCGCAGTCATGGAGGCGACCTTCGACTGTGCCGACGACGGCATCACGACGCTGCTTGGTCCCTCGGGTTCGGGCAAGACCACGATCTTGCGCATCATCGCGGGACTTGAAACGGCCGACGATGGTCGCGTGCTCGTCGGCGACGAGGACATCATCCATACACCGGCGCGCAAGCGCGGTTTCGGGTTTGTATTTCAAAACTTCGCGCTCTTCGACCACATGAACGTGCGCGAGAACATCGCCTTCGGACTGCGCGTGCGTAAGGCGACCAAGGCGGACATCCAAACGCGCGTGGACGAGCTGCTGGGCTTGGTGCAGTTGGAAGGCTTCGGCGATAGGTACCCGACGCAGCTTTCGGGTGGGCAACGCCAGCGCGTCGGATTCGCCCGCGCCCTGGCACCCCAGCCCAAGCTGCTTTTGCTTGACGAACCCTTCGGCGCCCTCGATGCGCGTGTGCGAGCCGAGCTGCGCGAATGGTTGCGCCGTCTGCACGACGCGACTCATCTGACGACCATCATGGTGACGCACGACCAGGAAGAGGCTTTGGACCTTTCCGACTGTTTGGTGGTCATGGATCGGGGCAGAATCCAGCAAGTCGGCACGCCCTCCGAGGTCTACACGTCCCCGGCGACATCGTTCGTTGCGTCCTTCGTGGGCTCTGCCAACGTCCTGCGCGGCCAGGTTCAGGAAGGTCGCGCTCAAGTCGGGGCCACGTCGTTGAGCCTACCCGGCCATGTTTCCGAGGGCGCCCAAGTGAGTGCGGTGGTACGGCCACACGACATCCGCATCGCGCGCCAGCCGGACGAGAGAGCGAACTCCGCGGAGCCGCATCGGGCGATTGGACGCATCAAGCGCATCGTCGATCTGGGGACGCACATGAAGCTGGACCTGGGGCTGACCACGCACGAACTGGTGACAGTGCACGTCTCACGCAAGGAATTCGACTCGATGGCCCTTCTCCAGGGCGAATCGGTTTTGGTCGATCTGGACAGCGCGCGCATTTTCGTCGACGACTACAGTGTCTAGCAGTGCTGCACCATCCAAACGCCGTCAATGTGCAGACGCAGTTGGCGTGGATAGTAGCACCGGCGTGCCGCCGGCACCGGGACCAATGACGACGGTCTTGGCGTTGCTAGAAGCCGCCAGGCGATTGAGCTCCTGGATGCGATCGAATTCCAGCATGGGTGCAGTCAAGCTCGCGGCCACGATCTGGTTGTAGTCGGCGATGCCTTGAGCCTCGATTCGTCTCTGCTCCGCCACCGATCGGGCTACCTCGACGACGTACTTCATCTTCAAGACATCCTGTTCAGCGGCTAGTTTCTGGTCAATGGCGTGCCGGATGGCATCTGGAAGTTCCACGTTGCGGATGAGTACTGCCTCCAGCGCGATATGCTTGCCCTCGATCTTCGAACGCAGACCCTCTCGGATCTCGCGCTCGATGAGGTCGCGCTTCGTGGAATAGATCTCCTCGGGGGTGTAGCGCCCGAAAACACGCCGGGCTTCCGAGCGCAACACCGGCTCAAGAATTGTCTTGTAATAGTCAGGACCGATCTCTCTCTGCAGGGCAACTACCTCATCCGGATTGAGGTGGTACCTGACCGAGGCGTCGAGCTTGATGCCAAGCCCGTTCACCGCGATGACGTCGAGCACCTCGTCGTGGCTCATCGACCGGAGGTCGTAGACGTACATGTCGTTCCACGGCGCTATGTAGTGCAGTCCCTCGCCATAAGCATTGGTTTGGGTTCCATTCGACGCCCGCCACAGGACTGCAACGCGACCGGGGCCGACGGTCGTCGCGCAGCCCCCAGCCGCAGCCATTATCCAGACCGCCAAAAGAATCCTTCCCATCCAGTCCAGCCGGCGTGACTTCATGGTTCGACCTCCAATACATAGGGTTGCGTTTTCGGACGTACCTCGACACTCGTCGAGGGATCCGTGAGCAGCCTGGTCCACGCGCGGTTTGCAGCGTCGGTCAGGAGCTCTGTTGAAATCGTTGGAGCGATGAGCGCGTGGGACTCAGCAATCCCCTGGGCCTCGGCGCGAAGCTCATCGGCGTGTTGCCGAGCCTGCTCAGGCAGCAGCCGAGCGGCGAGGGCTTCTTGCTCTTTGACACCCGTGTCGACGATTGCCTGATAGCCTTCGGAGGAGTGCGCGATGCCAAGCGTGCGCAGACTGATGGAATCGAACACGACATGATGGGGCCGCAAGCGTCGAGCGGTCTCGGCCGTCACGTCCTTTTCGGCCCGGGTGATTCCTGGAGTGTCCAGGGCGTTGGCGGGATACGCGGCCAGCACCCGTCGCAAGGCGGACCGGACCACTGGCCTGACAAGGATCCGGTAGTAGTCCGGCCCGATCTCGCGCGCTAAGGCTACCGCTTCGCCTTGTGCCGGATGGAAGGTCATGACCGACGCGCGCGCGTCGAGCACCATTCCGTCCGCGGACAGCGCTTCCAGATCCTCGCTCTTCTCCTGCGCGCGAAGATCGTAGGTTTCCACCTCGACGAGGGGACCGACGAAATGAACGCCTTCTCCCAGCGGCTCGGGCTCGACCCCTCGAATTCCCAGAACTACGCCCGCACCGCCGGACGGAACCGTTGCGCAAGCGGTGAACGAGACGAAGGCAATGGGGGTAAGCTTGAATCGCATGTGGCTTCCAGTTCAAGGGTCCATCTAGGGACATGAAAAGCATTTCGTGTGCCAAACGACCACGACCACGTCGCCCACTGGAAAACGGTCAGCCCGGTTGTCGATTCGGGACTACTTCCCGATCGATCTGGAAATTCGCCATCTGCCGCTCGGCGGAAACCCATCACCTCGCCTTTGTACAGGCCGGGCTCGCGGAGATAGGGCAGACTGCCGTTGGCAGGATCCGAACTAGTCAACGGTCAAGAAAGGGCAAGCGTCGTCCTGACGGCACCGGGGCTGACGTTCAGTCTCGGCGCGCGAACGCCGCGCCTTCTGGTCAACCATGCCCAGCAAGGCCCCCTGATGGCCGCTCTCGTCGCGGATACGCTTGTGGGGACCGTCCTGACGCGCATGGGTCTCGTGTTTGGTCGTGAACGATGCCGTGAAGGTCATGATCATCAGATGGCGGTTACATCTTCTATGACCCTTGCGCGGATGGACTTGGGATGGGCCGGAACCCTTTTGACCCTGGCGTGGCTCTTACTATGTGAATGGGGCCGAGTCTCTCACTGATGAGGGCTGACCCAGACGAAGGGAAGGCTGTCATGTCACGTCTACTTGCGCAGAATGAGAATTCCGTAGAGCGCGCGATGCGCGTTGTCCTTGGGCTCGGGTTGCTCACCCTGACGTTCGTGGGGCCGCACACCGCCCTCGGCTATCTCGGCCTGATACCGCTGGCCACGGGGCTTGTGGGAAGCTGTCCGCTCTATTCGCTCTTGGGCTTCTCCACTTGTCGCGTACCGGCGAACAAGGGCTGACCCGATTGGGCGCGACGAGGAGTAGCCATGTCGATGAAATCCATCTCAGCGATCCTGACGATTGTCGTTCTTCTGTCTCTGACGTTGGCGTGCCACGCGGGTAAGGTCGATTCGTCGGTTGTGCGTGAGAAGATCAAGGCCGGCGCGCTGGTGGTCGACGTGCGCACGCCGGCCGAGGTCGCGGCCGGGGCCTATCCGGGCGCCATCAACATTCCCCTCGACCAGTTGGAAAAGCGCTTGGCCGACTTCGGCGATCCCAAACACCCCGTCGTTCTCTATTGCCGCTCCGGACATCGCGCCGGGCTGGCCAAGGCTGTCCTGGAGAAGAACGGTTTTTCCGACGTCACCAATGCCGGAGGGCTCAAGGACATGCCGCCCCGCTAGTCGCATGTAACACCGTCACGTGTGAATGGCAGCGCCTTCTTGTATCGCCTCGCGCACGGCCCGGCGCAGGGATTCTTGTACATGTGGGGGCACCTCGGGCGTGGGCAAGGAACTGCACACCTCCAACGTACGTTTGAGCGAATCACAGAGGCCCTTGCAATGAGGGCAACCATCCACGTGGCGCTCCATCTCGGCGCACAACTCGGGACTGACCTCCGCTTCCAATTTCTTGGAAAGGAGAGTCAGCACATCGGGACATGACGGAGTTGCGGCCTCGCTCGGCTCGCCGACCACGGCCAACAGGCGTTCACGCAGCGACTGCCGCGCGCGGTGCAGGCGACTCTTGACCGCGGACACGCTCATGCCCGTCACCTGTGCCACCTCGGACGCCGACAGGCCCTCGATGTCGCGCAGAAGCACGACTTCTCGCGCTTCGGGTTCCATGTCATCCAGGGCGGCAGCCACGATTTCTCTCGCCTCGCGGCCGAGTAGCATCTGCTCTGGACTTGGCGCGGGTTCAGCCGCCGACTCCGTAGTGACTTTGCTCAGCGGCTCATGCCGAGCGGGAGCGCCCTTCGTGCGACGGCGCTTCTTGATGCAGAAGCTGCGCGCCACCGTGTAGAGCCAAGTCGTGATCGAGGCATCGCCGCGAAAGTCGCCCAAGGTGCGGACCGCGGCCAGAAAGGTCTCCTGTGCGACGTCCTTGGCGTCTTCGGGATCGCCACACATCTTCAAGCCAAAGCCAAACACGCGCTGTTGGTGCTTCCCAAGAAGCGTGGCGAGGGCTTCGCGGTCACCGTCTCGCGCGGCCTGCAGCAGCCGAAACTCGTCGGCATCGGTGGCCGTTTCTTGTCCGTTCATGCGCCAATCCTAGCGCATGTTCAGGCGATTGCTGCGCGCCCGCGAAATTCCTTTGCGAACCCTTTGGGCCGCCACTGGCTCCAACGAAGACAAAGGACTTTGGCCATGGCAACAAAGGAGCTCAGACCGGGAAACTTCGGGGTCACCGTTGAAGATGGCATCGTTCTCGTGGATTGGTGGGCGCCCTGGTGTGGACCATGCCGGGCTTTTGCCCCGATCTTCGAGAAAACCTCCGCGGCCAATCCCGATGTGACCTTTGCCAAGGTCAACACCGAGGAGCAGCCCGGGTTGGCTACGGCCTTCGGCATCCAAGCGATCCCGACCTTGATGGTCTTTCGCGACGGCGTCCTGCTTTTTCAGGAGCCCGGCGCGTTGCCCGGCGTCGCGTTGCAGCGCCTGGTCGACGAGGTGCGTGTACTCGATATGACCGATGTTCGTAAAGAGATCGAGGCGGATCATGTCGGCTCCGCTTGAGGCGCAGCCGCGTGGAACATCCGCCGGCGCCGAAACAGACAAGGTTCCGAAAGGGAAACACACAATGATATTGCACACGGTCGCATTCGCCGCTGGCGGCGCAGTTCTCGGCTTCGGCTACTACAAGCTGGTTGGTTGCAGCAGCGGTGCTTGTCCCATCACGTCCAATCCCTACATTTCCACGTTGTTCGGCGCGGTGATGGGATTTCTGGCCGGCGGTGGCATGGGCAAGTGAAAGACCTAGGCGCGGGTGTCCAATTTCGGAGTTGAGGTGCGACTATGAAGACCAAGATCGTCATCGTTGGAGGCGTTGCTGGCGGCGCGACCGCCGCGGCACGTGCCCGCCGAATCAGCGAAGAGGCCGAGATCACCGTGGTCGAGCGTGGTCCCTACGTCTCGTACGCCAACTGCGGGCTGCCGTACTTCATCTCGCGCGACATCGTCAAGCGCTCCGAGCTACTTTTGCAGACGCCCGAGGGCTTCGATGCTCGCTACGGCGTGCGCGTCTTGCTTGAAACCGAAGCGATTGAGATCGATCGGCCTGGCAAGAGGGTCCTCGTGCGCAGCAAGGACGGCGAGTCGTGGCTGGCCTACGACAAACTCATCCTCGCCCAAGGTGGCGATCCGATCACGCCAACCATGCCAGGGGCTGACGCATCCTACGTTTTCACGATGTGGACAGTTCCCGACATGGACCGAATGCACGCGTACATCGAAAGCGACAAGCCCCGTACCGCGGTCGTGGTCGGAGGCGGCTTCATCGGTCTCGAAATGGCCGAGGCGCTGAAGAAACGTGGGCTCGCGACTACGGTGGTTGAACTCTTGCCGAGCGTGATGGCCACCATGGATCCGGAGTTCGGCCACCAGGTCGCCTCTGTGCTCGAAGCCAACGGCGTGAAGGTGCTGACCGGCGCAAAAGTCGAATCGGTGGCGGACCGGACCGTCGTGCTCAGCGACGGGCGCCGATTGTCCGCGGATCTGGTGCTGTTCTCGGTGGGCGTTCGGCCCGAGCTCACCCTGGCGCGCAAGGCGGGGCTTGAGATTGGACCGACCGGCGGACTCCTGGTCGACGACCACCTGCGAACAACCGACCCCGACATCTACGGGGCAGGGGACATGCTGGAGATCCAGCACAAGGTCTCGGGCAGGCGCGTGCGCGTGCCGCTCGCGGGTCCAGCGAATCGCCAGGGCCGCATCGCTGCTTCGAATGCGCTGGGCTTGGACATGGCCTATCGAGGTGCGCTCGGCACGAGCGCCGTGAAAGTCTTCGAGGCCACGGCCGCCTCAACAGGCTTGTCTGAACGTGCGGCGCGCGAAGCCGGATTCGCCGTCGGCGTCGCGGTGATCTACAAGGGCCACCACGCCGGCTACTACCCTGGCGCAGAGGAGCTGTCGCTCAAGCTCGTCTATGACAAAAAGACGGCCCGACTGCTCGGCGCCCAGGCTTTCGGCCAGGCCGGCGTCGACAAGCGCATCGATGTGCTGGCCACAGCGCTAGCCGGCAAGCTGACGCTCCATGATCTGGCCGAGCTCGACCTCGCGTACGCGCCGCCTTACTCCACGGCCAACGATCCCATCAATCTGGTCGCGTTCATCGGCGTCAACGACCTTTCGGGATTCAGTCCGCTGGTGACCGCGGCCGAGCTCAAGGTCGAGCTTGCCACGCCCAAGCCGCCTCTCGTCCTCGACGTCCGCAACCTTGGCGAGTTCGAAGCGTCTCATCTCGTGGGGGCCATGCACATTCCGGTGGACGACCTGCGCTTCGAGCTCGATCGCCTACCCAAAGACCGGCGCATCGTCATGCACTGCCGGTCGGGCTTCCGCGCCCACCTTGCCGTTCGCATTCTCAAACAGCATGGCTTCACCGACGTTGCCAACGTGACTGGCGGACACATGAGCATGCTCGCCGAGGGCGGATTCAGTTGGAAAGACACATGAACACCCAAACACTGACCTACATCGCAATCGGGATCATCGCAGTCATCGTTCTCAAACGATTTCTTGGAGGTGGAAAAGTGGCATCAAACATCGTAAAGCAGAAGCTTGAATCCGGGGCCATCATCATCGACGTCCGCACGCCCGACGAATTCCGCGACGGCGCGTATCCAAAGGCAAAGAACATTCCACTATCCGACCTCGGCCGTCGAATGGCGGAGATCCCCAAGGACAAGCCCGTGGTTCTCTATTGTGCCTCGGGCGCGCGTAGCTCCTCGGCCGCGCGGGCGCTGAAGCAGGCGGGCTACGCCGACGTCATCAACGCTGGCGGCCTCGCCGACATGCCCAGATGATTGGACAAGGAACCTGTGGCGCGCCGCCAAGAAATCTGCTTGCGAACGATGGAGCCCTGCGTGCAGACGCGACCGATCTTCATTGTCAAGGTCGTCGCCTTCATCCACGGGCTGCGACTGCGGCGACGCGGGTGCGCACCGGCATGGCGCTAGAACACAAACCGCATGCCGAGCATCGAGGTCCAGTTGTGGTTGTTGAGGAATCCCGAAGCCATTCCGTCCACGGCACGCGAGTAATTGACACCCCCGTAGACATCGAATCGCAATGAGAGCTTGTAATCCGCTACTAGTGAGGCGTCGTGGTAGAGGCCCGAGCACGATCCAGCGCTGGTGTCGGAGCAGCCGTTGGCATTGTAGCTATTCTGGCGAAATTGATAGTAAGCGCCGCTCACGTCCAGAGATGGTGTTATGGAATAGTGGGCTCCAATCCAAGCGTATTGTAACACCTTGTGGATGGTGAAGGCCGTGTTGTTGATGGTACTGAGCACGTATCCACCAATGTTGACGGTGCCGTTGGGTAGGGGATCCTTAGGATTGGCGTACGTCATGTGCTCGTAGCCGGCGTAAATCTTGACAGAGCGGATCGCATAGCGAGCCAGGACTGCGTAGGCCGTATTGTCAGACGCTGTTGCCGCTAGCGTGCCCGGTGCGGCGGTATTCTGCGCAGCGGTCAGCGACGCGGCCGAAATGGCGTCGTGTACGCGTCCCCACAGAAGATCGACAGACAACCCTGCGTAGTCCAACCCGACGTCAAGCGACTCGGCGCGTTCGGGGACGAAGCCGCGGCTGCCGAATTGGTAGAGCGCTGCCACGTGCACAGGGCCGTAGCCCAGAATGTACTTCAAGGAATCGTCGAGAGTCTTGTCTTCCGTATCTCCCAACCCGCCCGCTGCTCCCGAATACCCAATGGGCGAGAATGCCTGGGACTGCAGCTGGGGATCGTATTTCATAAGATCGTCGGCCATCAACGAATTCTGTCGCCCGAACGTCAACGTCCCGAGCATGGACGAGGACACACCCGCGAAAGCCGCGCCTTGAAATGGCTGACCGGCTCGGGCGGAATCTCCGGCCGTGACCTTGTCGGCATTGGCCCGGCCATTGTTGTCGAGCAAGGATTTGGGTCCGTCGGTCAATCTGCCAGTGGTCGGCTGAAAGCCCGTTTCGAGCTTGAAGACGGCCTTCAGATCCAACGCGCCGAGTGGTTCGACGCCGGAAAGACCGAGCTTTGATTGACTCAGTCCATTGCCCGCGACAGACGTGATCGAGCTATTGCTGAAATTCTGAACGATGTAGGGCAAGCCAGGCCCGTAGGTATTGCTAGCCGGAGCACCATGCGACAAGTGTGCAAGGCCGACGTCGACTACGCCATACAGGGTTACGCCGAACCAAGTCAGTGGCGGTGGGACTGACGGAGTCGGCGCAGAAGTGGATGGAGGAGTGGGCACGACCTCGACCAGTTTGGAAGGCACGCTGGGTGTAGGAGGAAGTGCTTGCTCGACCGGCGTTTGCGGCACTTCAGTCGACGGCAACGCCGCCGATGGGGATGTCACCAACGATGTTGAGCCGGAAGATTGAGGTCTTGTCTCGGGCTCTTGGGTCGCCGGTTGGCTAGCGGGTGTCTTTCTTTCTGGGCTGGCATCCGGCACGGCCTCGACCTCGCTGGTCGCGTTGTCGGCTGCCCGACTCTCGCCCTGGTACGCGGCGAAAGCGAACACACTCATCATCGACGCAAGTCGCGCCCTGGAGACTGTCTTCTGCGTCACGTGCTTCGGTAATTGCATGATTGAGCCATGGTCCACGGGTTCTTTCGTTGTCGGACGTGCCAACGCGCAATACGGGTTCACCCGCTCGACGTGGACGACGACTGCACATCGGCTATTCGGCAGCGAGCTTTAGAAGGTGCGGAGGACGGGCTGCTGAAGGCGAGGGTGAGAACCACGCTCAGAAACGCGAGTGTATGGAATCCGAAGGCATTTCCATGAGCCGTGAATCCAAGCGATCCCGACCCTGATGGCATTTCGCGATGGGATTTTGCTCTACCAACAAGCTGGGGCGATGCCAGGGAGCGCCCTGCAGAAGCTGATCGACCAGATCAAGACGCTGGAGATGATCGAGGTTCGCGCCGAGGTGGAGGGCAAAGCCGCGACCGCCGAGGCCCGCTAGGAATATGTTGTTTCTAGGCTGCTCTACTTTGCCGTGTTCTCGGTGGTCTCGGCGCGCGAACGCCGCGCCTTCTGGTCAACCAGGCCCAGCAAGGCTCTGATGGCCGCTCTTATCGCGGATACGCTCGTGGGGACCGTCCTGACGCGCGTGGGTCTTCCCGGGCTTATGCCGTTGCCCTGGTCGCGGACGCTCGCGATTTGGGATGGGCCGAAAGCCGCCTACTTCTCGCCAGCGAGAGCCTCCAGGGATTGGATGAGCACCTCTTGGGACATTTTCCCGGCCGACCGGGAAATATTCCCATGTCCTGGGCGAAATCTTGCTCGATCGAGAGACCGCTTGTTCGGCACAAGAGTTGCTGCACCTCGACCCCAGGAGGCGCATCATGAAAAGTCTTTTCAAAGCAATCGTTCTTTTGACCTTGTCGGGCTGGGTGGCATCTTGTGGCTACACTGCACCCTACCGCAGCTCTGGACCGTCTATTGCGAAGGAAGGCATCCAAGTCGCCATCGTCGGAGAGCGTTGTTATGTCAACCGAAGCGGAGAGCAGTTTCCGACAACGGTCAACGACGATGCATTGAACCTGAATGTGAAGTTGCAGGTTAGGAACGAGGCTAGCCAGCCCGCGGTCTTGTCGTTGGATCGCTTTCGCCTGTCCGAAACCATCGCTGGCGAGCGTACGATCATGACGCCGCTGGAATCCGAATCGCTCGCCCTTCAGCCGGGTGAAATCAAGGTTCTGTCGCTGGATTTCGAGCAGCAGGGCATGCTCGATTGTCATCACGAGATGGAGCTAGAAGCACAGGGGGCGGTCGCGATTGGCGATGGGCAGTTGGCATTTCAGCCGATTCGATTCAGGGCATCGAAGTAGGGATTCGACGCGAACTGTTTACGCAATTGTCACAGCTTTGTCGCTTTGCTTGACCCATGTTCTTTGCATGCAAAAACACATCAAACCAGTCCTGTATGTGCTGTTCTTTGCCCTCAATCTCCTGCACGTCGCCACGGCACGTGCCCAAACCGTAACCGCTCCCTCCGAGGGACAACCGTCGTCGGAAGGCACGCCGCCGTTGCCAGTCGCTGAGATGGTCACACCGGCACCCAGTCCCGCGCCGATGCTCATGATGCCGGCCAGCCCGATCCCGGCCGCGCCTCCCGGCCCTCCGTCGGTCACATCGAAATTCAGCGCGACCTTCTATGGATTCGTCGAGGCCGATTTCATCTTGGACTCGACCCAGAGCTTCAACGATCTAGCCGGAAACGCCGTGATCGCTCCCAGCGGCTCGTTTGCGGCCAAACACGACCGTATGACCTTTGGCCAACGCAACTCGCGCTTGGGCTTCAAGCTGAAGGGCCCGGAGAGCGAGATGATCAAGTCCTCGGGCATCGCCGAGATGGACTTCCTCGGTAACCAGCCGCAAGGCTCGCCCAGCCCAGCGGGCTCGCCGGCGGTGTCCGAGGCGGCCTATTTCGCCAGCCCAACCTTCCGCATCCGCCACATGGCGCTCAAATTCGAAACTCCCTTCGTGGACATCTTGGCCGGTCAATACTGGGAGCTCTTCGGATGGCAAACTAACTACCATCCCAACAGCGTTCAGATTCAGGGATTGCCGGGACAGGTCTTTTCCCGTGCGCCACAACTGCGGCTCAGCCACATGTTCAAGAGCGATGCCGTGAACGTCGAAGTCGCTGTCGCGGCCGTGCGTCCACCCCAGCGCGATTCGGGCCTGCCTGACGGACAGGCTGGCCTGCGCTTGGTCCTCAACGACTGGAAAGGCATGCGCACCGCAGGTAGCGCGGGCACCTCGGTCGATCCTCTCTCGGTCGGGGTTTCCGGCGTCGCCCGTCGCTTCCGACTGCCCGAGTACGCCAATGCGCCCGTGCAAACCCAGACCATCAACGGCTACGGTGTCTCCGTCGACGGCCTCATTCCGGTGGTTCCCGCCACCGCTACCAACTGGGACAACGCACTTACGCTGACCGCTTCGTTCGTGCGCGGACAGGCCATCGCGGATCTCTTCACCGGACTGACCGGCGGGGTCAGCTTGAACCCGCTGCCAGCCGACTCGACGGGGAAGGCTTCGGGCTTCGCGATGGACATCGACAACGGCTTGGTCATTTTCGACGCCAATGGCCAGATGCGCGCCATTCGCTGGCAGTCCGTCCTGGTCGGCGCGCAATACTACTTCCCGACGTCTCCCTTCCGCATGTGGATTTCCGGCAACTACTCGCACATGAATTCGAACGACATCAAGAACATCGTCGTTGGTACGACCGGCTCGAACATCAACAGCAAGATCTTCGACAAGTCCGATTTCGCCGATGGCAACCTTTTTGTCGACGCGACTCAGTCGATTCGGTTTGGCCTGGAATACGCCTGGTTCCGCCAGACCTACCTTAACGGCGTCAAGGGCACCAACCACCGCGTGCAGTTTTCAGGCTTCTATATTTTCTAGTCGGACGCGCCATCGCTCAGCCACTTCCACAGGGTCTTGGCGTCGATGCCCAGTTTCTCGGCGGCCTTGCCCTTGTGACCCCCAAGTTGTGCCAGCGCCCAGGCCGCATAGCGGTGCTGAAGATCCCGGATCGGCAGGATGTCCCCGGCAAACTCGGGTAGCGCCGGCCGATCCGGGTGTCTTATGTTTTCCGGCAGGTCCTCCAGTGACACCAGGTTCGAGCGGCCGAGCAGCACCACCTTTTCTAGAACATGCCCAAGCTCGCGTACGTTTCCCGGCCAACCATAGGAAAACAAGCAGTCGAGTGCTTCGCGAGAGAGCTTCTCCGGAATGGCGTTGGCATACTTCTCGCGGGACTGCTTGAAAAAGTGGGCAATCAGTTCTGGAAGATCCTCGCGGCGCTCGCGCAGCGAGGGCATGCTGATGGAAAGCACGTCGAGCCTATAGAGTAAGTCTGCGCGGAAACTTCCGTTGCGCGTGGCCTCGTGCAAGTTGCGGTGGGTCGCCGTGATGATGCGCACGTCGATCTCCTTCTCCTTGGTCGAGCCCACAGGGCGAATCGTGGCGTGCTCGATCACGTGCAGCAGTTTGGCTTGCAGGCCGGGCGCCATTTCGCCGATTTCGTCCAGAAACAGCGTGCCGCCGTCGGCCTCGCGAAAGAGTCCCGGACGATCGGTTGCGGCGCCCGTGAAGGCGCCTTTGACGTAGCCGAAGAGTTCGCTTTCCAGCAGCGCCTCTGGCAGCGCGGCGCAGTTGACGACCACCAGGGGGTGGTTTGCCCGCGGACTTTCGGCGTGGATGGCTTGCGCGACGAGGCTCTTGCCGGTCCCCGTTTCACCCAAGATCAGGACGGGTACGGGTGCCGAGGCCACGCGTGCGACGATGTCGCGTACGTTCCTCATGGCGGCGCTGCTGCCCAGGATACGTTCCATCGCGAAGCGTTCGCGCAGGGTCCGCTTGAGCGCGGCGGCCTCGCGGCGAATCTGCGACTCGTCAAGGGCGCGGCGAAGAAAGAGCGCGAGTTCGTCAATCTTGAAGGGCTTGGTCAGATAGTGGTAGGCGCCCTGCCTGATCGATTCGACCGCGGTGTCGATGGCGCTGAAAGCGGTCATGATAAGGACCGGCCGCTCGGGGGCCAGGTTGCGAGAAAGGGCGAGCAGGTCGAGACCGTCGACCGCCGGCATGCGCAGATCGGTGACCAGGGCGTCGACTTGTTCGGACTTGAGACAGTGCGCCGCCGCCGCGCCCGATCCCATGGCTACGGCCACATAGTCTCGGTCGCTCAAACCTTCGGCCAGGGTTCGCGCCATCTCTAGATTGTCGTCGACGATGAGCACACGCGGCTTGCGATCAGACATGGGGTGACTCCTCGGGGGATGGCAGTTTGATGGTCGCCCTGGTTCCGTGCGGCGAGACGGATTCGAGAGCGAGAGAGCCGCGGTGGCTGGCGACGATTTCCTGGACGATGGCCAGTCCGATGCCGGTCCCTTGCCCACTTGGCTTGGTGGAGAAGAACGGCTCCAGCACGCGACCGGCATCGGCCGGCGAAATGCCAGGGCCGTCGTCGACGATGGCAAGGACCAGCCCGCGATTGCCTTCCCCTGCCCGCGCCTCGACCACGACCGTTCCCGCGCCGGCGCAGGCGTCGCAGGCATTGAGCAGAAGATTCACCACCGCGTGTTCAAGCAAGCGCGGATCGCCATGGATGATGGGGAGCGTGGGTGATACGTCCGCATGCAAGCGGACGCCTGTCTTGTCAAACCGATGCTCGACAAGCGCGACCGCCCCCGCGACGAGGGCCGCGGGATCGACCGGCTCTGCGGTGGGTCGATCGCCGCGGGCCAATCCCAAAAGCCCGCGGATGGTTCGGTGAATGCGCTCAATCTGTTCGAGGATGATACGAATGTTGCCTGCCGCCCGCTCGTCCGCTGCAAGTTTGGGGGCAAGTTGTTCGGCCCGGCCAGCAATGATGCCAAGGGGTGTGGAAATCTCGTGCGCCACACCCACCGCAAGCGTTCCCATGGTCGCGGCTCTTCCGGCCCGTTCCAGGCGCTCGTCACGCTGGCCACTAAGATCGGACAGCTCCAGGCGGTGCCGCATCAGCAGCTGCTTGCGCTGATTGCGCATGGCTAGGCCGCCAAAGCTCAGCACCAGACCACTTGCCGTCGCGACGCTCAAGACCAGGCGCCAACGTGCCCAGCGCTCGCGATCGCGCTCGCGCTCGGCGCTGGCGACCACGGCGATTCCCCAGCGTCCATCGGATCCCGTATCCACGTGCGCCAAGCCGGCGAGGGCCGTGCGTTCGGGAAGTCCCAGGCGGCCGGCTTCTGCGGGTTCAAGACGTAGGTGGGTTCGTCCCTGATCGAGAGCCGCAAGAATTTTCGGCTGGACCACGAATCGTCCATCGGTGGTGTGAAATCCGGTGGTGCCAGGTGGTTGCAAAAGAACCATGAGACGATTGGGCTGCCCGGTGGATCCGGACGATGGAAGCACGACCGAAAAGTAGCGCTCGATGACGGAGGGTATCTGCGGTTGCTCGGCGAAGGACAAATGCGCGCTCAGGGCTCCGGCCAGGCTCTGGGCAAGGGTGGTTTGCTCCTGGGCAAAATCGGCCAGCGCCGCTGCTCCTTCTCGCTCCTCGTCGATGTAGGCCAGTCCCGCAATCACCGCAATGGCAAGCAGCATGAACCAGAAAATCCGGGAGATCTTCATTCGTCGACCACCAGTGGTAGGAATTGCTTGCCCCATCGTCTCACTCGTCCGACCCGTGACCCTCGTTGTCACTATCGGCATTCGCAATGTACGCGACGTGGAAAGCATACGTCTAGTCAAGCGGCAAGCAATCCACGGGCCGAGGCTGCGCCTGACGGAGTGCTGAGTCGCTGTTCTCGCGGCGGCCTCAATCAGGATTTATTCCTGATGTTCTTGGAATTCCTCCCGATACCTTCGGGTCTTGCTTGCCAAACGCCGCGCAATTCCAACTACCTTGGTTGGTACGGCGGGTGCTTAGACACGAGACGTGTTGGCCCCGCGAATCCATTTCTGGACATACCGCAACGTGGTCGGCGCCGCTTTTGCGCTCGCATCTCTCGCGGATTCATCGTCGTCTGTCGCGGCCCCGGCCGACGATGCGGTCAGCAAGCCTTGGCAGCTTGGGCCGGCGCGTGCCATCCGACTTCAGGACGCAGTTGACTATGCCGAGGCCCATCAACCTTCGCTCAAGGCCGCGCTCGATCGAGTGAAAGTCGCCGAGGCGGATGCCCAGGTGCCCAGGGCAGGGTGGCTTCCGAGGTCGGCAGTTGTGGGCGAGATCTTGGAAGGTACGGCCAACAACACCACCGCCTTGACCCTGGCGACCCAGGATGTCGCATTGCCGCGCATTGGCGGCACCAGGATCGTCGATAGCGGGGCGTGGTCGCCATCGCCTTCCACGCTGGCTGCTATCTCTATCGGCCAGGAGCTGTTTGATTTCGGGCGCATCGCCGTGCAAAGCGCGGCCAGCGACGCGAACGTCACCCGCGAACGCTATCGCGCGGCAGCCGAACGCCTCGCCATCGCCCTGGTGGTCAAGGAGTCCTACTTTGCCGTTCAGGGCGCCAAGGCCGTGCTTCGGGCCGCGCAAGATGGGGACGAGCGCACGCGGGTTCACCGTGACTTGGCCGAGGCTGCCGTGCGAACTGGATTGTTCGCGCCCATCGAGCGCACGCGCGCCGAGGCAGACTTGGCGCGTT
>Ga0265342_10002208_pt1 | contig 17092 bp, 13 predicted proteins | sample 4CB327metaG_FD_203125 | JGI IMG/M metagenome (GOLD analysis project Ga0265342, IMG submission 203125) | Rhizosphere microbial communities from Carex aquatilis grown in University of Washington, Seatle, WA, United States - 4-CB3-27 metaG | ecosystem: Host-associated > Plants > Roots >...
CCCGTCGGGATCGACAATCGCGCGTTCACCGGCGCAGCCGCCCTGTGCGGCCGAGACGTCGTGGGCCTGAAGCACAAGGCGTGTGGTGGCGACATCGGCGTTGCTGCGCGCGGTGGCGCACCCGCGGGCGGTTTCCCGATAATGCAGGAGTTCAAGATGGGGCTTGGGTTGATCCGGTTTCAGCGCAATCACGTCCACCCGCACGCCGGGCAGATCGTCCAGCATCTCCTGCTCCGCCCCCTGATTCAGCGTGCGCGCCGAGACCGTGAAGCCCAGCCCTTCATAGAATGCGGTGCTGCGATCGGTGTCGGAGATGCTGATGGCAGAATGGTCGATCCCGAGGCAGACGTCGCCGGACGTCTTTCGCCAGATCGGTGGCGTCTGGTCGGCGGGGAACGCCAGAAACTCCAGCGGATGCCCCTCCGGATCGCGGAATTTGTAGGCGGTGACGCCGCCGGAGGAGGCGGGAAGCCGTCGCGGACCGGCGCGCGATATCGCGGTCGATTCCCCGACCGCCAATAGCCGTCGATAGGCTTCATCCATATCGCTCACGGCAATCGCGAGGTGTTGAAAGATCAAGTCCGATGCCGACGTTGCTGTCGGATACGATCGCCCGGTCCGGTCAAATTGCAAGAGCTGTAAGACCTCGTGACCCAGTGTCAGCGAGACGCTGAGGGCGCCGCCCTGCACCCTCATGAGCCTCTCGAAATCCGGGCCCGACAGGCGTTCGGACGCAAGCCTTCGGCAGCCGAAGGCACGCTCATAGAAGGTGGCGAGATCATCCGCATGGGCGGTGGTGAGGCTGAAACGCGCCAGCCTGGAGATCGTGGGCGCCCCGGTCACGGCCACCGCGCGCCGCGGCGGTTGAGAAAAATCGCGTAAAGCGTATGCGAGCCGCCAATGAACAGCCGATTTTTGAACGGCCCGCCGAAGGTGAGGTTCGACACCCGATGCGGCACGAAAATCTTTCCGAGCAGCCTGGCGTCGGGGGCGATGCAATGGACACCGTCTGCCGCGCTGGACCAGAGATTGCCGTCCTCGTCGACGCACATTCCGTCCGCGTAGCCTGGCGTGATTTGATAGAACACGTCGCCGCCGCGCAGGACGCCGTCGGGCGACACATCGAAGACGCGGATATATTGCTTCGGATGATCGGTGGTCTGATCGCCGGTCTCAGCGACGTAGAGCCGGTTCTCGTCGGGCGAAAAGGCGAGCCCATTCGGACCGTCAAAGTCCCCCGCCACGATCGCGATATCGCCGCTCTCGGGATCGAAGCGATAGACCGCCGGCGGCTGTTCTGATCTCTGCCGTCCGCCCTCATAATCGTTCTGGATGCCGTAAAGCGGATCGGTGAACCAGATCGTGCCGTCGGATTTCACCGTCACGTCATTGGGAGAATTGAGGCGCCTGCCATCGTGTCGGTCGACCAATCGGGTGACGGCGCCGTCCAATTCGGTGCGAAACAGACAGCGTTCGCGATGCGAGCAGGAAATCAACCGTCCCTGCCGGTCGCGGGTCTGGCCATTGGCGTAGCCCGATGGCGCCCGATAGACCGAAACTCCGGAACCGTCGATCCAGCGCATGGTGCGGTCGCGCGGCAGATCCTGGAACAGCAGGCATCCGGCGTCGCCCATCCACACCAGTCCCTCGATCCAGCGAAAGCCGCCGGCGAGTTCCTCGAGCGGCGCATTGTCGAGGACGTAGTGGGCAAAGCGCCGATCGCAAATCTCGACGCCGCTCGGAGTGCCCATAGCGTTCACCGAAATCCGCAGGGTAAAACCGGCGCGGAGGAAGCGTCGAACTGGATGACCATCAAGACTGCGGGCACTTCTCCAATGGTTCCGGAGCGGTGGCCGCGCTTGCCCCCGGTCTCACGGCAATGTTGGTCGCCGCCGAAGGACAACTCGCCGGGTCCCATTTCGACGCGCGTGCCGTCCATCGATTCCACGAACCATCGGCCCGACAGCGGGATGATCCATTGCGGCTTCGGGTTTTCATGCCAGGTTCCGATCCAGCCGACCGGCAGCTGCATGACCATGGTCGCGACCACGCCCTCGGCCTTGCGGCCTTGCCATTGCGGATCGGCCGGTGGCTGGATCGATTTCAGTTCGAATTCCGTCATGTCGCAGCGGCTCTGGCGACTGACGCCGTTTCCGTCGGTCCACAAGTGCCAGTAAGGCACGATCGGTTTCTGGCTCATCGATCGGCTCCTTGCTCTTGGGCGTAGGGGTGCGACGAGACGAACGGATCCGAGAAGAAGTGCCGCACCCCGGAGGCGTCAGTGCCGAACGCCAGCAGCAGAAAGCCGCCGGCCAGCGCGATGTTTTTCAGGAAATCCCAGAACAGGTCGCGATGGCCGTCCACGCCGCGCAGGCGAAAGTCGCGCTGCTTCCAGAATTGCTTCCACAACAGGGCGGTGACGACGCAGTAGCCGGCCAGAATCAAGGCCGCGAGCCGGTCGGCAACGCCGGTCAAGACGGCGAGCGACATGACGACTTCGATGCCAAATCCGCCGGCAATCAAGAGGGCCGCGAGCGCACGATTCGAGATCGCCTGCGACGCCTGGTCGAGCGCCTGCTTGAAGTTGACGACTTTATCGAGCGCGCTGAACGGCAGGAACAATGCCACCAGCAGGCAGCGCACCACGAAAGCGATCGAGATACTTAACAAATTGTGTGCTCCCGCGACGGTGCGCATGGCCGTCCTACGCTCAACCCGCCAGGGGCGGGAAATTTCCGTCAGCGCCGTCGCGTTCGCGTCATTATCAATGATCGCGATTAATGCGCCCGCGATGGACCGATTGGCGCTCTCGCGCGTTGTAGCGTATTGCCCGCGTCCATCCCGGTATCCCCCACTTGAGAAAGCGGCCGCAATGGCGTCCTCAGGACCTTTGGTTGGCCAGAAGGCTCTGGTAACAGGCGCTAATTCCGGTATCGGACGTAGCGTTGCCCTGGCCCTTGGTCAGGCAGGCGCCGATGTGGTGGTGAACTACGTCCAGGGCGACGACGCCGCCGATGCCGTGGTCAAGGAGATCCAGCAATCGGGCGCCGATGCGTTTGCCCAAAAGGCCGACGTCTCGTCCGAGGATCAGGTGGCGACGATGTTCGACGCCGCCGTGCGCCGGTTCGGCACCATCGACATTCTGGTCGCCAATGCCGGGCTGCAACGGGATTCCGCGTTTCACGACATGACATTGGCGCAGTGGAACACGGTTCTGAGCGTCAATCTCACCGGGCAGTTCCTGTGCGCCCGCGCCGCGGTGCGCGAATTTCTGCGCCGCGGCGTCGTCCCCGCGGTGTCGTGCGCTGCGGGCAAGATCATCTGCATGAGCTCCGTCCACCAGCGGATACCGTGGGCGGGACATGCGAACTACGCCGCATCCAAGGGCGGGATCCGAATGCTGATGGAAAGCCTGGCGCAGGAGGTGGCGCCGCATCGCATTCGCGTCAACGCCATCGCGCCGGGCGCCATCAGGACACCGATCAATACATCCGCTTGGAACACGCCCGCGGCGCTGCAAGAGCTGTTGACGCTGATCCCCTACGGCCGGATCGGCGAGCCGGAAGACGTGGCGCGCGCCGCGGTCTGGCTGGCGTCGGATCAGTCCGACTACGTGGTCGGCACCACGCTGTTCGTCGATGGCGGCATGACACTCTATCCGGGATTTGCCAGCGGCGGCTGAGTGGCGGCGGGATCAGGCATGTCGAACCATTACGACGTCATCGTCATCGGCAGCGGTCCCGGCGGCGCCTCGCTGGCCCATCGGCTGGCACCGACGGGAAAGCGCATCCTGTTGCTCGAACGCGGCGATTATCTGCCCCGGACGCCCGCCAATTGGGATTCGCAGACGGTCTTTGTCGATGGCGCCTATCAGGCGTCGGAAACCTGGTACGGCAAAAACGGCGAGAGCTTTCACCCCGGCCTGCATTATTATGTCGGCGGCAACTCGAAGGTCTATGGGGCCGCGCTGCTGCGCCTGCGGGAGCGCGACTTCGATGAGATCCGGCACGAAGACGGGGTGTCGCCGGCCTGGCCGGTCAAATACGACGTGTTCGAGCCTTATTATGCCGAGGCCGAGCGGCTGTACCACGTTCATGGCGGGCGCGGCGAGGATCCGACCGAGCCGCCGTCGAGCGGGCCGTTTCCCTATCCGCCGGTGTCTCACGAGCCGCGGATCCAGCAACTTAACGACGCGCTGACCGCCAACGGGCTCCATCCGTTCCATCTGCCACTCGGCATTCTGCTCGACGAGGCCGACGGCAAGCCTACGCCGACCAGCATCTGCATCCGGTGCGATGCGTTCGACGGCTTTCCCTGTCTGTTGAACGGCAAGGCGGATGCGCAGGTCATCTGTGTCGATCCAGCGCTTAAGGCCCACGCCAATCTCAGTCTGTTGACCGGCGCCTATGGGTCCCGACTGACGACGGACGCGTCCGGCAAAACTGTCACCGGCGTTGTGGTGACCCGAAACGGCGACATCGAGACCTACACTGGGGATATCATGGTCGTTGCCTGTGGCGCCCTGTCGTCGGCCCTGCTGCTGCTGCGCTCGGCAAACGATCGGCATCCCAACGGGCTCGCCAACGGATCCGACCAGGTCGGCCGCAACTACATGCGTCATAACCAGTCCGTCCTGATGGCATTGATGGTGAAACCGAACGAGACGGTGTTTCAGAAAACCCTGGCGATTGCGGATTTCTATTTCGGATCCGACGATTGGGAATACCCGCTCGGCCTGATCCAGATGTGCGCTGTCTCGCACGGCGCGCAGATTCGCGGCGAAGCGTTGCCGAGCTGGCTCGCATGGGCCCCCAAGATGCCGTTCGAAGACATGGCCCGCCACTCGATGGATTTCTGGCTGTCCGGCGAAGATCTGCCCCGCCCGGACAATCGGATCCGCTATGATGGCGAACGGGTGGTGCTCGACATCACCGAAACCAACATGGAGGCGCATCGTCGTCTTAAAAAGAAGCTGGAGACAATCCTCAACGACGCCGACGCGCATGCGGTTTTCATGGAGCGCAGCCTGTATCTGGGCACGGACATTCCGATCGGGGGCACCGCGCACCAGGCCGGAACGGCCCGCTTCGGCACCGATCCGACGACGTCCGTTCTCGACACCGACTGCAAGGCGCACGAACTTGACAATCTCTATGTGGTCGACGCGAGCTTCTTTCCGTCCATCGGCGCGGTCAACCCGACACTGACCATCATCGCCAACGCGCTTCGCGTCGCCGACACCATCAAGGACAGGCTGCGGCAGGGTTGAACCAAGACCCCATGGCGTGCCAACAGAAGGCCTTTGCAACAATGACAGCGAATTTCACCGGCGACATGAACGAGAGCGCCGAGTCCCTGTCCCATTATTGGGAACACACGGTCGGCAGCGGTCACGCGACGCTCGCGCTGCGCGCAGATTGGCAGGCGCAAATGCGGTGCGCGCATGACGAGCTCGGCATGCGGCATGTGCGGTTCCACGGCATCCTGTGCGACGACATGGGAACGCTGATCTGTCAGAGCGACGAGCCGCTGTACTCCTTCTTCAACGCGGACCAGATTTTCGACTTCCTGCTGTCGATCGGCATGAAGCCGTTCGTCGAGCTGAGCTTCATGCCATCGATGCTGTCGTCCGGGGGACAGACGGTTTTTCACTATCGCGCCAACGTGACCGCGCCGCGCGACTACGCGCAGTGGGCGGTGCTGATTCGCAAGCTGGTCGAGCACTGGGTCGAGCGCTACGGGATCGCGGAAGTCCGGCAATGGTTCTTCGAAGTCTGGAACGAGCCGAACCTGACGGCATTCGGCAGCGGCCAGCAGGCCGAATACTTCGAGCTTTATCGTTACACGGTCGAAGCCATCAAAACCATCGACAAGAGCCTGCGCGTCGGCGGCCCGGCGACGGCCGCCAATGCCTGGATCGACGAATTCATTCATTTCTGCACTGCCAATGATCTGCCCGCGGATTTCATCAGCACGCATCACTATCCGACAGACGCGTTCGGCAAGCCTGGCGACGATACCGAAGCGCAGCTGGCGGCGAGCACCCGTAGCGTCCTGCGCGAACAGGTCCGCGAGGTGCGCCGCAAGGCCGGCAACAGGCCGGTCTATTACACCGAGTGGTGCACGTCATCGAACCCGCGGGATCCGATGCACGACGATCCCTTTGCCGCGGCCTTCATCGTCAAGACGATCATGGAAGGCCGTGGTCTGGTGCAAGGCTACAGCTACTGGACGTTCTCCGACATCTTTGAAGAAAACTATTTTCCGTCGGTGCCATTTCACGGCGGCTTCGGCTTGCAGAATATCCACGGCATCGCCAAGCCGGCGCATCGGGCGTTTCAGTTGCTGCATGAGCTCGGCACCGAGATGCTGCCGGTCGCCGGCCAGCACGAGACCGTCGATGCCTGGTTGGTTCGCGGTGAGGGCAGGGCGACACTGGTGTTGACGAATTTCGCGCTTCCCCGCCATCCGATCGCGACCGAGCAGGTCTCGTTTGCGCTCAAGGGCGCAAAGTCCGCGTCGCAATCCTCGATCCAGCGGATCGATCTCAATCACGCCAATCCCAAACGCCGATGGGAACAGATGGGAAAGCCGGACTATCTGAGCGCGGCGATGGTCGATGAGCTGAAGCAGGTGTCGCAGCTTCGCAAGGAACCGGTGTCCTGCCGGGTCGACGCCGGCACCCTCAACATCGACGTCTCGATGCCGCCGCAATCGGTTGCCGCCATTGCGTTCAGCTATTAAGGCGGCAGATGGATCAGCTCGCTGCGCTCTCGGATGACGCATTGATCGCTCGCCTGCAGCGTGCTGCGTTCAGCTATCTCACCGATTATGCCAATCCCGACAACGGCCTTGTCGCCGATACCTCGCGCAAGGGATCGCCCTGCAGCATCGCGGTGGTGGGGTTCGCGCTGTCCTGCTATCCGGTCGCGGTTGCGCGCGGATGGATGACGCGCACGGAGGCGGCGAGCCGCACGCTCAAGGCGCTGCGGTTCTTTGCGCAAAGCGCGCAATCCGATGCGCCCGATGCGACCGGGTACAAAGGCTTCTATTACCATTTCCTCGACATGCAGACCGGTCGCCGGGTGTGGCGGTGCGAGCTTTCGCTGGTCGACACCGCCTTGCTGATCGCGGGAATGCTGATCGCAGGTCGCTATTTCGACGGCGGCGGGGAGGAGGCGGAGATCCGAACGCTGGCGGATGCGCTGTACCGCCGGGTCGATTGGTGCTGGGCCCAGAACGGGACCGACGCCGTGTTGCAGGGGTGGAAGCCGGAATGTGGTTTTCTCCACTACGGATGGGAAGGCTACAACGAGGCGATCATCCTCTACGTGCTCGGCCTCGGCTCACCGACATTCCCGCTGACGCCGTCCGGCTATCGACGCTGGGGGCTCACCTATCAATGGGAAAACCTGATCGACACCGACGTGCTTTATTCCGGGCCGCTGTTCACGCACCTGTTTTCCCATGCATGGATCGACTTTCGCGGCATCCGCGATGACTTCATGCGCGAGAAGCGCAGCGACTATTTCGAGAACACCAAGGGCGCGATCGCGGTGCACCGCGAATACGGCGAACGCAATCCGCACGACTTCAGGGCTTACTCCCGAGATTTCTGGGGTGTCACCGCCGGCGACGGCCCCAGCGATCAGCAATTGCGGCTCGACGGGCGCGACCTGCGGTTTTTCGGATATATGTCGCGCGGGGTGCCATACGGGCCCGACGACGGCACCATTGCACCGTGGGCGATGCTGGCCACGTTGCCGTTCGATGCCGACGCCGCGCTCACCGGGACGCGTCATTTGCTCGAAACCTATCCGCAAGTCTGCAAGGCGGACCGATTTTCGAGCGGATTCAATCCGACCTTGCCGCTCGAGGGCGAGGGCTGGCTGTCCGAGGGATGGTATGGGCTCGACCAAGGTTTGCTGGTGATGATGATTGAGAACTACCGCTCCGGCCTGATCTGGCAGATCTTTCGCACGTCGCCCTACGTGCAAGCCGGTCTCAGGCGTGCCGGGTTCGACGGCGGCTGGTTGCAGCTATGACAACAGCGCCCGCCACACCCAAAGCAAAGCCCGACAACGATAGCGTCTTCCTGCGGCGCGTGCGGCCCGCGGGCTGGCAAAATCCGGTTGCGCGCGACGTCTATGACCTCGCGGTGATCGGCGCCGGGCCGGCCGGTATCGCGGCCGCGGAATCCGCCGCCCGGCTCGGCTTCACCGTCGCCCTGATCGAACGCAATATCGTCGGCGGCAATTCGCTCAATGCCGGATCGGTGCCCTCCAAAGCCCTGATCAAGACCGCCCGGGTCTATGCCGCGTTGCACGAGCTGGAGGCATTCGGCGCGCCGATGCCGATTACTCCGCCGCTGGATTTCACCAAAGCCATGGAGCGCAAACGCCGGGTTCTCACCCGCATTTCGGAACACCATTCGGTGGAAAAACTTGCGGCGCTCGGCATCGACGTTTTCTTCGGTGTCGCGCGCTTCGACACTGCTGACACGGTGCTGATCGCCGGCCAACAGCTGCGTTTCAACAAGGCGCTGGTGGCAACCGGCGCGCGACCGCAACCGCCGAACTTTCCCGGCCTCGACGCCATCGGCTATCGCACCAGCGCGACGATGTTCGAGATCGACGACTTGCCGAAGCGGCTTGCCGTCATCGGCGGCGGTCCGCTCGGCTGCGAAATGGCGCAGGCGTTCTGCCGCCTGGGGGCGCAGGTGACGATCGTGCAGAACGATCCAAAATTTCTGCCGCGCGAGGAGCGCGATGCGGCGGAAATCCTGTCCCGGTCGATGGCGCGCGACGGCGTGGAGATTCGCCTGAACACGACCGTCGTCGGCGCCCGGGCGGCCGATGGGGTCAAGATTCTCGAAACCACCAACGACGATGTCACATGCGACATCGAGACCGACGAAGTTCTGCTGTGCATCGGGCGGGTTCCGAATGTCGAGGATCTTGGGCTGGCGGTTGCGGGCATCGCGTTCGATCAGGAGCACGGTGTCAAGACCGACGACTTTCTGCGCACGACGAATGCCAACGTGTACGCCGCCGGCGACGTGTGCATGACGCTGAAATTCACCAACGCAGCACAAGCCGGTGGAATCATGGCGGTGCGAAACGCATTGTGCAGCGGACAGGAGCGGCTGAGCCGGCTTACGATTCCGTGGTGTACCTATTGCGACCCGGAAATCGGCCACGTCGGCTTGCACGTGTGGGAAGCGCGCCAACAATCGATCCCGATCAAGAGTTTCACCGTGATGATGCATGACGTCGATCGCGGCATCACCGACGGGTTGACCACCGGCTTTGTTAAGATTCACGTCGCAGAGGGCACGGATAAAATCCTGGGCGCAACCATTGTGGCGCCGCGTGCCAGCGAGCTGATCAATGAGATGTCGGTCATCATGAGCGCGGGAATCGGCATGAACGACTTGGCCAATATCGTTCATACCTACCCGGCGGAATCCGGCGCGATCGTGCTCGCGGCGCGGGCGTATGTTCGCGATCAGGCGATCTTCGGAAAAGCATAATGATGGACCGGTGACGTCCCGATCCATCAATTGGCAACGTCCGATAGGCAACGTCAGCGGACGCGTGTATGCCGCCGACGCCGCGCGATGGCTACCGCAACGAGATGGCTAATCCGCTCAGATCGGCATTCGCCATCAATCCGGTCTGGCGCCCGCTGAGCTCCAGGATCGCGCCCTTTTCGTTGGTCAGTACGATCGCCCGCACGCCGGAAACGATCGCCAAACCGGCGCCGCCGGCGCCGTAGACCCCGGCAACGTCCGAAGGCCTGCTGATGTGATGCACCCGGCCGGACAGATAGGTCTGCGACGCGCCGAACACGAGTCCGGCGCTTAGTCCGCCGATCGAGAGCGGGTAGCGCTGACCGTGAAACGTCAGCGTGCCGCTTCCCCCAGAGGCGCCGATGAACCAGCCGCCTTTGAGCACCGAAATCCGGATCATGCCCTCGTCGGCGTGGGCAGACGCAACGCTCGCACCCATGACGGCGATCAGAGCGATCAGAGACTGGCGAAATGCGCGCATTGTGTTCCTTTGACTATCTGGAATGAGGAGCAGGGGATGAGCCTTGCACGCACGCATTCGAACGCTGACGGCCGCAATTTAGACGTTAGACATAGGTCGGCCCACAGGCCGCGTCTGACCAAAATTGCTCAGGTGGCAAAATCAGCGTTGCCGCTGCCTTGACCGAGTCGCCGGCTTCACGTCCCGGCAGAACGATGATGGGGGAATCCTGCGGGTCCCGGTTGTGAAGCGAGCGGATGCAACGGCGATCCGCGGGCGTCAGCGCGCCAGCGAAGCGCGTCGACGTGGGACATGGCCCACCGCCAATCGCGATTTTCCCCGCGCATCGGCAATTGCGCCGGCAAATTCATCTACTCTATGCTTGCTCCGATCCGGCGCTCACGCGTCGGATCTAAAAACGTGAATAGGGGGAGGACGTCCATGCCGATCGGATGCGCTCACGGCGCGAAGAGTTTGATTCGCCGATTGATGCCGGTGTTGTTGTTGTCGTTGCTGACGATCGGCACCGCCGCGGCGCAAGACAACCCGATCAAGATCGGCTTCAGCGCGCAATTGACCGGAGCGCTCGCGTCTTCGGGCAATGCCAATCTGCTGGCGCAGCAGATCTGGGCCGAGGAAGTCAACGCCCGGGGCGGGCTGCTGCATCGTCCGGTCCAACTCGTCTATTACGACGACCAGACCAATGCCAGCACCGCGCCGGGGATCTACGCCAAGCTCCTGGACGTCGACAAGGTCGACCTGCTGATGGGCGCGGCCACCAACATCATCGTTGCGGCGATGCCGATGATCGTCGAGCGCAACAAACTGGTGATGACGCTGGTGGCGCTCGGCGTCAACGATGCCTTCCATTATCCGCGCTACTTCCAGACCGCGTCATGGGGGCCGAATGCGCGCTCGATTCTCTCCGAAGCGTTTTTCTCGGCGGCGGGCGATCTCAACCCGAAACCGCAAACCGTCGCGCTGGTCGGCGCCGACTCCGAGTTCTCCGGCAATGTGCTGGAAGGCGCGCGCGCCAACGCCAAAAAGAACAACCTGCGCATCGTCTATGACAAAACCTATCCGCCGAGTACGACCGATTTCTCGCCGGTGATCCGGGCGATTGCGGCGACCAATCCGGATCTGGTGTTCGTGGCGTCCTATCCGCTCGACTCCGTCGGCATTATCCGGGCGGCGCGCGAACTCGGGCTCAAGACCCAGCTGCTCGGCGGTGGCATGGTCGGATTGCAATATGCCTCGATCAAGACCCAGCTCGGCGAGAACCTGAACGGGGTGGTGAACTACGAATTGTGGGCGCCGGGCGCGAAAATGAAGTTTCCGGGCATCGAGGCGTTCCTGCATAAGTATCAGGCGCGTGCGCGCGAGAAGGGCGCCGACCAGATCGGCTATTACCAGCCGCCATTCGCCTATGCCGCCATGCAGGTTCTGGAGCAGGCGATCACCGCGACCGAAAGCCTCGACGACGGCAAGCTCGCCGACTACATCCACAGCCACACCTTCAAGACCATCGTCGGCGATCTTGCCTTCGATGCGACCGGCGAATGGGCCAAGCCCCGCGTTTTGCAGGTTCAGTTCCGCAACGTCAGCGGCAACGGCCTCGATCAATTCCTGAAAGGGGAGACGCAGGTGATTCTCTATCCGCCGGATTACAAGGACGGCAGTCCGCAATCATTCACGAAATGAGCGGGCCGGGAGCGCCAGCATGAAAATCACCGCGGCTGTCGTCCGCGAGAGGTCCGGACCTTTCATTATCGATGCAATCGAGTTGCAGGACCCGCGGCCGGACGAATTGCTGGTGCGGGTCGTGGCCAGCGGGATGTGCCAGACCGACCTGCACGGTCGCGACGGCTATTACGGCACGCCGTTTCCGGCGGTGTTCGGCCATGAGGGGGCGGGCGTCGTCGAGGCGGTTGGCTCGGCGGTGCGCACATTCGCCCCCGGCGATCACGTCATCATGTCGATTCCGTGGTGCGGCCATTGTCCGAACTGCCAACAGCAGCGGATGTCTTATTGCTTTGAGGCGTGGGATCTCAAGATGCGCGGCACGCGCGCCGATGGATCGACGTTGATGCGGACGGCGGACGCGCCGGTCTACAGCGCGTTCTTTCAGCAGTCGTCGTTTGCGACCCACGCGATTGCGAACGAGCGCTTTGCGATCAAAGTGCGCTCCGATGCGCCGCTCGACGTGCTCGGCCCCTTTGCCTGCAGCGTGCAGACCGGCGCCGGCGCGGTGCTCAACTCGATGCAACCGCGGACGGGCGACAGCTTCGCGCTGTTCGGTGCGGGTGCGGTCGGGCTCTCCGGCCTGCTGGCGGCCAAAGTCGCCGGCTGCGATCCGATCATCGTGGTCGACATTCATGAACGGCGGCTTGCGCTCGCCCGCGAACTCGGCGCCACCCACACGATCAATCACAGCGGGCGCGAGGGTATCGTCGCCGCTGTCCGCAAGATCACCGGCGGCGGCGTGCATTGGTCGTTGGAGACGTCGGCGGTGCCGAGCGTGTTTCGCGAGGCGGTGGAAGTCTTGCTGCCGGGCGGCACCTGCGTCCTGGTCGGCAGCGCGCGACCGGGCATCGATGTGGCGCTCGACATGAGCTTCCTACAAAACGGGCGGATGGTGCGCGGCGTCATTCAGGGCGACAGCCAGCCGGATTCATTCATCCCGAAACTCGTCGACCTGATGCTGGATGGCCGGTTGCCGGTCAAGCGCATGATGACGTTCTACGATCTGGCCGACATCGACCGCGCGGCGGCCGACGCGGCCAGGGGCACGGCGATCAAGCCGGTTTTGCGCATGCCGGCGTGAGCGTGGCGTGATCGCGAGCAGCTAGCATGTAGGGCGCAATAGCGAAGCGTATTGCGCCGATTTTTGCGACCGGTTTGGCGCGACACGCGCCCACTGAGGCACAGTCTGTAATTAGAATAATGTGCGAGTGCCCGAACGTCTTTGGTCGTGTCGGCGAGCATCGGCGCAATACGCTTCGCTATTGCGCCCTACGGCAACGGGACGATGCGCTCCACCCCTGCAAGGATCGCCGAGGAGCCCCGCGCTCCGGCGCCATGGACTTTGCGCCGCGACGCAGTTCATAAAGGCCGCTCTGCTGCGCTGCAGCAAGCAAGATCCATTCCGAAGGCCTCTTGATGAACGATACGCGTTCCAATCCGATCCCGCCGCCCGCATCCACCAAGCGATCCTTTCCGGCGCTTCGCCATCGCGGCTTTCAAATCCAATTCGGCACCTACGTGCTGGCGATGATGGCCGACAATATCGAGCACGTCATCAGCTACTGGATGATGTTTCAGAAATTCCACTCGCCCGCGCTCGCCGGCTTTGCGGTGGTGTCGCACTGGCTGCCGTTTCTGGCGTTCTCGGTGGCGACCGGCGCGCTCGCGGACCGGATCGATCCACGGCGGATCATCCAATGCGGCATGGGCCTGTTCATCATCGCGTCGCTCGGGTGGGGCTATTTCTTCATCACCGACACGCTGCAGATGTGGCACGCCATGGTGCTGCTGGTGATTCACGGTTGTGCTGGCGTGCTGTGGCAGACGCCGAACCAATTGCTGCTCTACGATATTGTTGGCCCCGCGGATCTGATCAGTGCGGTGCGCATCAACGCCACCGCGCGCTATCTCGGCGTGCTGGTCGGCCCGGCGGTCGGCGGCGTGATCATGCTGACATTCGGGCCGTCGCACGGCATTCTGCTCAACACGCTGTTCTACCTGCCGCTGGTGATCTGGCTGGTGAATGCGCCCTATGGCCCAAAATTCCGCACCGGCGCGCCGCCGCCGCGTCGCGCGGTCCGCGGTCTTGCCGACATCGTGCAAACCATTCAGGACATCGCCAAGCATCCGGTGATCGTCTCGATGACGCTGCTCGCCGGCTGTTCGTCGTTTTTCGTCGGCAACGCCTACAACGCCCAGATGCCGGGCTTTGCCCAGGACCTCGGCCACGGCGATCCCGGCGTGTCCTACAGCATGCTGCTCGCGGCCGACGCCGCCGGCGCGATGCTCGCCGGTCTCGCGCTCGAAGGCGGCAGCTTGCTGCCGGCCAAGCAACGCACCGCGATCATTCTCGCCATTCTCTGGTGCAGCGCGCTGGCGGGCTTCGCCATGGCGTCGAACTATGCGGTGGCGCTGGCGCTGCTGTTCACGGCGGGTTTTTTCGAACTGTCGTTCAACGCCATGGCACAGACGCTGGTGCAGCTCAACGCGCCGCCGGACATGCGTGGCCGGGTCATCGGCCTGTTCAACATGGCGAGCCTCGGCCTGCGCGCGTTCAGTGGCGTGTCGGTCGGCCTGCTCGGCAGCCTGATCGGCGTGCATTGGTCGCTGGCGCTATCCGCCATGGTGATGCTGGCGATCGCGTGCTCGATGCTGGCGCTGCCGTAGGCAGAGCACGGGCCCACGCCACCGGCATGCGTAATTTGACGGATGCCGCAACGATCAAACATTCACGCGGCATTTACCGAGACGGAGCAGGGTAGGGATCGATCCAGACCGAAAGCCGATACGGTATTTCGCGATCTGGACGCGGCACAGGCTCGCCGCCGCTTGGGCGGGCACAGCGGGATCGGGGCGCTACCGGACTAACAATCCGACCTCTTCAAGACGATACCTTCGATACGGTCCGACTTCCCCCGATCTGACCGGTCGAAACGTGCGGACGTCAGCAACACAATCGTCCATCGGCTCTTGCGAGGTTTTGCGTCCCGGTCGCTTCGGGGCCAGACACATCGTGCCTGCACATTGTCAAACGTCGGATCAGCGGCAACGAGAGAATCAGCGCTTGCCTCGACGTCGTATGCGTCGCGGCTCTGCACGCAATGGCAGAGGCGCGCGGCAGTTCAAGTCGGCAGAGTGCATCCATCATTGTCGTGCCACATTAGGGAGGAGTCGTCGGTGCCAAAGCTAACGATCGGTCGCAAAATCTACGCCATCATTACCTTGTGTCTGCTCGGCTCCATCGGCGTCTCATCATTTGAACTTCGTCAGTTCAGCATTGGTCTGCTGGATCAGAAGCAGATCGAATTGAAGCATTTGGGCGATATTGCGCTCGGCATCGTCAAGGAGGAATACGCATCGACTCAGAAGGGTGGCACCTCGGCCGACGAGGCGCAAAAGCGCGCTGCAGCGCGTGTCGCGAGCCTGCGTTACGGAAACGACGATTATTTCTGGATCAACGACATGCAGCCGCGGATGGTGATGCATCCGATGAAGCCCGAGCTGAATGGAATCGATCTTTCGGACAACAAGGACACCGACGGCAAACGCCTGTTCGTCGAATTCGCCGATACCGTAAAACAGAGCGGCTCCGGTTTTGTCGCGTACCAATGGCCCAAGCCCGGGGCAGATCGACCCCAACCCAAGCTTTCCTATGTCGTCGGCTTTGCGCCCTGGGGCTGGGTGATCGGGACCGGGGTCTATATCGACGATCTTCAGCAACAGGTTTCAAGCGCCCGGAACCAGGTGGTTCTGATCGTTATCGTGATCGCGTTGATCACTGGGGCCATTGCGGTCGCGGCCGCGCGCAACATCGCAGGGCCGATTCGGCGCATCGGCGAATTGCTGCTGGAGCTCGCGCGGGGAAACAAGGCAGTCGAGATCCCTTATTCCGAGCGCGCCGACGAGGTCGGAGACAATGCCCGCGCGGCCAAGACATTCCGGGAATTTCTCCTTCGCATGGAAGCAATGGAAGCCGAAAAGAAGGACGCCGAAGCGCACGCGAACGCCGAACGCAAGGCCGATATGAAAAAGCTTGCCGAGCGAATCCGGGCATCCGTCGGTACGATCGTCACCGGCCTGAACGGTCTCTCCGACAAAGTGCAGGGTTCGACGGCGATCATGCACAAGAATGCCTCCGCCACGTGCGAGCGCATCGATGCGGCAGTTGCGGATCTGGACGTTGCGTCAGCGGATGTCGCCACGGTGGCGAGCGCGGTGACGGAACTGGCCGCCTCGATCAACGAAATCTCGTCGCAAACCGTGCAGTCGACGCAGTCGACGGCGGAGGTTCTGTCAGCCGCTCAGGCGGCCGAGCGTATGGTCCAAAATCTCACGCAGGCCAGCCGTCGCATCGGCGATATTTCGAGCCTGATCAATACAATCGCGGCGCAAACGAATCTGCTGGCACTCAATGCGACCATCGAGGCGGCCCGCGCCGGGGACGCCGGAAGGGGGTTTGCGGTCGTCGCCTCGGAGGTGAAGGCACTCGCCAGTCAGACCGCGCGCGCGACCGAAGACATCAACAAGCAGGTTGTTGAAATCCGCAGAGCGCTGGAAGACGTGGTCGGCGCGGTCGGCAAGATCAATCAGACCACCGGGAGCGTCCAGGAAATATCAACCTCGATCGCAGGGGCTGTTGAGGAGCAGAATGCCGCGACCGGCGAAATCAGCGACAGCGTGCAACGGGCCGCGGGCCACACACGTCAGGTCATCAACGGCATCGCAGACCTGCCGGCCATGGCCAAGGACATACAGTCTGCGGCGGGCTCTCTCGCCGGACTAACGATCGAACTCGGGGGCCAGGCGTCGATGCTCGATCGGGAGATCGAACGCCTGTTGTTGGAATTGTCGGAACGACGCGCTCACGGGCGTTTCGCCGCCGATGCCGATGTGCGCGTCACCGTGGGTGCGGCCGAAACAATCTCAAAGCTTCTCGATGTCAGCGCGAGCGGCGGGCGACTGGCGCTGCTGCCCGGCGTCGCGATCGGGCAGACCGTCTACATTGGATTCTCCGATGGCGTGCGACTCGAGGCGCGCGTTGCCTGGATTGCGAACAATCAATTCGGTGTCAATTTTGACCCGAATCGATTGGCGCCTGCGCAACTCGGCGCGCTGCAAAAGACTGACTCGCCGCTCGCGGCATGACGTCAAGCGCATGCAGTGAGATCGCATGCACAATTTGAGCGTCTGTTGCACGCAGTGGACTAAGAAAAACTTCGCTGATCGTAGTGCATAAAGCTTTCACTTAGCTGGCCACGCTCTCGAAGCAATTCTGAAGATGGTCATGCCTCTCTGGCAGGCTGTCACTACCATCCAAG
>Ga0265342_10002211_pt1 | contig 17077 bp, 12 predicted proteins | sample 4CB327metaG_FD_203125 | JGI IMG/M metagenome (GOLD analysis project Ga0265342, IMG submission 203125) | Rhizosphere microbial communities from Carex aquatilis grown in University of Washington, Seatle, WA, United States - 4-CB3-27 metaG | ecosystem: Host-associated > Plants > Roots >...
CCCGGCATAGCGCAGGTGGTACTCCAGCATCTTCACCAGCCGCGCTTTGTCGCCCGATTGCTCTAGGATGGCCTCCAGGCGCAGCAAGGCGTCGTTGTCGCCGGGGAGAAACTTCAGGATCTGGGTCGCGGCCAAGGACGCCGCGGGGAGATCCGCCAACTTCTCCATGTCGATGACGAGCAGGCGGCGCAGGACGCTGACCTTCTCGGCCTCGGTCTCGGCGCTCTCGATCTGGCTGCGCAGAAGGGGCGCCAGATCGGCCCAGCGCTCGTTCTTTTCGTAGGTTTCGATGACGTTGCGCAGGGCCACCGTCTCGCGAGGATCGATGGCCAGAATCTGCAGATACACCGCGATCGCGCTGTCGATGTTTGCCAGCTTCTCGCTGTGCAGGCGGGCCAGTCGGTGCAGGACCTCGATCTTCTGCTCCGAAGCTTCGGCCCGCTCCGCCTCGTCGACAAACAGCGGGACCATCTGGTCCCACTGCTTGGTTTTCTGCAGGATGCGCTTCTGCGCCTCTCGCGCTCGCTCGTAGCCTGGCGCCACCTCCCACATGCGGCGCCAAACCGCTAGCGTGCGGTCCATGTCACCGAGCTTGGTTTCTGCCAGCGCGGCCACCTCCTCGAATCGAGGAAGCAATTCCTCCACCGGTATGCCCTGCTTGAGGTCGTGCTCGGCGGCGAATTCGAGTAGGTCCGCCAGCTCGCGGAAAGAGCCGCGCGAGCGAAAGTGCTCGGCGTACGCCTTCAGGGCCTGGGCGTCGCTGGGATGGACCTGCAGAATGGCGTGCAGGTAGACCGCCGCCTGCTCGTGGTCGCCCAGGCGGTCCTGGTACAGCGAGGCCAGTTCGCGCAGGAGCGCCAACCGTGGCTCCGCATCGGTGGTACGCTCGAGTTGTTTCTCGCGCAGTTCGGCCAACTTGCCGTAGTCGTGCCTGCCCGCGTACAGCTTCGCCAGGTGTTGCGCTGCAGGTCCACCTGGCGATTCCAGCGTAAAGATTTGCTCGTAGGTCCGGATGGCTTCCTCGGCGTCGCCAAGCGACGCTTCGGCCAGCCGCGCGCGCTTGGTCAGGATCTCAATCTTCTCTTTGTTGGTTCGCGCCTGAGACACGCGTTCGCGCAGGAATCGATCGAGGTCGGCAAAGCGGTTGGATTCGGTCAGCACGCGTTCCAGCAGCGCCAGAGCCTCGGCGTGGAAAGGAACCGCGGTCAGGGACTTGCGTAAAGAGGCCACCGCGTTGTCCACGTCGCCGGCCTCGTGCCGTCGGCGTGCGATTTGATTGTAAAGACCCGCTGCGCGCTCGGGACCGTCTGCGCCGTTCCAGTTGGGATTGGCGAAGACCGATGCCAGTGCTTCCAGGGCCTTGTCGTCGCGCGGATAAAGACGAACCACGTCGCTCAGCTTTTGCGCGGCCTGGGGAAGATCGCCGATCTTTTCCGCCAGGACTCGCCCGAGACGGAACATGAGTGCGATGCGCCGCTTGGGATCGGTGGTACCGGCCAGCTCGATCTCGTACAGGCGGCAGACCGAAGGGTAGTCGCCGAGCGCACTGTGGATCTTGCGCACGGCCTCCACGATCTTGAGCTGCTCTGCGGTGACCTCGGCGCGCAAACCAGGGGTGGTCAGTGCATGTTCGATGCGTGCGATGTGTTGGCCGTAAGCGCGATCGATCTCGGCCCGCAACTCGTCAATGCGGGCAGTGTCGTGCGACTGACCGAGTGCCGCCGCTTCCACTTCGAGCATGTTGACGTACTCGCCAGCTCGGCCCTGTTCGCGGTAGATGTTCTTGAGTCGCTTGACCGCCTTGCGATGGGTTGCGTCGCGGCTAACTGCATGAGCTAGGTCGGCCTCAGCACCTGCAACGTCCGACAGATGATCAACGCGGACTTCCGCAGCCAGGTAGAAGAGCTCTGCCGCCTTGGCCTGATCTGGAATAGCCTGGGCGCGCGTTTCGTACAGCGTGACGAGCTTGTCGAATCGCCCCGACTCTCGATAGGATCGACGCAGAAAGAGGAAGGCCTCGTTATGGCCTGGCTCGTGTTGTAAGGCCTGTTCATACTCGCGCTCGCTGGGCATGCGGCCCTCCGGTGATTTGAGCGGTCGTCTTGAAATAACAACAACCGAGGCGGCGAAATTAGCATCAAGGCGCAAGGAAACCAAGGGTTTAGGCGCTTATGGGGTGCGGCTTGTGGTGGCGGCATGCGGGCTCGTAGCCAGCAGTCAGCCACCTGTGACACCATGCGCTCAGCCTACGTCAAGCGGAACGCCTATTTGGGCAGAAACGAACGTCCCTGAAATTGGAGGAAGCCAATTCTGCTCGTCCTGTTGCGCAGGCAGATGGCGTCTGTGTGGCCAGCTTCGAACCTATCGCACCGCGCTGCGCGATTTTACCTCGGCTAGACGACGCTGGACGTCGCGAAAGTTCGCGTCACGCTTGTAGACACGCTCGAAGTAGTAGAGCGCTTCGCTGTGGTCGTCGAGGTTGTAGAAGACATTGCCGAGCTGAAAGTAGAGCTGCGTTGCTTCCGTCGCAGTGGCGGAAGGCCGCTTGAGGGCATCCTGGTAGCAGCGGATCGCCTCGGCGGAATCGCCCAAGGCCTCGGAGCACTCGCCAATCATCGACAGGGCGAATACCTCGCGTTTGGGATCCTCCATGACCACCTTGAAGTGCTCGATGGCCGCCGCATAGCGCTCCATCGTCTTCTCCATGATTCCCAGATCGGCGTGCGTGTCGATGTCGTGCTCCGGAGCTTTTGCTGCGTGCGGCGAGGCGGTGCCTGACTTGTGTAGACTTCGCGTGGACTCGATCGTGCCTCCGTGAACTTGGGCCGGAACCGCGCCTTGCGAGGTCGACGATGGGGATTCGAGAGCGGCCAGTTTTTCGCGCCGATCGGCAAGGAGCAGGTGTCCTGGAGATCGATTCTCCAACTCGTCGAGCATGGACGTGGCCTCTCCGGCCAGCCCCTGCTCGATAAAGAAGTCGACCTGCTCCAGATCCGCCAGAAACGCGTCATCGGAGCCAGAGAGTGCGGGCCGGTGTATCGCTGGGAAGCTTTCCTGCTCCGAAACCTCCTGCGCCTCGACCTCGGGCATGGGGGTGCTGCCCACCTGCGTCGCCCCTCCCAGGTCTCCCAGTTCGTCCTCGTTCCCTTCGGCCGAGTCAAGCGGTCCGCCCTGGGTCTTGTTTTGGTTGCCGCCGGACGTAGCACCGCCCTCGGTTCCGGTGAAGTCGTCGGACTCTACCTGTTCAGCTAAGAGCTCGATCTCTCCACTTCCTATGATCTCCGGCTCGGGCGTACCCATGCCCAGCTCCGATGATATCGAGCTCTCGGCCGAGGGCTCTCTTTTTCCCGGCAGCGATCCCTCCGCCATGCCCAAGACTTCCAGTGCTCGCCTGGCCGAGGGATTGAGCTCGAGCGCCTTGCGGGCATACCCGGCCGCGTTGGCTGGCTTGCTGGCGATGCATTGCTGCGCCAAGACCTCGTACTCGGCTGCCGCTTCGGCCTTTCGGCCTAGCTGCACCAGAACCGCTGCCAGCCTCTCATGCGCGCCTTGATGGGTGGGTACACGATCGAACACACGTCGCAAGTGATCGGCCGCGCGATCGACAAGACCGTATTTCACGAATACATCGGCCTCGGCCAGGATGCGTTTGACCTCGGCGTCATCTTCGGATTTTTCGACCATCCCCGAGGCGATGTTGATCCGCTCGGACATGGTTGCCGCCATGGGCTCGGCCGGCAAGCTGACGTACTTATTGCGCAGCGCCGCGGGGACTTCCATTTCGCTGAACGTGATGGACACGGGGCGCTTGTTCAATCCGGTCAGGCCCGTCGTCGGCAACGGGGTCAGGGACGGCATGGGCGAGGGCATCGTCAGCCTCGATGTGGAGGCCGGCTGCGGGGACTTGGTCATGCCGCTGTGGGGTCTGCCCAGAAGCTCGTGCATCTCCGCGTCGTTGGGATCCATGGACAGCACGCGCTGGGCGGTTTGGTTGCGCTCGCTGATGCGACCGCTTTCGGCGTAGACGCGCGCCAGTTCCTTGAGCACCGGCAGGGTCTTGTGAGGCTGTCCGAGTTGTTCAAACGTGCGCGCTAGCAGATCCAGGACGGCGGGATCGCGTTGCTTGGCTTCGAAAACCGACTTGAGGCGAGAAAGCGCGCCACGCGCGTTGTTGTGTTCCAGGTATTTCGCGGCCACTTCCATAGCCATGGCGTGGTTTTCCGGATCGTAGTGCAAGAGCCGCTCGGCAACGCGGAGGAACTCGTCGGTACGGCCTTGTGCCTTGACCAATCGCGCGGCCTCGGCGAATTCCGCGACGGCTTCCTTGATAGCTCCAGTCTGGCACGCTAGCTCGGCGTAGCGGATGCGCGGATTGGGTTGCTCGGGGTTGAGGTCGATAATCTGTTTGAGCGCGGTGAGCGCCTCGGCCTGTCGATTCGACTTTTGGTAGAGCGTTGCGGCCTGCTCGAGTTGCTGAACAGCGTCCGAGAGTAGGCCAAGTTGCCGGAATACTTCGGCAAGCTTGATGCGGGCATCGACGAAGTCGGGGCTCAGCTTGATGATGTTTTTGTAGACGGCGACCGCGCGCTGAAAAAAGCCCTGTTCGACGTACAGGTCCACAGTCTTCTGGTAAACTTCAGTGGCTTTGTCATTGTGGCCAAGTCGGACATAGATCTCGGCCATGCGAAGCCAGGTGCGGGTGTCCTTCGGGTCTTCCTTGACAGCGTTTTGAAACTCCGCCAAGGCCTTCTCGAAGCTTCCCCGCTCCAAGTACTTCTGAGCTGCTGCGAGGTGCTTGTCTTTCTTCGTTACCACCTGTTGAAGTCCGCCTGCACAGTGTTACCGGGAACGCCACACGTGTAAAGGAGCGTCCAGATTTTTGTCCGGGCGGGGAACTTGAGCAAGGAGCTTCGTACCCCTAGCCCCGCGATAGCTGCGGGAGGTCGTGGCCGCTGTGGCCGGAGTGATCTTCGTCGGCCACGGCCACGACGGCGAAGACGCCTACGGGGACGTCTACGACTACGTCCACCACTCGCCGCTTCGATTGGGTGCGAGCATCCGTCGTGGAAAGGCGCCTCTTTCTGCCGACTTTGGCGACGTCACTGCGCTTGTCACGGGACTTTGGCGTGCAAAGACGCCCGCCTGCCGGGATCACAGGCGTTCGAGAAAATGGGTATCGAAACGGCCACCGATGAAATCGGGATGATTCAGCACCCGGCGGTGCAAATCGCAATTGGTTTTGATGCCTTCCACCACCACCTCGTCCAAAGCCCGTCGCACGCGAGCCAAAGCGACGTTGCGATTGTCTCCATGTGCCACAAGCTTGGCCAGGAGCGAATCGTAGAAGGGAGGCACGCGATAGTGGGCGTAGATGTGGGTGTCGATGCGAATGCCGATTCCGCCGGGCAGGTTGAGCGCCGTGATGGTTCCGGGAGAAGGTGCGAACGTGACGGGATCCTCTGCATTGATGCGCAGCTCGATGGCGTGGCCGCGTGGACGCATCTCGGCGGGCAGGCGCAGCGAATCGCCGGCCGCCAGCCGCATTTGTTCGCGCACCAAGTCGACGCCAAAGACCATCTCGGTCACCGTGTGTTCGACCTGGATGCGAGTGTTCATCTCGATGAAGAAGAACTGCTTGTTCTCGTCAAGTAGGAACTCGAGCGTGCCGACCGTCTTGTAGCCGATGGCCGCAGTGGCCTTGCGTGCGGCCCGTAAAAGCTCGACCCGGCGGGCGTCATCGAGCGCGACCGAGGGTGCCTCCTCGATGAGCTTCTGGTGTCGTCGCTGGATCGAACACTCGCGTTCGCCGAGGGCGATGGCGGACTGGCCATCTCCAAGGACTTGTACCTCGATGTGACGTGGCCTGCCGATGTAGCGCTCCATATACACCGCCGGGTTGTTGAACCCGGCCTGGGCCTCGGAGCGCGCCGCCGCAAGCTGGGCAAAGAGTCGGCTCTTGTCTTCGACGATCTTCATGCCCCGGCCACCGCCGCCGCCCGTGGCCTTGATGATCACGGGGAACCCGATGCGTTCGATGGCTTCTTCCGCTTGCCGGTCGGTATCGATGATGGGGCTGCCGGGGACCACGGGCACCCCGGCGGCTTCCATGGCACGCCGCGCAGACACCTTGTCGCCCATGGTGCGCATGACCTCGGGTTGCGGGCCGATCCAGTGCAGGCCGCACCGCTGCACCACCTCGGCGAATTCGGCGTTTTCCGCTAGGAAGCCATAGCCGGGGTGGATGGCATCGGCGCCCGTCACCTCGGCCGCGCTGATCAGCGCAGGGATGTTCAGGTAGCTCTGCCTGGCCGGGGGCGGCCCGATACAGACTTTCTCGTCGGCAAAACGAACATGCAGGGAATCGGCGTCCGCCGTCGAATGAACCGCGACCGATCGCAAGCCGAGATCGCGACAAGCACGGATGACGCGCAGGGCGATCTCACCCCGATTCGCTATGAGAACCTTTTTGAACACGCATGCACCGTCCGTAAGCGTTGATGGCAGACTTCACAGAACCGGGAGAAGGCAGGTGATCCCTAACCGTTCTTCCGCTTCCGGCATTCCGGGCCGTGTGACGACCTTAGGCCTTTTCGATGCGGAACAAGGGCTGGCCGTATTCGACGTGCTCCGCGTTCTTCACCAGGATTTCCAGGATCTTGCCGTCGAATTCCGACTCGATTTCGTTCATCAGCTTCATGGCCTCGACGATGCAGACCACCTGACCTTTGCGCACATTTTGCCCCACGTCCGCGAATGGCGGTGCCTCGGGGGATGGCGCCCTGTAGAAGGTTCCCACGAAAGGCGAGGTGAGCAGAGTGCCGGGCTCAGCAGGCTTGGCCGCCTTCTCCGCTGATACTGCCAAATGAACCGGAGGTGGCGGCAAAGGGGCGGTCATGGCCGCGGGGGCCCCGGCCGCGCGTCGAACCACGCGGACTCCGCCGCAAGCATCGAGCTCGATCTCGGCCAAATCGAATTCGGTGGCGAGCTCGGCCAACTCACGCAGCCTTTCGAGGTCGACGGGTTGACATTCACACGCGCACTCCTCGCGGCTTGCCGAAGATACCTTCTTGGCAGGGGCGACGGGGGCCTTGCGTTTACTCATTTTCTCGCGGCTCCTTTCTTGGACGAAGTCGCGGCACGCGACTTGATTGCTATGGAAATGGATGGGTTCGGCTTGCCGCCAGGGACTTGCCGCCGGTCCTGCGCCAGCCTGGCCAGCGCATCGAGGGCCAAACGGTAACCGATCGGCCCCAGCCCTGCAATCTGGCCCACACACACCGGGGCCAGAAACGAGTGGTGGCGGAATTCCTCCCGCGCGTACAGGTTGGATAGATGGACCTCTACCGTTGGCACCTTGATCGCGGCGATGGCGTCGCGCAGCGACACGCTGGTGTGGGTTAGCCCCCCGGCGTTGACGATCAGGCCGGCGGCATGACCATGGGCTTGCTGGACGCGGTCGATGAGAAGACCCTCATGGTTGGACTGGAAAGTCTGGACGGTGACTCCCAACTCGGCCCCGTGGCTCACTAGATCTTCGTCGATCTCACGCAAGGTGGTCGAGCCGTAGATATGAGGCTCCCGCGTTCCAAGGAGGTTGAGGTTCGGGCCATGGATCACGACAATCACCGGCGCTGCCGGCATCTGTGCGCGCTGTACCTCGGTCACAGTTCGGCCTGTATCTGCGGGGCGAGGAGCTTCATCAGGTAGCGCGCCTTGCCAAAACTGGCTTCGGGCCTGAGCGCGCAGGCGATGAAGTACTCCTCATTGAGAAGGTAGACCAGGACCACCAGCTTGTCCGCTTTCAGGGTCAATTCGCGGAGCGGCCCTACCTCGAGGTTCTCCGTCGCCTTTCTCATTTGGACGACGGTGTGGGCCAGCTCCATCCCGACGGTCTGAATGTCCAGGCTCTCGTCGCCGTCCTTGGCGTCCTTGGTGTAGGACTCGACCGAGATTCCGTCGAAGCCCATGAGAATGCCCGCCACGCCTCCGGCCAAGCGATCCACCATGCGCTGCAGATTATCGCGAAACATCGTCGTTCTTTCGCTTCTAGTCGGAGAGATCCGGCGGTGTCAATAGCGCCAGCTCCCGGCGCTCACGGACCCGTGGAAGTCGACGTCGATGTGTCCGTACCGGTGAACGCGCCAGGACACAGGACGGTATCGTTGTCCAGAGCGCAACAAAGGATGGTCGCGTCTTGGCCGGGGGGAAGACATCGGTCCCCCGCGTAGAGAGTCGAGTCAATCGACAACGAGCAAGAGGGCGTGGGTGCATTGTAGCGATAGGGCGCCGCCGCGCCGCCATAGCCGGTTTGCAGACAACCTCTGCACACATCGACCGTGTAGATGAAGGGAGCACTTTCAATACCCGTGCCGCCGTGGCGGCCTTTCGCCGTGATCGTCGCCGCGACCGCCAGGCCTTGTGGGGGAACTTGCGGCTGTAGGCACCGAGAGTGGGCAACTTGGATGATGTACAGTGCCACCCCAGAAGATCCGCCCGGTGGAATGGTATCGGTCATGGCTTGTGTGTCGAACGTTGCGGGACAGTCAGCGCCCCAACTGACACCAGGTGCTGAGAGCTCGACGGTAAAGTGCTGCACCGTGATGTTGTTCATTTCCTCGGCGGGCGAAGCCCCGACGGGCGGCATGTTGTTGACGACGAGTATGGGCAGGTAGTAGGGCGGCGTGGATCCGTCGGGAAGGGCCAGATCGAGGGTTCCGCCAAGGCGCTGTAAAGTGGTCGCCGTACCTGGGACGCTACAGTTGTCTCCGCTGTCTCCGCCCAGCACCTGCACCTGCTTGATTTGCAAATCGGTGTAGGCATCCTTGGCGCAGCCGACTCCGAGCGCGATGGCGGCGCAGCCCACACCATAGGCAAACCAATTCCTTTGATGTTTCATAGCTTGTCCCCCAGTACATCGTTGCATCATGGCGACACCTGCCTCTTATTTTACTTCAGTCTATTGTCCAGCAACGCGCGATCGGTTGACGATACGCGGGGTAATGAACACCAAGAATTCGGACCTGTTGTCGTTTTCCTTCTTGTTGCGGAAGAACCACCCGAGCACAGGAATATCAGAGAAGAACGGAACCCGGGTGGTGGCCAGGCCGGTATTGCGCGTGTAGATGCCGCCGATCACCGCGGTGTCTCCGTCGCGAACCAGCATGGTGGTCCTGGCTTCCTTCTTCTGGATCGAAGGATCGCCGCGGGCACCCGTGTTCACGAAATCGGGCTCGTTGCGGGTGATCGAGACGACCATGGCTATGGTGCCTTCATTGGTGACGTGCGGCTTGACCCCGAGCGACAACTGGGCGTCCACAAACTGTGTCTGGGCGCCCATGGCGCTGACCACGGAGACTGGAATCGATACGCCCTGCATGATGTGCGCCTCGATATTGTCCATGGTGGTAATACGAGGTGACGAAAGAATGCGCACCTGCCCCGTACTTTCCATGGCCGAAAGTCGCAAATTCAAGTTGAAGGCTCCGGCCACGGAGCCCAAGGTCAGGCCGATGGCCGAGCCAGTCCCGAGGCCAGCGGGGGCCGGCATGTTGACGAGGAAGTTGGGATTTCCCGAGACACCCGTTCCAGTGCGCGGTCCGGGCACGAGACCGCCGAGCGGCGCAGAGCCGTCGTCCGCTCCACCGCCGATCCCCACGTTGTACGGGAAGACCAAGCCCGTCGGATTCCCGTGCGTGGTATCCGCGAATGCCGTGCCACCCCATTGCACGCCGATTTGTCGTGCGAAGTTCGAGTTCGCCTCGACGATTCGTGCCTCGATGACCACCTGCGAGGTCTGCGTATCCAGATTGCGCACCAGATCCTCGATGAGCTGAAGGTTCTTGGTCACGTCCGACACGATGAGGGTGTTCGTGCGATGATCCTGCGAGACCTTGCCTCTTGGCGAGAGCAGATCGTGAATTTTGTCGAGGAGGTTTCCAGCGTCGGCATAGGAGACTCCGATGAGGCGGGTCTCGATGGGCAGCACGTCCGCAATCTGCTTTTGCCGGGCGATTTCCGCTTCCAACTCCTTTTCCAGCAAGGCCAGCGGGGCCACGCGTAGAAGATTGCCTTCGCGCACGGAGCCGAGCCCTTTCGAACGCAGCACCACATCCAGTGCCTGATCCCAGGGCACGTCGCGCATCTTGATGGTGACATCGCCATGCACGTCGTCAGCGACGATGACGTTGACCTGGCCAACGTCTGCTAGGAGCCGCAGAATGTTGTGGATGTCCGCGCCTTTGAAATCGAGGTCGATGCGCCGACCTGTGTAGCGCTTCTTGCCGATGGTTGCAAAGCGGCCAGAGGGCCCTGTCGCCCCGCTGGCCGCCGCTGCCGTTGGGGTCGCTGGCGAAGAACCCATGTCTGCCGCTGGCGCGCTGCCGTTACCGGGGGCAGTCTGCACGGGCGGCGCGAGGTAGGGCGGGACACCAGCCTGGCCCACCCAGAGTCCGTCTTTTGCTGCTGCGAAGAATCCGGCCACTTTTCGTGCCGGAACGAACATCACCGCTGGCGGCGGTGACCACATCGCGGGCAGGCTGGGCGCCGGCGTCTTCTGGAAGTCCCAGAAGATGCGATGGCCATCCATGCGAATGCGATTCGGCACGTCTTCGGCCAGATCCACGTCGACCCGAACCGTGGAGCGCGCGGCAGGGTCGCGGTACGAGCTGATGATCTTGACCGGACCCAGGTACTCGGTTGCATCCAGATTGCGCGCGAGGCTTTCCGGTAATTCGCTGTGCTCGATGCGGAGGCTGAGCCGACGGCCGGCGACGCGCTCCACGGAAAACATCGCGCTGTCATCGACGTCGATGATCACTGAAGCGCGGTTCGGCTCGTCGACGAAATCGATGCTGCGGATGTGGCTGAGCGCGCGCAGGGTGATGGATCGCGGCCGGCCCGTGCTGGCCAAGGAGGGCAGGGGGGCGGCGGGCGCGGGGTTCGTCGCCTGGGGAGCCGGCGAGCTTTGCTCACGACCTTCCGGCCTGTGGACCATCGCGGGAGAGCTTGGGGCGAGGGTTCCCGTCTTGGCGACGGGTGCGCTTGCAACGGGCGCGGGTTTGGCAGCCGGTACGCTTGCAACAGGCGCGGTGAGCGCCGCAGCCGCCGTAGGCGCGCTTGCAACGGGCGCTGGCGCTGCCGCCGTCGTCAGATCGTCCGGCGCCTGCTTGATTCTTTCCGCCTTCACCCCTGCGGCCGTTGCTGTCGAGACCGTGGTCTTCAGTCGATTGACTTCGGCCAGCAGGACGTTGCGGGTGGATTCGAGCTGCGCGCGTTCACTTTCGAGCTTGGACCTTTCTTGATCGACACGGGAGCGTTCGGCGCGTGCATCAGCCAGCCTCAGCTCTTCGGCTTTGCGTAGAGCAACGGCTTGATCCAGCTTGTTCTCCTCGGCGCGGCGCAGATTGGCCTGCTCATCCTTGCGCGTCTCTTCCTGCCGGCGCGAAGCAACGGCCCGCGCCAGATCTTGATGGGACTGTTCGGCGGCACTGATCGCGCTTCTGCGTTGGCGTTCCGCTTCGGCCAGGGCAGCTGCAGCCTCTGCTTTGCTGCTTCTAGATGCATCGCGAGCCAGGCTATCTCGGCGCGCGCGCGCGGCCCGAGCCTCCTCTTCACGTTCGACGAGCTTGGATTCGGATTCGCGCACGGTGGTCTCGCGCACACCGACCAAGCGCTCGGCTGCGCCAAGCCGGCTCTGCTGCTCGTCCTGTTGGCGAGCAATTCGGTCGAGAGTCTTCTGTCGAGTTGCTACTTCCTCGCTGGCCAGCCGAAGGGCCTTGTCTCGCTCTGCCTCGCGCTGATGTGCCACCGCCGCTTCGCCTTCCGACGCATCGGCGCGCTTGCGCGCGCGCTCGGCCTCGGCTTGCGCTTGCTTGACCTGGGTCTCAGCTTGCGCGAGGGCGAGCTTGTGGCGCAGGCTCTCTTGGTTTGCCGCGCTCGCCTCTGCTCGTGCCGTGGCGGTTTCTCGATGGGCGTCGGCCAGTTCTTTGCGCAAACGATTCGCTTCCAACTTGGCCGCCGTCTCCGCTCGCGAGCGTTCGTCTGCGAGGGCCTGAGCTGCGTGACGCTCTTTGGACTCGTCTTGAAGCAAGGCCTCGGTCTTTCGCTGCGCCAGCGCACGATCCTGGGCCTCGGCCTTTGCCGCCGCCGCCAACCTGGATTGTTCGTCGGCGCGCGCCTGCGCGAGAGCGCGCTCCTTGGCCTCGACCTTGGCCTGGGCCTGGGCTTCGGTCTTGGCTTGAGCTTCGGCCTTCGCGCGTGCCTGGGCTTCGGTCTTGGCCTGCGCTTCTGCCTTGGCCAGAGCCTGGGCTTCGGTCTTGGCTTGAGCTTCGGCCTTCGCACGTGCCTGAGCCTCGACCTTTGCTTGCGCTTCAGCTTTGGCCAGGGCCTGGGCTTCGGTCTTGGCCTGTGCTTCGGCTTTCGCGCGTGCCTGCGCCTCGGCTCTTGCCTGCGCTTCGGCCTTGGCCAAAGCCTGGGCCTCGGTCCTTGCTTGCGCTTCGCTCTTGGTTTGAGCTTCGGCTCTGGCGCGCGCTTGCGCCTCGGTCTTGGCCTGCGCCTCGGCTCTTGCCTGCGCCTCGGTCTTGGCCTGCGCCTCAGCCTTGGCTTGAGCTTCGGCTTTGGTGCGCGCTTGGGCCTCGGTCTGCAGTCTTGCCACCGCAGTTTCCTGAGGTACGGTCGCCGGCCTGACGCGCGGGATCACGTGGAGAGTGATGTCGTTGCCCCTGGCCTCGACCTGGTAGTCAGAGGCCTGGCGCAACGTGAGCACGATGCGCGTGCGCGGACCGGCGCTGTCGTCCTCGGTGACGCTGGCTGAAACCAACCCTACGGCAAAGGTTCCGGCATCCAGGGGAACGTCCACGTTGCCAAGGCGTGCGCCACTGAGCTCGATCACCACGCGGGCGGGCTGTTCCATCTTCCAGGTTGTGAAGGTGGGTCGTGCCGAGGCGGCGATGACCACCGCGGTGTTGCCAGCTGCTTCTGACACCTGGATCGTGCGTACCCGCACGGTCTCGGCAGAGGCAGGCGCCGACCACGCCGCCAGGGTCGCAATACCCAGAATAGCAGCCAAGAACTTGGGTCGTTCTCTTTGCAAGGTCATTGATCTGTTCCTTCCGGATTGACCAGGACGGCTCGTTCCAAGGCCTTGGTTGCCCCGCCCGGTGTTATCTCCGACATCTCTAGGACGACGCGATCAGAAAGGATCTTGGTGATGCGCGCCGCCGACTTCGAAAGGTAATCGCCACGTTTGACGGTTTGTCCAAGCCCCGTGGGATCCCTGAACATGGCGCGCGGATTCGCGTCGCCGCTGACCACAGCAATCAGGGTCAGTTCCTCCAGGGAGAACTTGGCAAAGATAGCGGAGACCACACTGGTCGTGATCTTGGGGCCCCGCTCGATCCACGTGTCGAGGTACGAGCGGAAGGGATCCCGGTTCGAATCATCGTTCTCGGCGAAGTCCTCTTCGCGCAAGACTTTGCGTCGCAAAACCGCCATGCGTTGGGCGAGCGCCTCGGCGCCCGTTGGGGAGGCGGTGGGGGTCCCGGTTGGCGTCCCGGGCTTGCCAGCCGTGCCAGCCACAGGTGCGCCTTGGGTTGGTACCTTGGCGTCCTGGGCAGGGCTCGCCGGTGGTGTTTTGGCGGTTTCCGCCGCCTGGGCGAACCAAACCGTCCCCGCGAAGGTAGCCAAACCAAGGCCTAGCATCACCAGCTTCTTCATGTTCCACCCTCGGACGGGCCCGCCTGGTCGCGATAGCGGAAGGTCGCCGCCACAAACCTCGCACGCAGCCGCGGGGAGGTCCCCAGTTCAGCTTTTTCCACGGACAGCGCGAGGTCCTCGACATTCACGATGCGGGGCAGCTCGCTCAGGTTCTTGAAGAACTTCGTAATGCTGTGGTAGCTGCCGCGAACCTCGATGCGCACCGGAATCCGAATGTAGAGCTCCATGGGATTCTCGGCTTCGATGGTGAGAGAAACGATTTCCAGCCCGGCCAACTCGGCCTGTTCCTGGAGGTTGGAGAGAAAGGTCGGAATTTCGGCCTTCTTGGGCAATGCCTTCAGAAGATCCCGCTGCTCCTGTTGCAGTTGGGTCAACTCGTTGCGGTAAGCCTGGTACTCGCGCTTACGCTTCTCGTAATTGTCCTTTTCGCCTTTCAGCTGGTCCTGCCGAGCGTGAGCCCCTTTGATCTGGTCCTCGATGTCGAGATAGAAAAGTCCGCCATAGATGCCCAAGATCACGGCCACCAAACCTGCCGTGACGGCGATTTTCACCGGTGTCTTGAGGCGGGTCAGTTTTTGTAGAAAGTCGTTCATCTAGTAAATCACCGTGGCTGAAAGGCCGAAGTTGACGTACTTCACTGAACCCTTGTTTGCCTGAGCCGTGGCATCCAGGTTCACGTCTTTGAAGAACACCGAGGAGTTGAGGCGCTTGAGGAACTCGGCTACGTCCTCGTTGGACTTGGCGGCACCGCGAACCTTGACCGCCAGCTTGGACTCCGTGTACGAGTCGAGCCAAGCACGCTTGGTTTCCCAGTTCGTGAACCCCGCATTGGGATCCCTGCGCAACGCTTCTTCGTAGGTCACGCGGTCGAAGGTAGGCCCTTTGCCTGGGCTCAGGATTTCCGACAGCTCACGCAGAAGATAGACCGGGCCCGTGCGGCCCGATTCCAGGGACTGGATGGTCTTGCGTTGCTTGAGCAGTTCTTCCCGCTGCCCGCGGACCTTTTCGTAGTCGCCCAGTTCCTGCTTCAGTTTCGCGACGTCCGCTTGCAGGATGGTGTTGTCGTGCTGGGCCCGTTCCAGGTCGGTGGTGGCCTGCAAGTGGAAGAAAATGACGAGTCCAATGGTTGCCAGGACGGCGAGCCCCATCAGCAAGAACTGGCGCTGGCTGGCTTCGTGCCGCTTCGCCTTGCGCGTGGGCAGTAGGTTGATGCGTATCACTGTTTGTCCCCCGCCCTGCGCAGCGAAAGTCCCATCGCCACGGCGGCCTCGGCCGCATGCTGTTGAACGAACGCGATGTCGAAGCGGTGCTCGTCAACCGTGACCTTGCGGAAGGGATCCATGACCTCGACCGCCGAGCGGGCCTTTGCTTCCAGGGCCTTCTGCAGCGCTGGCACTTTGGCCGAGCCGCCGCAAAGGTAGATCTTGGTGATCGTCGCATCGCTTGACGAGGCCAGATAGAAATCGAGTGAACGCTGGAATTTGCCGGCCACACCGTCCGCCACGGACGCAATGACGGCCTCGACCTCCTGGGGCACGACCTCGCTCACCCCTTCGCCCGCCGAACCGATCTTCCACGCCTCGGCTTCTTCCTGACTGACGTTGAGGCGCTTCTGGATTTCCTCGGTGAAGGCATTGCCCCCCACCGTCACGTCGCGGGTGAAGGCACTGGTGCCACCAGCGATGATGTTGATGTTGGACAAGGTGGCGCCAACGTTGATGATGGCCACCGCCTCCTCCGGCACCAAGGTGTAGTTCGCCTCAAAGGCATTCTGGATGGTGAAGGCCGCGACATCCATGATAATGGGAACGAGCTTGGCTTCGCGGATCACCATGCTGTAGTCCGCCACGACCTCTTTCTTGGCCGCCACCAGCAGCAGCTCCATCTGGCCGCCCGAAGCTGCGTCGCTGCCGACCAGCTGGTGATCGATTTCGACGTCGTCCTTAGAGAAAGGAATGTGGTGCTCGGCTTCCCAAGGGATCTGTTCTTCCAGTTCCTCGGGCGTCATGGGCGGCACCTTGATCTTCTTAATGATGACCGAGTGCCCGGAGATCGCGGTCGCGACCTCCCGACCCTTGATGCCAAGGTTGTCCCGCAACGTGCGGATCGCATCCACGACTGCGCCTTGGTTCATGATAGCGCCGTCGACGATGGTTTGCGCCGGCAAGGGTTCGAACCCGAAGTTGACCAATAGCAGGCCTTTCGAGGTCTCCTTGATCTGGACGACCTTGACAGAACTCGACCCGATATCGAGTCCTATACAGTTCTTGGCCATGCGTGTTATCTCCCCCTTGTGTCGTGCATTGTCTTATCTTCACCTACATTGTGCGCTTCCCGATGGAAAAATCAAAAAATCGACTCTTGAATACCTATCGATCATTTTGCCTTCCAAGTTGAATCGATGATGGAAGGGGGAGCGGGCGTGGGGGTAAGCGGCAAGGGTGTGACAGGTGTGGGCGTGTCCAGTCTTGCCTCGGCCATGGCGGCCAACTCGCGCGTGTCTCGCCCCACCGCGATCCCGTACTCCTTGATCTTATAGAGTAGTGCGCGGTGGCTGATTTCGAGCAGCTCGGCAGCGCGCGTGCGGTTTCCTCGTGTCTTTTGCAGCGCGCGCCGGATGAGGGATTCCTCGGATCGGCGGGACGCGCGCTTGATGGACAAATCATCGTCGTCCGGGCCACTCGATGGCGCGGCGGTTGCCGGCGGGCTTGGGCGGCGGAGGCGCTCGGGCAGGGAATCGGTTTCGATCTGCGTACCCTCGCAGAGCACGATGGCCCGCTCGACGCAGTTCTCCAGCTCGCGTACGTTGCCCGGCCAATCGTGGTCTACGAGCTGGCGCATGGCTTCGGCCGATGTCCCGGTGATCGCCAGTCCCATGCGCGCGTTCATGCGCACGAGGAAGTGCTCGACCAACAGCGGAATGTCCTCCCGCCGTTCCCGTAACGCTGGCAGGTGCACCGCGAACACGTTCAGGCGATAGAAGAGATCCTCGCGAAACGCACCGCGACCCACTTCGGCGGAAAGGTCACGCGCCGTGGCTGCTACCACGCGCACGTCGACCTTGAGGTCTTGGCTGTCTCCCAGCCTGCGGATCTCGCCTTCCTGCAGAACGCGCAGGAGCTTGACCTGCAAAGCCAGCGGCAACTCGCCGATCTCGTCAAGGAACAGCGTCCCGCCGGAGGCTTCCTCGAACAGGCCTTTGCGATCGCGATTCGCGTCCGTGAACGCGCCCTTGCGGTGACCGAAAAGCTCGGATTCAAGCAAGTTGTCGGGGATGGCGCCGCAATTCACCGCGATGAAGGGCGCCTGGCTGCGCGGGGAAAGCCGGTGGATGGCTCGGGCGATCAGCTCCTTACCCGTGCCG
>Ga0265342_10002212_pt1 | contig 17075 bp, 17 predicted proteins | sample 4CB327metaG_FD_203125 | JGI IMG/M metagenome (GOLD analysis project Ga0265342, IMG submission 203125) | Rhizosphere microbial communities from Carex aquatilis grown in University of Washington, Seatle, WA, United States - 4-CB3-27 metaG | ecosystem: Host-associated > Plants > Roots >...
ACGGAGCGCTCGACGACGAAGGCGAAGTCGCGCTTCACCTGCGGGAAATCGGAGAGGACGAGCGCCGGCTTGGTGCGGGTGGCCCGCTGCTTCGGCTCGGGGATCGCGTCGAGAATCACCTCGAAGCCGGCGAGCGGCCCGTCGAGGTCAAGGCGCGCGAGAATCTCGGGATGGAACTCGCCGAAGGTCGCGATCACCGTCTTCGGCCCCTGGCGGATGACGCCGGAGCGGCCGGGGTGGAACCAGGCCGGCGCATCGGCGGTCGCCTGCACCCTGTCCCCGACAAGACCGAGCACATCAAGCAGCGCCAGCGCATCGGCCTTGGCATCGAACACCGACACCTCGTCGGCGGCGCCTGACCAGTGGCGGCCGGCGCCCGCTGCGGTCGCGGTGCCGCGGCGGATGCCGCCGGCGGCGATCAACTGGTCCTGCGGCTGGTCGCCGCGATAAATCTGGCCGACCTCGAAGAGGGCGAGATCGGGAAAGCCGCGGTCGGCGTTGCGGCCGGCGGCGGCGAGCAGTCCGGGCAGGAGGCTTGGCCGCATGTCCGACATGTCGGCGGCGATGGGATTGGCCAGCACCAGCGTGCGGTCGCCACCGCCGAAGGCCTCGGCGGCATCGTGGCCGATGAAGGACCAGGTCACCGCCTCGATCATGCCACGCGCGGCGAGCGCGCGTTTAGCGCGGCGCGTGCGCGTCTGCATGAGGGTGAGCACCGGGCGCGTGGCGCCGGGCGCGCGCTCGAGAGGCTCGGAGGGAATCCTGTCCAGCCCGTAGATGCGGACGATCTCTTCGACGATATCGGCCTTGCCACCGACGTCGGGCCGCCAGCTCGGCACGGTGACGGCGATCGTGCTGCCGCCGCGGGTCGCCTTCGTCTGGAACCCGAGCGATTCGAGGATGCGCGTCACCTCGGCCGCCGTCGGTGCGATACCGGCCAGACGCTGGACTTCGCTGGTCGGGAACTCGATCTTTTCGTTGGCCGGGGGCACCGCGCCGGCGACGAGAATGTCGGTCGGCTTGCCGCCGCAGAGCTCAAGCACCATGTGCGTGGCAAGCTCGAGCCCGGGGATCATGAAGGCGGGGTCGACGCCGCGCTCAAAGCGGAAGCGGGCATCGGAGTTGATGCCGAGCTTGCGTCCGGTCTGGGCGATGTTGAGCGGTTCCCACAACGCCGATTCGATCAGAACGTCGGTGGTCTCGGCGTCGCAGCCCGAGCGTTCGCCGCCCATGATGCCGGCGATCGATTCGACACCGTTGTTGTCGGCGATCACGCAGATTTCAGGGTCGAGCGTGTAGGTGCGGCCGTCGAGCGCCTCGATCTCTTCGCTGAACTTGCCCCGGCGCACGACGAGGCTGCCGGAAATCTTCCTGGCGTCGAAAACGTGGAGCGGCCGGCCGCGGTCGTAGGTGATGTAGTTGGTAATGTCGACCAGCGCGTTGATCGGGCGCAGGCCAACGGCGATCAGCCGCTTCTGCAGCCAGTCGGGGGAGGTGCCGTTGGTAACGCCGCGGACGAGTCTGAGGCCAAAGGCCGGGCAGAGCGATTCGGTGCCGCCGAATTCGAGCACGACCTTGACCGGGCAGGCACCACCGCCCTTCACCGGCGCCACCGGCCGCGGGATCAGCTTGCCGATGCCGGCAGCGGCCAGATCGCGGGCGATGCCGGCCACGCCGAGCGCATCGGGACGGTTCGGCGTCACGGAAACGTCGATGACCGGCTCGGCCAGCCCGGCGTAGGTCGCGTAGGCTCCGCCGATCGGTGCGTCCTCGGGCAATTCGATGATGCCGTCGTGATTGTCGGAGAGGCCAAGCTCGCGCTCCGACAGAAGCATGCCGTTCGATTCAATGCCGCGGATCACGCCCTTCTGCAGATCGATGCCGGTACCCGGAATGTGCGCGCCGACGGGCGCGAAGACGCCGAGCATGCCGGCGTGCGCATTCGGCGCGCCGCACACCACCTGCTCGCGCGCGCCCTCGCCGAGGTCGACGATGCAGATGCGCAGGCGGTCGGCGTTGGGGTGCTTCTCGGCCGAGAGCACACGAACGATGCGGAAGGGTTCGTATTCCCTGATGCGGTCCTCGACGCTCTCGACCTCGAGACCGATCATCGTCAGCGTGTTGACGATTTCGTCGAGCGTGGCCTCGGTGGCGAGGTGCTCCTTCAGCCAGGAGAGCGTGAATTTCACGACGACAGCCCCCCGAGCAGCGTCGGCAGGTCGAGCGGGCGGAAGCCGTAGTGCGTGAGCCAGCGCACGTCCGCGTTATAGAAGTCGCGGAGATCCGGCATGCCGTATTTCAGCATGGCGATGCGGTCGATGCCCATGCCCCAGGCGAAACCTTGCACCTTCTCCGGGTCGTGGCCGCCGAAACGGATGACGTTGGGGTGCACCATGCCGCAGCCCAGAATCTCCAGCCAGTCATCGCCCTCGCCGAAGCGGATTTCGTTGCCGACGCGGCGACAGCGGATGTCGACCTCCATCGACGGTTCGGTGAAGGGGAAGAAGCTCGGCCGGAAGCGCATCTCGACCTTGTCGACCTCGAAGAAGGCGCGGCAGAACTCTTCCAGCACCCACTTCATGTTGCCGATGGTGCTCTTGTCGTCGATCACCAGGCCCTCGACCTGGTGAAACATCGGCGTGTGGGTCTGGTCGGAATCCATGCGGTAGGTGCGACCGGGGATGACGACGCGGATCGGCGGCTGTTCGGCCTGCATGGTGCGGATCTGCACCGGGGAGGTGTGCGTGCGCAAAAGCAGGCGCTCGTCGCGATCGCCCTTCGGATGGAAGAAGAACGTGTCGTGCATCTCGCGCGCGGGATGGCCGACAGGGAAGTTGAGAGCGGTGAAGTTGTAGTAGTCGGTCTCGATGTCGGGCCCTTCGGCGACGGCGAAACCGAGATCGGCGAAGATCGCGGTGATCTCGTCGATCACCTGCGACAGCGGATGAATGCGGCCGGTCTCGAGCGGCGAGGGGCGCACCGGCAGCGTGACGTCGACCCGCTCCTCGGCCAGTTGCCGCGCGAGTTCCTCGTCCTTCAGCGATGCGCGGCGTTCGGCAATTGCACCGGCGACGCGGTCGCGCAGGCCGTTCAGCGCCGGCCCCATCACCTGGCGCGCCTCGGCCGGCATGCCGCCCAGCGTCTTCAGAAGTTCGGAGATGACGCCCTTCTTGCCAAGGGCGGCGACACGCTCGGCCTCAAGGGCCGTATCGTCCGCCGCGGCGGCAACGCGATCGACGATGTCCTTTTCGAGCGCGACGAGATGATCGGTCGGGTTGGCGGTCATCGCGCTCCCGTTCCCGGCATGCCGCCCAGCACTTCCACTTGTACGCCCTGCACGTTTCTCAATCCTGCGCCACTTCTGGCGTATGCCGGCAGACTGGCCCAGCCTTCATGTGCGCCGGCGACGCCTTGCGAAGCGGGTCAGGCGGCGAGCGCGCCCGTAGCCCTCTCCACCAGCGCCTGGAACGACGCCGGCTCGCTTACCGCGAGCTCTGCCAGAACCTTGCGGTCGATCTCGACCCCGGCCCTGCCGAGGCCGTCGATAAAGCGGCCGTAAGTCAGGCCGTGTTCGCGCACGGCCGCGTTGATGCGCTGGATCCACAAGGCGCGGAAGGAACGCTTCCGGTTCTTGCGATCGCGAAACGCATACTGCGCCGCCTTGTCGACGGCGGCCTTGGCGGTGCGGATGGTGTTCTTGCGGCGGCCGTAAAAGCCTTTGGCGCGCTTCAGAACTTTCTTATGCTTGGCGTGCGAAGTGACGCCGCGTTTCACTCGCGACATGATCGATCTCCTTTAAGGGAACCTGTTTGCCCAGGATGCTGTCTGTCAGGCGTTCGGCAGGAAATATTTCCTGACGTTCTCGCCGTCAGTCTTGAACAGCACCCGCGTGCCGCGCAGATTGCGGATCTGCTTGGGGGTCCGCCGGATCATCATGTGACGCTTGCCGCGCTGGGCGTACTTCACCTTGCCGGTCGCGGTCACCTTGAATCGCTTCTTGGCGCCGCTCTTCGTCTTCAGCTTGGGCATTTTGCTCCCCTGATGGTGTTGGAGGCTATAAAAAGCGTCGCCACGGCATGCCCTTGGTCGATAGCCGGGCGGCGCAGAACCGCGGGGTTATAGCGATGGGTGGCCTGCCGCACAAGGCCACAGAAGCCGGAAAAGAAGCCATCCGCCTAGCTTTGCGGGGCCCGCGGCCGCAGCACTTTCAGGCCGCCACCGAGGCTCTCCACGCGGATCGGCGCAGCGAGGCGGAGCAACTCCCCGTCGATGGTCGCCTTGATCGAGGAGCGGTGCAGGCGGATGGAGGCGGCGTGGCTGGTCAGGTGTTCGACCAGCGGACTGGCTGAGGTGAGACCAACAGCGACTTCAGCGGTCAGGCGCGCGATCTCGAGGGTGGATCGGGCGCGAGTAAGGTAAATGCCGAGCAAACCGGTGTCGAGGCGGTCGGCGTAGGGCAGGTGGCCGCTGCCCAGGACGTTGTTGCTCACCACCAGTCCGATCGTCTCGCGTTCGAGCGTGGTTTCGGCCGTCGCAATGGACAGAAACAGGCGGTGGGGACGGCGCACCACCCGAAACCATGAGCGGACGCTGCCCATCATCTTTTCGATGCGCGAACGATAGGCGGCCGAGCGCTCGCGTTCCTCGACCAGCGCCGGGTGGAGGCCGAGCGACAGCACATGGACAAAATAGCGGCCGTTGACGCGGCCAATGTCGACGGCCGCGACTTCGCCGTCCGCCAAAGCTTCGGCCGCGGCCTCGGCGGTCAGCGGCATGTGCAGCGAACGCGCGAAAAGATTCATGGTGCCGAGCGGCAGGATGCCGAGCACCGCGCCGCTGGCGGCGCAGGCGGCAGCAGCGGCCGAAACGGTCCCGTCGCCGCCACCCACCACGATCGCGTCGGTGCTCTTCTGCGCCACGATACTGTGTACGGCGTCAACGGCTTCGCGGCCGGTGCGGGCAAGCGTCGTCGCCACCTGGTGGCTGCGAGCGGCGAATATCGCAGCGATCCGCTTGGCGAGGGCGGCGCTATCGCCGCCGCGCAGCGTGCCGGCTCCGCCGTTCAGGATCAGCGCGATCTTCAATTGCGGTCCCCGTCGGAGACGACGAAGCCGGCGCGTATGGCCGGCTTCGAGAATTTCGGCGTAACGGCGCCCGACGTCAGCGCGGCGCCAGCACCATCATCATCTGGCGGCCCTCGATCTTGGGTTCCGCCTCGACCTTGGCGATGGGCGCGGTGTCTTCCTTGACGCGCTCCAGCAGCTTGGCGCCGAGCTCGAGGTGGGCCATTTCGCGGCCGCGGAAGCGCAGCGTCAGCTTGACCTTGTCGCCTTCCTCGAAGAAGCGCTTGATCGCCCGCATCTTCACCTCGTAGTCGTGGATGTCGATGTTCGGGCGCATCTTGATCTCCTTGATCTCGATGACCTTCTGTCGCCGGCGCGCCTCGGTGGCTTTCTTCTGGGACTGGTATTTGAAGCGGCCGTAGTCGAGAATCTTCGCGACGGGCGGATCCTGGTTCGGCGAGATGATGACCAGGTCCATGCCGACATCCTGGGCCATTTCAATGGCGCGTGGCGTGGGCACGGTTCCGTGGTTATCGCCCTTGTCATCGATCAGCTGGACCGACGCGGCATGGATGTCCTCGTTGATCGCGGGGCCTTCCTTGGTCGTGGGCGCTGCTTTAAACGGACGGCGAATGGCATTTGCTCCTTGCGTCGATGCGGGAAGAGGAGAGGATTCGGATAACTCCCATGGGAAGTCAACCGCTGTTGCCCGCTACCCCTGCGGGATTCGTGCTCCATGACGAGCCACAGGCGAAGCGTCTGGTCGTCGGCAGCGGTGCGGCGGCTCGCGAAATTGCCGTGCTGGAGCGGCCGGGTCGGGCGCCCGGCCTGTTCTGGTTTGGCGGCTTTGGCGCCAACATGCGCGGCACCAAGGCCGAGGCGCTTGATGCCTTTGCCGCCGAAACCGGCCTTGCCTGCCTGCGCTTCGACTACTCCGGCAACGGCCAGTCGTCGGGCCGCTTCGAGGATGGAACGATCACCCGCTGGCTCGAGGAAGGCCGCGCGGTGTTCGATCAGCTGGCAACGCAACCTCAGGTCGTGGTCGGCTCCTCGATGGGCGGGTGGATTGCACTCTTGCTTGCCACCGCACTGCGCGGCAGCGGGCGGATCGCCGGCCTCGTTCTCATAGCGCCGGCCGTCGATATGACGCAGGAGCTGATGTGGGCGGCCATGGATCGCCGTGCGCGCGACCTGCTGGCCAGCGCCGGTGCGGTACCGATGCCCGACAGCGGCCTGCCCATCACGCGCGCACTCATCGAGGACGGCAAGCAGCACCTGTTTGGCGGGCGCCTGATCGAGGTCGGCTGTCCGGTCGCCATCCTGCAAGGCATCGCCGACCAGGAAGTGCCCTACCGGCACGCCGAGCAGCTCGTCGCGCGGCTGGCCGCCGACGACGTGGTGCTGACGCTGGTCAAGGACGGCGACCATCGTCTCTCGCGCCCGCAGGATATCGATCTGCTGAGGGGCACCGTCGCCCGGCTCGTCGCCGAAATCGACATCGCACGGGCGCCGTAGAAGGGAGCCGCGCCGCCTTTTTGGGTCTATAAAGCGGCGTTGGGAGGTCTTGTGAGCGCGCGCAAATGACCGAAACCGCCATCGACACCAACACCCGCACCGATACGTTCGCCGGCCGGCGGCTGAAGCTCGATACTCTGGTTCGGCTGCGCTGGTTGGCTGTCTCCGGCCAGCTCGTCGCCGTGCTGTTCGTCCATTTCGTGCTCATGTTTCCGATGCCGACGCTCTGGTGTCTGGCGCTGATTGCGCTGTCGGCAGCGCTCAACGTCTTCCTCCGCGCGCGCTTTCAGGCCACGGTCAGGCTCGACGAGCGGGCGGCCTTCGCGTTCCTCGGCTACGACGTGCTGCAGCTCAGCGGGCTCCTCTATCTGACCGGCGGACTGGAGAATCCGTTCGCGATTCTCTTGCTGGCGCCGGTGATCGTCTCGGCGGCGGCGCTCGGGCGGCGCCCGACGACGCTGCTGGCGCTGGTCGTGATCGTGGCCGCCAGTGTGCTGGCGCTGCATCATCATCGGCTGCCCTGGTACGTCGATGAAAAGCTGCCGCTGCCGTTGCCTTACGTCGGCGGGGTATGGCTCGCGCTGGTATCGGCCTGCATCTTCACCGGCACCTACACTTTCCGGGTCGCCGAGGAGGCGCGCAAACTGGCGCGGGCACTGAACGCCACCGAGATGGTGCTGGCGCGCGAACAGCATCTCTACGCACTCGATGGTCTGGCAGCGGCGGCGGCGCATGAGCTCGGCACACCGCTCGCCACCATCGCGCTGGTCACCAAGGAACTCGAGCACGAGATGCCGCCCGGCAGCCCGTGGGTCGAGGATGTGGCGCTGTTGCGCAGCCAGTCGCAGCGCTGCCGCGAGATTCTTTCCCGGCTCACCTCGCTCCCGGGGCAGGGCGATCTTCATCTCGCCCGGTTGCCCTTGTCCCACCTTGTCGAGGAAGTGGTCGAGGCGTACCGCGCGTTCTCGGCAAAGATCGTTGTCAACCCGCCCAGGGGCCAGAAACCCGAGCCGGTCGGCCGCCGCAATCCGGCGATCGTGCAGGGGCTGGCGAACCTCGTGGAAAACGCCGTCGATTTTGCCAGCGAACGGGTGACGGTGGGCACTGAGTGGGACGACAAGACCGTGTCGATCACGATTGCCGACGATGGACCCGGCTTCTCGGCGGCGATCATCGACCGAATCGGCGAGCCCTACGTGACCACCCGGCCGGAGGCGGCGAGCGCCGTGACCCCGGACCACGAGGCCGGGGGGCTGGGACTGGGGCTGTTTATCGCCAAAACCCTGCTTGCCCGTTCGGGGGCCATCATCGACCTCACCAACCAGCGGGCCCCCGAAATGGGGGCGCTGATCCGGATAACCTGGCCGCGCGCGGTCATGGACACGGCTGTGGAGGCCAGAGCCAGCGAAGCGGAAACCATTGTCGAGCGAACGACTTGGCGGCGGCCCGTTGAGACCCTATAACCCTCTCGATGTCCGCATAAGGGAGGATCTCCTTGCTGCTCCGGTTGCGGAAATCGGGCGCGCCATTGGCTGAGGCGTGAATGTCCGGGTTTGAAATGTCTCTTCTCATCGTTGACGACGACAAGCCTTTCCTGCAGCGGCTCGCCCGCGCGATGGAGGCACGCGGCTATCAGGTCGATACCGCCGATACCGTGGCCGAGGGCATGCGCAAGGCGGAAAGCTCTGCCCCCGCCTTTGCCGTGGTCGACATGCGGCTTGAAGACGGCAACGGCCTCGACGTGATCGAGCAGGTGCGGAAACGGCGCCCCGACAGCCGCGTCGTCGTCCTCACCGGCTACGGCAACATCGCCACCGCCGTCACTGCGGTTAAGCTCGGCGCTGTCGATTATCTTGCCAAGCCGGCGGATGCCGACGAAATCCACTTCGCGCTCACGCGCGAGCCCGGCGAGCGCGCGGCGCCGCCGGAAAATCCGATGTCGGCGGACCGCGTGCGCTGGGAGCACATCCAGCGGGTCTACGAGCTCTGCGAGCGCAACGTTTCCGAAACGGCACGCCGGCTCAATATGCATCGCCGTACGCTCCAGCGCATTCTCGCCAAGCGCGCCCCGCGGTAGCGGCCGCACTCCATTCGACGAGACCCCACCCACCGCCTTCGGCGGTCCCCCCTCCCCGTTCCGGGGAGGGGGGACCATCGCGAAGCGATGGTGGATGGGGATGTAGGTGGCGCCGTCAGGCGAACGCTGCTGCCGCATCCGGATCGATGAGCCCGTGCAGGCGGTGCGCGGCGGCCTGGGCGATCCTGACCAGCATGGCCTTTCGCGTCGCGCCGGCGAGCCTGTGCTGAGGCGCCTCGCGCAGCATTTCGGCGCCGAACTGATCAGCCAGAATGAAGCCGGCGTCCTCGGGAAAGATCTCTGCCGGCACGGCGGCGTGGGTGGCGAAGAACAGGCGGTCGCAGGAGAAGCGATAGTCTTCCCATTTGTGGTCGGCGCGGAAATCCTCGACCGACGACTTGATCTCGACGATCCAGATCTCGCCGTCTGCGCCCACGGCGACGATGTCGGCGCGCCGGCCGGTGGCGAGCGATACCTCGTGCACGACCGCGAAGCCGCGCGCGATCATCAGGCGGCCGACGCCGCGCGCCACCGCCAGCGCTGTCGGCGATTGCCGCCCGTCGACCGGCGGCTCAATTCCTTCGAGAGTCGCAAGCATCCAGCGACAATGCCACGCGCCAGCGGCGGGCGAAAGCGGTCTGCTTCCTGTGGCTGGCCGCAATCGCGGACAGAAAAAGTGGAATCCACTTTTCCTGCAATTGCTTCAGTGCTTCCAGCGGTCGTGCAGCCAGAACCACTGTTCGGGATGCTCGCGCACCCATTTCTCGACCAGATTATTGATCACCATCATCGCGCCGTAGATGTCGATCTCCCCGTTGCCGTCGCGGGGCAGGGCGAGCGGTCCGGTCAGTTCCAGGTGCAGTCCGCCATCGGGCCGGCGAATGGCGCGGGCGGCATAGACCGGGCAGTGGTACTGGCGGGCGAAGCGGGCGGCGAGCGGGTTGGTGAGCGCGGCGCGGCCGAAGAACGGCACGTCGATGCCGCGGTTCAGGCGCTGGTCGACCAGCATGCCGAGGTGAGCGCCATCGTCGAGGGCGGCGGCGAGCTCGAAGGTTGCGCCGCGTCTCGAATCGACCAGCGCGCCCATCAGCGCGGCGCGATGCTCGATGACCGAGGCGGCGACGCGCACGTTGGCAGGCGCGCGGAAAGGGATCACCGTCTTCAGCCCGAACTTGTGCGCGACGACGCCCAGAATTTCCCAGTTGGCGAGGTGCGCCGCCACGATGATGCCCGGCTTGCCGTCATCGCGCAGCGCGACGAACTCGTTCAGGCCGGTCACGGTCACCCGGCCCTCGCCCGGGCGCGCGGGATCGAAGCTTGCGGCAAGCTCGTCAAGAAAGACGAACTCGACCAGCATTTCGGCGAAGCTCGCCCAGGCACCGGCGAGAATGGCCTTGCGCTCGGCCTCGCTCTTTTCGGGGAAGGCCGCGGCGATGTTGGCTGCGGCCATGCGGGTCTCGGGGAAGATCGGCGCCAGAAACCTGAGGAAGCGCTTGGCCCAGCGCAGGGCGCGTTCCGAACCCAGGCTGTGGACCGCATCGATGGCGCCGCTCACGATCGCGGCGGCGAAGCGCTCCAGCAACCCGGAGCGCGCCAGACGGCTGGCAAACGAGCGACCGCCGGCGCGCCGGCCTTTGGCGCCTTGCTTGCGGCGGGGGGCGCGCACCTGCTTGCTCAAAGCGTGACGATGATCTTGCCGAAGACGTCGCGCGATTCCAGCCGCGCGAGTGCCTTGTCGATGTCGGCGATGCGGATGACGGTGTCGATCACCGGCCGGGCGATGCCCGCTGCCATCTTGTCCAGCACGGTGGCGAGGTTGCGCTTGTTGCAGCCGAACGAACCGATCAGGCGGAGCTGGCGCTGGTAAAGCTGGAACAGGTTCACCTCGGTCGAGACGCCGGTGGTGGAGCCGCAGGTGACCAGCACGCCGCCGCGCTTCAGGCAAAACATCGAGCGGGCGAAGGTGTCGGGCCCGACGTGTTCGAAGACCACGTCGACGCCTTCCTTGCGCGTCAGCTTGCGCACTACGTTCTCGAAGCGGTCTTCTTTGTAGTTGATGACGTGATCGGCGCCGAGGGCCTTGGCCTTCGCGGCCTTGTCGTCAGTCGAAACGGTGGTGATCACGGTTGCGCCGACGGCCTTGGCGAGCTGGATCGCGGCAGTGCCAATGCCGGAGCCGCCGGCCTGGACGAGCACGGTCTGGCCGTATTCGAGTTTGGCGTTGTCGAACAGCATGTGCTCGACCGTGCCGAAGGTGATCGGGGCACAGGCGGCCGCGACGACATCGACGCCGGCCGGGGCGGGGACGACCAGCCGCGCCGGCAGCGTAACCCGCTCGCGCGCCAGCCCGTCGACATGAAAGCCGCGGATGCCGGCGACGTTCTCGCAGAAGTTCTCGCGACCGGCGAGACAGGCCTTGCATCTGCCGCAGGTCTCGGCGCCGAAGAACGAAACGATCTGACCGGGCTTCAGCGCGACGCCCTTGCCGACGTCGACGATCGTGCCGGCGGCCTCGGCGCCGACGACAATCGGCAGCGCGCGCTTGGCGAAGGCCATGCCGCGCCAGCCCCACACGTCGATGTGGTTGAGCGCGACCGCGCCGACCTTGACCGTGATCTCGCCTTCGCCGGGCGACGGCGCGTCGGGAATGTCGACGAGCGAAAGGCTGCGGTTATCGAGGAGCTGGAGGGCCTGCATCAGCTTGTCCGCAACGCTGGTGATCCTTCCCCGCAGAGCGGGGGAGGGGGACTGCCGAAGGCGGTGGAAGGGGCGCCCCCTCCGTCGCTTCGCGACACCTCCCCCGTTTCACGGGGGAGGACCGGGGTCGGTGCGATCATCATCGTCGCTGAATCACGCCGGTTCGCCCGCGATCACCAGACAGGCGTTCTGGCCGCCGAACCCGAAGGAGTTGGACAACACGCGGTTTACCTTCGCATCACGCGCCTTGTTGGGCACCACGTCGAAGGGGATCGCGGGATCGGGGTTCGTGTAGTTGATGGTCGGCGGGATGATGCCTTCCTCGATGGTCTTGATCGAGAAGATCGCCTCGATGGCGCCGGCCGCGGTCAGCGTGTGGCCGATCATCGACTTGTTCGAGCTGATCGGAACCGTCCGCATGCGCTCGCCGAAGACGGCCTCGAGCGACATTGCCTCCATCCTGTCGTTCTCGGGCGTGCCCGTGCCGTGCGCGTTGACGTAGTCGATCTCGTCGGGCGAGATGCTGCCGTCATCCAGCGTGATCTTCAGCGTGCCGATCACGGCGGAGCCATCCGGTTTCGAGCGGGTGCGATGGAAATCGTCGGCCTTTTCGCCGATGCCCTCGACGATGGCGTGGATCTTCGCGCCGCGCGCTTTCGCGGCGTCGTAGTTCTCCAGAACCAGCGCCGCCGCGCCTTCGGCGATGACGAAGCCGTCGCGCTCCCTGTCGAAGGGGCGGGAGACGGCCTCGGGCGGGTCGTTGGTGCCGGAGAGGGCGGAAAGCAATCCGAAGCGGATCATCATCTCGGGGTTGACCGAGCAATCGGCGCCGATCGAGATCGCGGCATCGGTGTCGCCCCGGCGAATCGCCTCGACGCCAAGCTGGATCGAGGTGGCGCCGGAGGCGCACGCCGTGGTCAGCGAAATCGGCGCACCGCGCGTGCCGAGCTTCTCGGCGACACCTTCGGCGATGAAGCTGAGCAGCGCATGCCGGAAGCCGTAGTCGTCGTTCTTCCTGCGGGCGGCGGCGATCATGCGGTCGTAGGCGTCGCCGTCAATCACCGGGGCGCCCCGGTAGAGTTCGCCGCGGTAGGGCCATTCGATCTCGGCCGGCGGCAGGGCGGCGAACATCGGTCCCGGAAAATCGCCGGGGGTGCCGATGCCGGCGTCGGCGATCGCTTCCTCGGCAGCGAGAATGCCGGCCCGCATGGTTATGTCCATGGCGGTGTCGTCATCCTGCCAGAGGTAGTCGATAGCGCCGGCAATGGTGGTGCGCATGTTGTCGGTGGCGAAGCGGCTGATCCGCCTCACCCCGGAGCGGCCAGCGACCAACCCAGCCCAGCTGTCGGCGACGCCGCGGCCGAGCGAGGAAATCATGCCGTAGCCGGTAACCGCCACCACCGGCCGTCCGCGTCGATCGCGCATGGAGCGTTCCTATTGTTCGACCGCAGCAAGTAGCGCGGAACCCTCGCCGCGCCAGGTGCCGGCAACCGTGACCGCGATGCGGTCCGCCGCTTCGGTTCCGCCGGCCTCGAACCCGGTCCGGTCGAGCGGCCGGTAAAAGCCGCGCCGGGCGAGCGCCAGAGCGGCCAGTCCGGCAACCGCCGGGAAGGTCGCGCTGGTCATGGTGCCGAGCAGGCTTTCCACCGCCCGCACCCTATCGACCCGGCCGGACGCGATCAATGCGGCGAGCAGGTCGTGCTCCTCGCGGGTCGCCTGGGCGATGCCGGTGGCCGCGGAAAGCACGCTCACCGGCGCGCTGCCGGCGGGCGCCATGGCGTCGAACTGGCGGGAAAGCTTGGCGGCCACGTCGCCCGGCCGGCGGCGGCTCTGGTCGCTCTCGACGTCCACCAGCCGGGCGTAGGGCTTGCGGCCGCGGGCCTCGGCGTGTTCGCGGGCCTCGAGCACGAGAAATGCCCCGGCGGAGCCCAGCATGGCGCCGCCGCCTTGTTCCAGGCGTTCCCACACCGGCAGATGCTCGCCCGCCCACAGAATCCCGCCGAGGGCGCAGTTCATGACCGAATCCTTGCGCTCGGCCGAGCAGGCGCCGCCGACGAGGAAAATGTCGCCCTGGCCGGCGCCAATCCGGCGCCAGGCGATCTCGGTCGCGCTGACGCCCGCGATCTCCTCGCCCATGAAGGTGCGCGAAGAACCGGTGACCTTGTGGACGATCGAGATGTTGCCGGCGAGCAGGTTGGGGAGCTGCGCCAGAAACAGCGTCGGGCGCAGATCGTTGGACAGCCGCTCGTTCAGAAACGGGGCCGGCTGTTTGGCGTTCTGCAGGCCGGCGAGAATTGCGGTGTCGGTCGGCACGTCGCGTTCGCCGCCATCGGCCGCGACCACCGCGTGCGTGCGGCTCAGGATGTCGAGGTTGCCGGCGATGCCGGCATCGGCAAGCGCGAGGCCGGCGGCATAGGTGCCCAGCCGCTGCCACGGCTCCATCTGACGCTGCTCGCGCTTCGGCACCTGCTTCTCGAGGTCGAGCGGCACCATCGGGTGGATGCCGAAAGGCGGCGTAAAAGCGAGATCGACGCTTGGGGTCGGCGTGCTGTCTGTGGCCAGCGCCCTCCAGTGGGCGTCCAGTCCTTCGCCCAGGCTAGAAGCCAGGCCTATACCGGTGATCCAGACCTCGCGGGCCATTCCGTCACCGGGCGCTCATGCGGGGATATTCGGCGCGACGACCGTCACGATCCGGTCGGTGGCCCAGGCCAGCGCTTCCTTGATTTCGGTGCTCGGGAAATCCTGGACGATCAGAATGATCTCGGCGTCGGCGGCGGTGTCGCCACTCTTCATCTTCAGGCTGGTTTCGGCGACGTAGAAGCCCGAACCTTCGTGGGTGATCGTGCCGCGCACCTCGAGCGAGGAGCCCGGCTTGACCATGCGGCGAAACTTGGCGCGCTTGACGCCGCCCAGAAACACGAACCGTTCCCGCTTCAGCCGGCGATAGAGCAGGTAGCCGGCGGTGTGGTTCATGATCTCCAGCATCATCACGCCGGGCAGAATCGGGAATTTCGGGAAGTGCCCGTCGAAGATCGTGCTGTGTTCCGGCAGCGTGCACGAGGCGCTGATCGTGCCCGCTTCGAAGTCCATCTCGTCGACCTGGTCGAGAAGTTCGAAATATTCGAGGCGCATGCGATTTGCCGTCCGACGCTCGTTCGTGCCGTTCCCGTCAGGCCGACTTGGCGGCGACCAGTTCATCAATGCGGGCGCAAAGGTTCTTGAGGACGAAATAGTCCTCCACTGAAGCATTGCCCTTGTTCACTTCCTGCGTCCATTTCTCGAGCGGAATCTTGATACCGAACTTCTTGTCGAGAGCAAAGACGATGTCGAGGAAATCAAGGCTGTCGATGCCAAGGTCGTCGATGGCGTGCGCTTCCGGCTTGATGTCCTCGAGCGGTACGTCACTGGTTTCGGCAATAACCTGGGCAACAATATCGAAAGTCGAAGACATGGTGCGCGCGTTCCTCAGAAATTCCGTCAACGGCCGGGAACGCCCGTTGCCGCCACAAAAGCGCAAAACGCTGACGCGCCGCGCGGGGCATGCCGGCCCAGCCGATCCGACCGGTCCAATATAGACGTTCCGCCAAGCTGTCCACCGGCAAACCCGGCGCAATCCGGCGGCCGTTGCCGCAGGGGCCGGGAGCCGACTATATGCGGGCGCTGCCGACCGCCCGAGCGCAAGGACCGTTTTCTTGGCTGCTGCCGACCCTTTGACCCTGCCGCACGCCGCGCCAAACGCCTCCGATTCCGGCCGCCCGCGCCTCGTCCTCATTGATCTCCTCCGCGGGGCGGCGATCGTGGCCATGGTGGTCTACCATACGGCTTTCGACCTCTACGCCGACCGGCTGATCGCGACTGACATCATCGACGACATCGGCTGGAAGGCGCTGGCGCGCTCGACCGCCGGGACGTTTCTGATGCTGGTCGGCGTCGGCCTCGTGCTCGCCACCCGCAGCGGGTTCCAGCCCGCGCGCTATTTCCGCCGGCTCGGATTCATCGCCGTCGGCGCGGCTCTGGTCAGCCTCGCGACGTGGTGGTTCGATCCCGCCACCTTCGTCTTTTTCGGCATCCTGCACGAGATCGCGGTGGCAAGCGTGCTGGCGCTGCCGTTCCTCATGGCGCCCTCGGCGGTCGTGATCGTCGTCGCTGCGGCAGTCGTTGCGCTCCCGTTCTATTACGCCAGTCCGTTTTTCGACACGCCGGCCCTGTGGTGGGTGGGGCTGTCGACCGCCAACCCGGCCACGGTCGACTACGTGCCGGTGTTTCCATGGTTCGGCCTGGTGCTCGCCGGCATTGTCCTCGGGCGCCTGGCCCTGCGCTACCAGGCGGCGATCGCGCGCTTCCAACCGAGGAACCGGCTGGCGCGCGGCCTGGCTTTCGGGGGGCGGCACGCGCTTCTCATCTATCTCGTTCACCAGCCGCTCATCGTCGGGGCGCTGTCGGTGGCGATGCTCGTCCTGCCGCCGCCCTCGAAGGAACTGCAACGCGCCCGCTTCATCGGCCAGTGCTCGGCGGCGTGCGGCACGCCGGGAAGCGACGCCGGATACTGCAGCGCGCTTTGCGGCTGCATGTTCGACGGCCTCTGGGGCACCGACCTCTATACCGTCAAATCGTTTGCCGACATGACCGAGGAACAGCGCACGCGCTGGAACGGGCTCATCGATGCCTGCGAGCCGGCCAAGTAATCGGCTGTCTGCCGAGCATTTTCGGGGGACTGGCGCCGCAGAACCGGTCTCCCCACATAGACGCGGAGAGCGAGGTTCCCATGAGCGCTGCCCTGATCGTTTGCCCGCACTGTTCCGGCGTCAACCGCATTCCCGACGGCAAGTCGGCGGCGGAAGCCAACTGCGGCGTCTGCCACAAGCCGCTGTTCACGGGGCATCCCGCGGCGGCGTCGACCGAAGCGTTCGACAAGCACATCCAGCGCAACGATATCCCGGTGGTCGTCGATTTCTGGGCGGAGTGGTGCGGCCCCTGCAAGATGATGGCGCCGGTCTACGAGCGCGTTGCGGCCGAAGTGGAACCGAAGATGCGCTTCCTCAAGGTTGACACCGATCGCGAGCAGGCGCTCGCCCAGCGCTACGGCATTCGCGGCATTCCGACTTTGATGGTGTTTCGCGGCGGCAAGCCGGTGGCGCAGCGCGCCGGCGCGGTCGATGCATCGACGCTGAAGGCCTGGCTGGCCTCGGTACCGCCCGCCTGAGCAGCACTACCCGGCGGCGATCAGTCCTTGGCGCGCTCGGCGTAGGAGCCGTCGGCGGTCATGACGATGATGCGGGTGCCCGGCACGATGTGGCCCGGAACCAGCGTGCGCACGCCGTTCGACAGCACCGCCGGCTTATACGAGGAGGAGGCGGTCTGGCCCTTCATCGTCGGCTCGGTCTCGACCACCTCCAGCGTCACGCGCTGGGGCAGTTCGATGGCAATCGGGACGCCGTTATAAAGCGACAGGTGGACGCTCATGTTTTCCTGCAGGTAGGGCGCGTAGTCGCCGACGATGCTCTCGGGCACCGTCACCTGCTCGAAATTCTCGCCGTTCATGAACGTGTAGCCATCGGCGTCCTTGTAGAGGTACGAAAAGTCGTGCTCGTCGACAAAGGCGCGCTCGAGCTGCTCGGTCGTCTTGTAGCGCTGCGAGACCTTCACGCCGTCGGAAATGCGGCGCATGTCGATCTGGGTGGTCGGCGTGCCCTTGCCCGGGTGGAAGTTTTCGGCGGTGAGCA
>Ga0265342_10002213_pt1 | contig 17074 bp, 16 predicted proteins | sample 4CB327metaG_FD_203125 | JGI IMG/M metagenome (GOLD analysis project Ga0265342, IMG submission 203125) | Rhizosphere microbial communities from Carex aquatilis grown in University of Washington, Seatle, WA, United States - 4-CB3-27 metaG | ecosystem: Host-associated > Plants > Roots >...
GCCAGTCCCAGGGCCATCAGCAGCAGCACGCAGAACAGACTCAGGCCGTTGAACCCCTGCATGACCAGAATCGACTTCAGCTCGGTCAGCGAATAGCCGCCCATGTGTCTTCCCCCAATTCAGACGTTTGACGGTTCTCGTTTGTATTGCTGCGCGCGCCCGCGGTCGGCCGTCAGGTCATTGGTATCCCTTGGGGAAGGGGTTGGGCTCGATCAGGCTCGATTCGTAGAGCACGTCATACTGCCCGTCGGCGCGCACGCGACCGATGCGCAGCTTGCTCCACAGGTGGTGGTTCTTGTGAACCTTGACGTAGCCCTCGGGGGCCGTCTTGAGCTCGATCCCCGGGGATGCCGCCGCCACCTTGTCGACGTCGAAGCTGCCCGCCTTCTCGACCGCCGCCTTCCAGAGCCACGGGCCGAGGTACGCGGCCTGGGTCACGTCACCGATGACGCTCTTGTCGCCGTACTTACCCTTGAAGTCGGCGACGAACTTCTTGTTGTTCGAGTTATCGAGGCTCTCGAAGTACTTCATCGCCGCGTAGAACCCGACCATGTTCTCGCCGCCGATGCCTAACAGCTCGTCCTCGGTGACCGAGATCGTGAGCAGGGTCTGCTTGTCGGCGGTGACACCGGCGGCCTTCAGCTGCTTGTAGAATGAGACGTTGCTGCCTCCGACGATGATCGCGTACACGACGTCGGGCTTCTTCAGCTTGATCTTGTTGATCAGCGAGCCGAACTGCGTATGGCCGAGGGGATAGTACTCTTCGCCCACGACCGTACCGTGCAGTACGTTCTCGATGTGCTTGCGAGCGATCTTGTTGGACGTGCGCGGCCAGATATAGTCGGAGCCAATCAGGTAGAACGTCTTGGCTTTCTTCTCTTTGGCCAGCCAATCGAGGCCGGCCAGTATCTGCTGGGTCGCTTCCTGTCCGGTGTAAATGACATTCTTTGATTGTTCGAGGCCCTCGTAGAACGTTGGGTAATACAGCATGCCATTTTCGTGCTCGAATACCGGCAACACCGCCTTACGGGACGCCGACGTCCAGCACCCGAAGACTGCGGCGACCTTGTCGTTGGTCAGCAGCTTCTTCGCCTTCTCGGCGAACGTCGGCCAGTCGCTCGCGCCGTCCTCCTGGATGATCTTGATCTTTCGTCCCAGGACGCCGCCCTTGGCATTGATCTGATCGATCGCCAGGCGCTCGGCCTGGATCGATCCTGTCTCGCTGATGGCCATCGTTCCGGTGGCCGAGTGGAGCTGTCCGACGGTGACTTCGGTGTCGGTGACCGCGAGCCCGGTGCTATCGACCTGAGGAGTTGGTGGGCCAGCCCACGTTGTATGTGACAGTGCAAGAGCAGGGAGCGCGACGAGCATCAGGGTCCTGACCGAACCAGCTTTCATCTTCGTTTCCTCCGTGGTGGTTGACCGGACTCTAGCGAGCGCTCACCGACGAGAGGGTTAAATGATGGTCAAGGCGCGGTAACAAAGACGGACGTCGGATATTTCTGCGCGGCCCGATCGTTGTCGCACGTTTCCCGTCGGAAACGACGTTGCGGCGACCGAGAACAACTCGAATTCAGCGGCTTTTCCGTATCGCACGATGCTTGCGAGCTCTGCGTAAACGACCTCGGCCGGTGGCCGCAAACAACCGGAACAAAGAGCACGCGACGGAGTCGAGCGCTCGCAGATGATTCGTGCGCGAGCGGGAAGATCCGCTACACCAGACTCAGCGGTTCGACGGATGAGAAGGACGACGCCACTCGAGGTCAGTGAGGAGGATCGCGCGCTGCTGCTGTCGTGGCTCGGCAGCGCCGGTCTGAATGCCCGCATCCGTTTGCGGGCGCGCATCGTCGTCGCGAGCGCGGGCGGCCAGGGCGCACGCGCCCTGGCCCGCGACCTCGGTGTGTCTCTGGAGACGATCTACCTCTGGCGGCGGCGTTACGCCGAGCGCGGGATCGAGGGGCTGCGTTCGCAAGCGCTTCCCGGCCGGCGGAGCCAGCTCGAGCGCCGGCAGGCGGAGACGATCCTGCGCGCGGGCCGTACGCGTGGCGCCGGCGGCCTCGCCCCGTCGGTGGCGGCGGTCGCGCGCGCCACGCGCGTCAGTCGAACCACCGTGCGACGACTCTGGGACCGGCACGGTCTGGCGAGAGCGGCCGTGCGCGCGCGAGAGACGTCGGCGCGCGAAGCGGGGTTCAGCCCCAGCAGCATCGTCGGGATCTTCATTGACCCACCTCTGCGCGTGCTCGCGCGCGTCGCGCCCACCGATCCGACGCACGACGCGCGCGCATCGCGAAACCGCCGAGGCACCGGCCGGAACGACCGCCCAACGGCCGCGAGCGCGCTGCTGACGGCTCTCGAGGCCTTCGACGGTGATGGCTGGCCCCGCCGCCCGACGAACGAGACCGGAGCCGCTCGCCTAGAGGAGCTGCTCGCCCGGATCGCCCGGATCGGCGACGGGGCGGCGGTCGAGGTCCTCGAAGGACCTCTCCCCAGGAACGCGAGGGGCACCGTGAGAGCGGCGGGGCTCGACGGTCGATACACCGGCATCCGGCTGGTTCGCGAGCGTACGCGAGGCGGCTGGCTCGCTCATGCGTATGCTTGGCTGGCGATCGCGTCGCGGGCACAGGACGCTGCGCTCGTCGGCGCGCTCGGGCACCTGATGGACTACTTCGCCAGTCGGCGCGCCGGCTGTGAGCCGTTCATCTGGACGCCGGGGCCACCACGGCTGCCACTCAGAACGGCGTAGCCGTCTAGGCCCGGGGGCGCGGCGGCGGTTCGGGGAGCGCGCCCAGCAACTGCACGGTGCGCGTGGGGAACGCGAACGCGGTCCCGGTGCTCTCGACGATCTGCATGAACTGCAGCAAGACCCCCTGGCGGATGAACTGGAACTCGTTCCAGTCGGTGGTCGCGAAGTAGGCGCCGACGTCGATGTCCAGCGACGAGGCCGCCATCTCCTTGAAGTAGACGGTCACCGAGTCGGGGACGACCTTGGCATGCGCGCGCAACGCGCTCTCGACCTCGGCCAGCACGCGGCGCATCTGCTCGGCCGTCGTCTGGTAGACGAGGCTGATCGTGCACGCGAGCCTCAGCCGATCGCGCACCGCGAACGTCTCCGTCCGCATCTCGGCGAGCTTGCCGTTGGGGATCGCGACGATGGTGCGATCGAGCGTGCGGATGCGCGTCGAGCGCAGACCGATGCTCTCGATCGTTCCCATGATGGTGTCGATCTTCACGAAGTCGCCCTGGCGAAACGGCTCGTCGACGGCGATCGAGAACGCGCCGAAGACGTTCTCGACGGTCTTTTGCGCGGCCAGCGCGAACGCCAGGCCGCCGATGCCGAGGCCTGCGATGAGACTGCCGACCGGATAGCCCGCCTGCGACAGGATCGTCACCAAGCCGATGATGACGATCGAGATCTTGAGCACCTTGCCGCCGAGCGCGACGAAGGAGCGTGACGACAGCCGCTGGCTGGCCCATGCCGACGACGTGACCAGGTGGTCGGCGACGTCGATCGAGCGCAGCAAGATCCAGAAGATGGTTGCGAGGAACGATGCTTGGAGCACGTGGCGCGCGGTTGCCTCGGCGGCGGCCGACATCTCTGGCAGGGACAGCGCGAAGTAGCCGATGCCCAGCGCCCAGCCAGCGGTCAGCGGACCGCCCATGCGCGCGACGATCTCGTCGTCCCAGTGCGCGGTCGTGCGCGACGCCAGCCGGGCCAGCAAGCGGCGCGAGATCCAGCTCAGCAGCGCGCCGGCGACCAACGAGCCGGCGATCCAGATCAGAACCGCGAGCACGCCCCAGCTGAAGAGCGCCTGCACGCGGGTCGTGAGATCGACATGGGCGGGATGCACGCGCGAACGTTATCAGATCGGGCCCGCGCGCACAGGCCAACGCAGGCCGCTCCGTGGCTACGCCAACCTAAGCAACGTGCGCGAGCTTGTCGGGGTTCAGCACCGACCGCACGGCCGCGATCGCGCCGTCGACGATATCGAGCGTCACCACCCAGACGGTGCGCCCGTCGCGATGGTGGAAGACGGCCCCGGGCTGGCCGTTGACCCACGCCGGCGCGAACGACAACGCCATCGCCGCCGCCTGCTTGGCAAATCCAATCAAAGCGCGCGCAGCGCGCTCGCGCCCGACGATGGGCACCGGCGACGCGTGCACCTTGCCGCCACCGTCACCGTAGACCGCGGCGTCGGCGGCCAAGGGGCCCACCAGCGCCTCCTGGTCTCCGTCGCGGCACGCGGCGAAGAAGCGCTGGGCCAGCTGCTCGCGCTTCTCGCGCGAGCTCTCGAAGCGCGGCCGCCCTTCGCTGACGTGCGCGCGCGCCCGCACCAGGATCTGGCGGCAGTTCGCCTCGCTGCGCTCGACGATGCGCGCGATCTCGTCGAACTCGTAGCCGAACACCTCGCGCATCAGGAACACCGCGCGCTCGACCGGCGACAGCTGCTCGAGCAAGACCAGGAACGCCATCGACAGCGAGTCGGCGGTCTCGGCGTGGTCGGCGGGCGTCTGCTCGACGATCGGTTCGGGCAGCCACTGGCCGGGATAGGTCTCGCGCCGCACGCGCGCCGAGCGCAAATGGTCGATAGCTAACCTCGTCGTGATCGACGCAAGGTAAGAGCGAGGCGACTCGGCCACGGCTTCGGCGCCCGCCTGCTGGTAGCGCACGAAGGTCTCCTGCACCAGGTCCTCGGCCTCGGCCACCGACCCGAGCATGCGATAGGCGATTGAAAACAACAGGGGACGCAGGTCGTCGTGTTCGCTCATGCGGCTCTAGACGAGATCCTACCCCTTCCAGTGACATGTCACTGCGGATGTCCACCTTTCGTCTTGAGGAGCGAAAGGAGCTCATCATCATGAGAGTTTTCGTCACCGGAGCAACTGGCGCGATTGGATACTGGCTGATCCCCCAGCTCAAAGAACGCGGACACGAGATCGTGGCGAGCGTGCGGTCGACGGCCAAGGCCGACCGGCTGCGGGCGATGGGGGTGGAATCAGTGATCCTCGATCTTCTCGATCCGGCAGCGGTCCAGCTGGCAGTGTCCGCCTCCCGGGCCGACGCCATCATTCATGAGGCGACCGCGCTGGCGGGCGTCGCCAACCTCAAGCACTTCGACCGCAGCTTCGCACGCACCAATGAGCTGCGCACGCGCGCGACCGATCACCTGGTCTCTGCCGCGCGCGCGTCGGGCGTGCGCCGACTGGTGGCACAGAGCTACACCGGCTGGCCTTACGGGCGCGGCGGCACGCTGATCAAGACCGAGGACGATCCCCTCGACCCCTACCCCCTCCCGTCGATGCGCGAGTCGCTCGACGCAATCAAGCACCTCGAGCACGCTGTCGTCGGCGCGGGCGGGATGGCGCTGCGCTACGGCGCGTTCTATGGCGCACCCGATGACCCTATGCTGGCGCTGGTGCGCAAGCGGATGTTCCCGATCGTCGGCGACGGCGGCGGCGTCTGGTCGTGGGTGCATCTGGAAGATGCGGCGGCGGCGACCGTGCTCGCGATCGAGCGCGGCGCGAGCGGCGTCTACAACATCGCCGACGACGATCCGGCGCCCGCGCGCGAGTGGCTGCCGGCGATCGCCGAGCTGATCGGCGCGCCACCCCCCCGCCGCATTCCGCGCTTCCTCGCGCGCCTCTTCGCCGGCGAGGCAGTGGTGTCGATGATGACCGAGCTGCGAGGTGTGTCGAGCGCCAAGGCCAAGCGCGAGCTCGGCTGGACACCGCGCCACCCGACCTGGCGGCGCGGGTTCGCCGAGGCCTACGGCCACCTGGAGCCGACCCGCGCCGGCGGCGCACGCGTTGACACCACGCGCGCGACGACGCAGCATGCGGGCGCATGATAGGGAGCGTGCGGGCACGGGGACTGGTGGCAGCAGCGGGGATCGCGCTGGCGACGGCGTTTGGCGCCGGTGTCGCCGGCGCCGGGCCCGCCGCCGAGGCGCCGCACGCGGCTCCGGCGGCGACCACGATCGGCGTGCTCTACTTCGACTACGCCGGCAAGAACGCCGACCTTGCTCCGCTGAGCAAGGGGCTGGCGCAGATGCTCATCTCGGATCTCGCGGCCATCGACACGATCCGGGTCGTCGAGCGCGAGCGCCTGCAGGCCGTGCTCGACGAGCAGAAGCTCGGTCATGGCGGCAAGATCGACAGCCGCACCGCCGCGCGCATCGGCAAGCTGCTGGGCGCACGCTACCTGGTGCTGGGGACGTACTTCGATGCGCTGGGCGCGTTCCGCGCCGACGCGCGGCTGGTCGACGTCGAGACCGGTCAGATCGTGAAATCGATCGGCGCCAACGGCAAGGCCGAGGACTTCATCAGCCTGGAGCAGACACTGGCCGAGGGCCTGGGCAAGGCGGCGGCGCAGTTGCCACCACCGCCGACCGGCGCAGGGCGTAAGGAACGCGGGGGCGGGCACGGCGCCGGTGAGCACGGCGTCGCCAAGCCCCCGCGCAGCCTCAAGGCATCGACGGCGGTGACGTACGGCAAGGCGCTCGCGGCGGCCGACGTCGGCGATCGCAAGCAGGCGACCACGCTGTTCAAGTCGGTGCTCGCCGACCAGCCCGACTTCGAGCTGGCGCAGCGCGATCTCGACAAGTTGATTCAGTGATGCCGCGCTTGCTTCCAGTCTGGTCCCCTCCCCTGTCCGCGGGGGAGGGTTAGGGAGAGGGCAAGCCTTGCGGGATGCGAGGCCCGCGTGCCTCAGCTCTCGTAAGGTCTGCCCTCTCCCTAACCCTCTCCCGCGGACGGGAGAGGGGACCGGAAACAGAGAGGGGATCGGAAAGATCCTGGCGTCAGGCATGCGCACCGGCTCACTCGTGGCACTGCGCCGCGGCCTGCGCGTGCCCGAGCGCCTTCGCGCGACAGAAGGCTTCGTTGGACCCCTTGGGATCGTGCGCGCCGAGCGCGCGCCCCAGCTGAAACCAGCCGTCGGCGCCACCGGGGTAGTAGACGACCTGTTGCTTGAGATCCGCAGTCGCGGCGGTGAGATCGCCGGCGCGGCGGTGGGCCTCGGCGCGCACCAGGAACACGTTGGGATACGTCGGCTGCGCGTGCGCGATCTCGTCGAACGCCACCAGCGCCGCGGTCGCGTCCCCGCGGCGGAGCGCGAGCAGCCCGCGATTGAAGCGCGGCGCGAGATATGGCGGGAACGGCGGCTGCGGCTCGAGCTCGATCGCCTTGCGGTATTCCTCCTCGGCACGATCCAGCTTCTGCATCTTCTGGAGCGCATTGCCGAGCAGGTTGTGCGCCACGGCCGATCGCGGGCACCGATCCACCGCGTGCGCCGCGGCCTGCGCCGCCGCCTCGGGGTCGGCCGAGAGCGTCGCGCGCGCCTCGATCATCGAGCGCGCGGCGAGGCCGTCGTCGAGACCGCGCAACGCCGCGAGCCCGCGCGCGCGATCAGCGTCGGAGGCACTCGGCGCCAGGCTGGCGGCGGCGGACGCGAGTTCGCGCGCCTGCGACGCGGAGAGCCCGCCGCATTTCAACGGCCAGGGCGGCTCGTTGTCGGCCTGCAGAAACGGCGCGATGCGGGCCAGCGAGGCCGGGTCGGGCGTCTCAATGCTGGTTGCGCGGCGGTAGAACACACCGGCGACGACCAGGCCCACGAGCGCCACGCCGACGGCGAGGCCTTTCGACCCCGAACGCGGGCCCGCCACCGCCGGCCGCGACGGCACGGTGTGAGGGACCTCGGGTGGAGCGTCGTCCTGGCCCGCGGGCGGCGGCGGCAGAGCCACCGTTCCGCCGGTGGGCAGCGCCATCGTCGACGACGGCCGCGCCTGCGCCGACGTCGCGGGGGTTGACGTCGACTCTGACTTCGTCGCGATGTCGTCGGCGCGCGGTACGGCGCGCGCGCCGGTGATCGAGCCGCCGGCGAAAGGCGCCAGCAGATCGATCGTCTCGTCGGCGCTGCCGGGCCGCATCGCCGGATCCTTCGACAGCAGGCGGAAGATCGCGGCCTCGAGCGCGGGCGGGCGCGGCAAGCGCGGCGGCAGCGGTGGTGGTGCGACCGACGCGTGCGCATACAGCAAGGCGGTGATCGACTCGCCGGCGAACGGCGGCGACCCGCTCAGCATTTCGTAGAGCAGCACGCCCAGTGAGTAGAGATCGCTGCGCGCGTCGAGCGGGACGTTCGACGCCTGCTCGGGCGACATGTACACGGGCGTGCCGATGATCGCGCCCACCTTCGTGCGAAAGCCGGCCCCTCCCTGATCCAGCGAGCGCGCGATGCCGAAGTCGAGCACCTTGACGAAGTCGCGCTCGCCGTAGCCGTCGACGAGCATGACGTTGTCGGGCTTGAGATCGCGATGCACGACGCCGACCCGGTGCGCCGCGCCCAGCGCCTTGGCGACCTGCACGCCGATCGAAGCAACACGCTCCGCGGACAACGCGCCGCCGCGATCCAGCTCCTGGCGCAGCGACCGGCCCGCCAGGTACTCCATGGCCAGGAACGGCTGGCCGTCGATCTGTCCGAAATCGTAGACGCGCACCGTGTGGGGGTGCTCGATCGCGGCGGTCACGCGCATCTCGCGCTCGAAGCGCCCGACGGCGGTGGCGTCGGACGCCATCTCGCGATGAATCAGCTTCAGCACCGCCATGCGCTCCAGCGGATGCTGGCGCACGCGGTACACCGTCCCCATGCCGCCCGTACCCAGGCGCGCGAGCACTTCGTAGCGCCCCTCGGCCACCGTACGCCCGATCAGCGGATCCGGCTCTGCGCCCTCGTCCATCGATCCGTTCCCTCGCCACTCACTATCACGCTTCCGGGATTGCCGCCTCGATCTCGTTCGAGATCTCATCCAACCTGAAACGCTCCATGCGCTATAAACGGCGCATGTCTTCCGAACATAAAGCCATCCCGGCGCGCGAGGCGTTCGTCCGCCTGCGCGAGGGAAATAGCCGCTACACCCAGAACGTCCGCAGCCTCGACTCGATGATCAGCCACAGCCGGCGCGGCGATTTGAATCCGCAGACGCCGTGCGCGATCGTGCTCGGCTGCTCCGATTCGCGCGCGCCCGCCGAGATTGTCTTCGATCAGGGACTCGGCGATCTGTTCGTCATCCGCGTCGCCGGAAACATCGTCGCGCCGTCGCAGGTCGGCAGCGTCGAGTTCGCGGCCGAGCGCTTCGGCACGCGGCTGGTGGTCGTGATGGGTCACACCGGGTGCGGTGCGATCGACGCAGCCATCGAGGCGATGACCGGCGAGCACAGCGAGCACGGCGCATCGCGAAATCTGATGTCGATCGTCAACCGCGTCCGGCCGGGGATCCAGTCACTGATGTCGACCGACCTGGCGCGCGACCCAGTGCGTTTGCGCCGCGAGGCGATGCGCGCCAACGTGCGCGCTTCCGTGAACCAGCTGCGTCACGGATCCGACGTCATCGAGCGCCTCGCTGAGAAGGACGGCCTCGCCGTCGTCGGCGCCGAGCTGGATCTGGCCACCGGCGAAGTGACGTTCTTCGACGACGTCATCGAGCGATAGCGCCTCGCCCCGCGCGCCGCTGACGCAGCGCTCGACTGCGGCGCGCGGATTCCTTGAAGATTGCCGGTCGCGCCCGCCCTTGTTCGGGTATCGCGCCCCCCCGCGCGCTGAATTTCCGCCACGGAGGAATGATGAAGATACGCCGCGAGCTCGCCTGGCCACTGATCTGTGCTCTGTCCGCCTGCACGGCGGCAGTCGACGGGAACGGGGATGACGTGGGCGCGAGCGGCGGCGAGAGCGGCACAAACGGCGGCAGTGGCGGCGCGGCGACGGGTTCCGGCGGATCGCCGGCGGCGGGCGGTCGCAGCGGTGGCGGCGCGCCGCAGGGCGGTACGACCGGCGGGGCGGGCAGCGGCGGCACCGGGAACGCCACCGGCGGCGCCGGAACCGGCGGAAGGACCGGAGCGGCTGGTACGGGCGCAGGTGGACGAACCGGCACCGGCACCGGCGGCGCGGGCGGGACCGGTGGCGCGGGCGGCGCCACCAGCGGCAACGCGTCGATCTGCAACTTCGCGAGCGGCCTCAACGTCGCCTGGATCAACTTTGCCAACGACGTCCCCAACCCCAACAGCGGCGCATTCCAGACGCTGTTCCAGAACACCTTCGCCGCGGGCGGGCGCGTCGTGCGCTGGTGGTACCACACCAACGGAACGGTCACGCCGGGCTACGACGCGAACGGCCTGGCGCGGCCGATCACCGCGGCGGCGATCAGCGGGACGCAAGCCGTGCTCGCCGCGGCACACGCGGCCGGTGTCAGCATTAACCTGAGCCTGTGGTCGTTCGACATGTTGCAGGGAGGCGAGAACATCACCACCACCCTGCGCAGCAACAACCAGAAGCTGCTCACCGTAGATGCCAACCGGCAGGCGTACATCGACAACGTGCTCACGCCGCTGGTGACCGCGTTGCGCGGCAACCCCGGCCTCTACTCGTACGAGACCTTCAACGAGCCGGAAGGCATGACCACGCAGAACGGATGGACCGCCGCCGCGGGCGGCACCGAGGTCGACGAGAGTGCCATTCAACGCTCGGTGAACTGGTTTGCCGACGCGATCCACGCCGCGGATCCGGCGGCGCGCGTGACCAACGCAGCCTGGACGTTCAAGGCGTGCGCCGTCGGCGTCGCCGGCATGACCAACTACTACTCGGACGCCGCGCTGCTCGCGGCGGGCGGGCGGCAGAAAGGCGTGCTCGATTTCTACGAGGTGCACTACTACGCGATGAACGGCGCGCAGTACTCGTGCTACACGCACCCGGCATCGCACTGGGGGCTCGACAAGAAGCTGGTCATGGGCGAGTTCTTCGCGCGCACCACCGACGGGATCGCCACCAACGACCTCTACACGACGATCTATTCAGGCGGCTACAACGGCGCCTGGGCCTGGCAATACAACGACGGCAGCGCCGCCGTGAAGTGGCCCACGATGCAGGTGCCGATGCAGAACGTCTTCAACGCGCACAGCGCGGACGTCGGTGCTTGTCACTAAGCAGATGTCCGGATTGGCCGATTTTCCCGTCCTCGTCCTCGTCCTCGTCGCCGTGCTCGTCCTCGGGCGGGCGCCGCAGCTCGCAAGGTCTGCCCTCTCCCTAACCCTCTCCCGCGGATGGGCGAGGGGATCGGAGCTCACCTAGTGCGAAAGCTCGCGATCGCGTCTGTCGTCGTGACCGCTATGGCCGTGCTGCTGCTGTGGCGCGCGGGCGTGAAGAAGCCTTCAGCCGACGCGCTGGAAACCGCCGCGTCTACCCCCGCGCCCGTCCCCGCCGCCGACACAGCCCCAGCCCTGTCCTCGCCGTCGCGCCGCGGCCGCCCGGCGCTGACCACGGCGCAGATCGCGACGCTCGACGAGGCGGTGCTGATGGCGCGCCTGCGCGAGCTCAGCGCGACCGACTCCGCACAGGCAGTCGAGCTCGCACGCACCGGCAACCGCCGCTTCCCCGACAGCGCCGATGCGCCCGAGCGTTCCTCGATCCTGATTCACGCGCTCGCCAACCTGGGTCGCGTGCGCGAGGCGCGCGGCGAGGCCGAGCAGATGGTGAACCACTACCCCGACTCGGACTGGGTACGCGAGATCGAGGGCTACTCGGGCGCGCACCGCCACCGCAATCTGCACGTCAGCGATGCGGGCGTGGTGACAACGGACTAGAGAAGGCCTCGGGCCTCGGGCCTCGGGCCTCGGGCCGGATCGGAGATCCGGGTCTGCGCTTTCTCTGAGGCCTGAGGCCCTCGCCATGATGACTTCAGCGCACCGACGCCGGCGCATCCGCGGCCGTGGAAACCGGAACCGGTGTCTCTCGACGCGCCGGCTCGATCGCCAGCGTCCGCTCTTCCTCTTCCATGTCGTTCGTGAGACAGGTCGCCAGCGACGCCAGCGCCGCCGCGAGGCCGGGCAGCTCCGACTGCGCCATCGCCTGGCGGTGAAGGTGCGCCAGACCCTCGCGCTGCCGCTCGTGATCGCGCAGGAACCAGGCGGCACGCTGCGCGCGCAAAGGTCCCCCGTCCTCGAGGATCACCGCCAGCGCCCGCTCCTCGAATTGAAGATGGACTTCCACCGTCCGGCGGATGCGGCTGATGGCATCCGGCAACCGTGCAGCCGCCCGCTTCTTCCCCCCCAAAGCCCTCTCCGCTACGCCCCGCGCCTTGTCGAGCAGCACCCGGATCTTCTCGTGCTGGAGGACCAGGCATTGCTTGGCAGCGTCTGCGTCGAGATGCCGACCCGACAGTGCTGGAATCATGTCCATGTTGTCTGTCCAGTACCCCCGGCCCCGCCGGATCAGGCAGCTGCCGCGCAGTGTCGAGGAATACGTTGGACCGCCGCCTCAACCCTGCACCCTTCCTGTGATCCCAACCCCATGCTGTTCCCCCTTATGCTCGACGATGACCGCGCCGATCACGTTTTCGGCGCGTCACCAGCCGTTTCCAACGTTCCCAGAACGGACGAGCGGCCACATCTTCCCCATCTCATTGGTCCGACCGTGGCGCGAGGGGCGCGGGACACCACGCGCCCCCGTCTCGTGTAGGCTAAGCCGCATTCGAAAGGGGGCCCATGTTCTCAACGCGAGGTGGTTTGCTGGCCGGAGCGATCCTTTGCATTGCCGCAGCGCTCGGTCCGAGCTCTGCCCGCGCTGACGACGCTATCAAGGTCGGCCTGATCCTCGAATCCTCGGGCCCGTTCGCGTCGCAAGCGCGCCAAATCGCCGACGGCGCCAAGGCATACCTCAAGGCGCACGGCGACACCGTCGCGGGCAAGAAGATCGAGCTCATCCTCAAGGACACCGGCGGCGCCGCGCCCGACGTCGCCAAGCGCCTGGCGCAGGAGTTGGTCACACGCGACAAGGTGCAGTTCCTGGGCGGATTCGTGCTCACGCCCAACGCGCTCGCGGTCGCGCCGGTGGCGACGCAGGCCAAGGTGCCGACGATCATCATGAACGCGGCGACGTCGATCATCACCACCAAGTCGCCGTACATCGCGCGCGTCTCGTTCACGCTGCCGCAGGTCACGGCGCCGCTGGCCGAGTGGGCGGCGAAGAACAAGATCAAGCACGTCTACACGCTGGTCAGCGACTACGGCCCCGGCAACGACGCCGAGGCGGCGTTCAAAAAGGTCTTCACAGCGCACGGCGGCGAGATCGTCGGCTCGGTGAAAGTGCCACTTCGGAACCCCGATTTCTCGCCGTTCGTCCAGCGCATCAAAGATGCGAAGCCGGAAGCTGTGTTCGTGTTCGTCCCGGCGGGCGAGGCGTCGGTCGCCTTCATGAAGTCCTTCGCCGAGCGCGGACTGGACAAGACCGGCGTCAAGCTGATCGGCACCGGCGATCTCACCGACGACGACGTGCTGACCGCGATGGGCGAGCCCACGCTGGGGGTGATCACCTCGCACCACTACTCCGCGGCCCACGAGTCGCCCGAGAATGCCGCGTTCAAGAAGGCTTACGCCCAGGTCGCGGGCACCAGCTTGCGCCCCAACTTCATGGCGGTGGGCGGCTGGGACGGCATGCACCTGATCTACGAGGTGGTGAAGAAGCTGGGCGGCAACGTCGACGGCGACAAGGCGATGGCGTTCATCACCAGCGGCGTGACCATCCAGAGCCCGCGCGGAACGATCTCGATCGATCCGACCACGCGCGACATCGTGCAGGACGTCTACATGCGCAAGGTGCAGAAAGTCGGCGGCCAGCTTTACAACGTCGAGTTCGACAAGGTCGCCCACGTGAAAGATCCGGGAAAGAGCTAGGCCGGCGCGCCGCGCGTGCGAACCCTGATCGGCGTTCTCTTCGACGGTGTCGCCTACGGTAGCCTGCTGTTTCTGATCAGCCTGGGCCTGTCGGTGACGATGGGCCTGATGAACTTCGTCAACCTGGCCCACGGCGCGTTCGCGATGATGGGCGGCTTCCTGTGCGTCGCGCTGATGCGCCGCTTCGGGATGTCGTTCGGGCTGACGCTGCCGCTGGTGTTCGTCGCGATCGGCGCCGCCGGCGCGGTGCTCGAGCTCGCGCTCTACCGCCGGCTCTATCGCGCGAGCGCGCTCGACCAGGTGCTGTTCACCATCGGGCTCACGTTCATGGCCGGCGCGGCGGCGACCTGGCTCTGGGGGCCGTCGCAGCAGCCGATCGAGCTGCCGCCGTCGCTGCGCCACCAGATCACCGTGCTGGGCATCGACCTCGGCGCCTACCGGCTGTTCCTGGTCGCGTTCGTGGTGGTGCTCACCGCGGCGATGGGCCTGGGCATCGCGCGCACGCGCTTCGGCGCGCAACTGCGAGCCGCCGTCGACAACCCACGAGCCGCGGCGGGCATGGGCATCAACGTCGGCCTGCTCTTCAGCATCACCTTCGCTCTCGGCGCGGGGCTCTCGGGCTTGGGCGGCGCGCTCGCAATCGACGTCCTCGGACTGGATCCGACGTTCGCGCTCAAGTACATGGTCTACTTCCTGCTGGTTGTGGTCGTCGGTGGCCCGGGATCGATCCGCGGCTCGCTGATCGCAGCGCTGGTGCTAGGAGTGGCCGACGTCGCCGGCAAATACTACGTGCCCCAGCTGGGCGGCTTCATCATCTATGCGTCGATGATCGTGCTGTTGGTACTATTTCCCCACGGGTTGCATGGCCGCCGCGCCTGAAGCAGAAACGCCGGGGGTCGCGCGGCCCCGCTGGCATCCGGCCGAGCTCGCGTTCTGGATCGCGCCGGTCGCCGCGTTCTTCGCCTTCCCGGATCGGCGCCTCTTGCTGAGCCAGATCTTCGTCTACGCCCTGTTCGCGCTCTCGCTGGACCTGGTGCTCGGCTACGCGGGGATCTTGTCACTTGGGCACGCAGCATTCTTCGGCACCGGCGCGTACACCGCAGCGCTGCTGGCGCAGCACGGATGGACCGAGCCCTTGTCGGGGCTGCTCGCGTCCGGCGCGGTGAGCGCGGCGTTCGGACTGCTCGTATCGCTGCTGGTCGTGCGGGGAAGTGATCTCGGGCGCCTGATGGTCACGCTGGGCGTTGGCCTGCTGATGTACGAGGTCGCGAACCAGACGTCGTCGCTCACCGGTGGCGTCGACGGCCTGGGCGACCTGCCGATCGGCGCGCTGTTCGGCAAGATCCGCTTCGGCCTCGACGGGCGCGCCGCCTGTGCTTACAGCTTTGCGATCCTGCTCGGCGTGTTCCTGCTCGCGCGACGACTGGTGCAGTCACCGAACGGGCTCGCGTTGCGCGGCATCCGCGAGAACGTGCGCCGCATGCCCGCCATCGGAGTCGATGTGAATCAGCGCCTGCGCGTGGTCTTCGCGATCGCCGCCGGCGTCGCTGGGATCGCCGGTGCGGTGATGACCCAGACCACGCAGCTCGTCGGTATCGATTCGCTCGGGTTCCAGCGCTCCGCCGAGGTCCTGATAATGCTGGTGTTCGGCGGCGCTGGGCGGCTCTACGGCGCGCTGGTCGGCGCGACGGTGTTCATCGTCGCGCAGGACGCGCTCGCGGGCATCAGCCCCGACTACTGGCAGTTCTGGCTCGGCGCCGTGCTGGTGGTGCTGGTGCTGATCGCGCGCGGCGGGCTGCTGGGCGCGCTGGATGCGCTCCGCCGGCGCGTGAAGAGGAGGCGCTGAGATGGCGAGCGCTCTCCAGACCCGCGACCTGCGCCGGCGCTTCGGCGCCTTCACCGCGGTCGATGGCGTCTCGCTGGACATCGAGGCCGGTGCGCGTCACGCGGTCATCGGCCCGAATGGCGCCGGCAAGACCACGCTCATCAATCTGATCACCGGGACGATACGCCCCGACGGCGGCGACGTGCTTCTGGGCGGCGAGCGCGTGACCAGGGTCGCGCCGTACGCACGCGTGAAGCGCGGGCTCGCGCGCACGTTCCAGATCAACACGCTCTTCCCGCAACTGACCGTCGCCGAGTCGGTGGCGCTGGCGATCGGCGAGCGCCGCGGCCACGGACGGAGCTGGCTGCGTCCGGTCGCCGCGCAGCGAGCGGTGCTCGACGAGGCGCGCCAGCTGCTGCGATCGTTGCAACTGGAAGGTGACGCGGCGGTCACCACGCGCGAGCTCCCCTACGGCAAGCAGCGGCTGCTCGAGATCGCGCTCGCGCTGGCGACGCGCCCGCGCGTGCTGCTGCTCGACGAACCGGCGGCCGGCATCCCCTCGGGCGAGAGCCAGCAGCTGATCGAGACCATCGAGCGGCTGCCGGCGGAGATGGCGATTCTGCTCATCGAGCACGACATGTCGCTGGTTTTTCGGTTCGCGCGCCGGATCACGGTGATGGTCGCCGGGCGCGTCCTGACCGAAGGCAACCCCGCCGAAGTCGCCGCCGACCCGCGCGTGCGCGAGGTCTACCTGGGCGAGGAGCGGCATGTCTGATCTGCTGCGGCTGGAGGCCGTCACCGCCGGCTACGGCGACGCTGTCGTGCTCGACGAAGTGTCGCTGGGGTTGGAGCAAGGCGGCAGCCTGGCGCTGCTGGGCCGCAATGGCGCCGGCAAGACCACGCTGGTCCTCACGATCATGGGCTTCACGCGCGTCCGTGGCGGGCGCCTGCGCTTCGACAATCGCGACCTCGGCGCGATGGCGAGCCACCGCCGGGCGCGCGCCGGGCTCGGCTGGGTGCCGCAGGAGCGCTGGGTATTTCCTTCGCTCACCGTCGAGGAGAACCTGACGTCGGTCGCGCGCCCCGGTCACTGGGACCTCGGGCGCGTGTTCGCTCTTTTTCCCCGGCTCGAGGAGCGGCGCCGCAACCGTGGCAACCAGCTGTCGGGCGGCGAGCAGCAGATGCTGGCGATCGGGCGAGCGCTGATGCTGAACCCGCGCGTGCTGCTGCTCGACGAGCCGATGGAGGGCCTGGCGCCGATCCTGGTACAGGAGCTAGCGGGAGCGATCCGCAGAATGGTCGACGAGAGCGGCGTGGCGCTGGTACTGGTCGAGCAGCACGTGCGCGTGGCGCTGGGATTGACGGCCCGGGCGATCGTGCTCGAGCGAGGGAGAGTCGTGCACGAGGGGGGGAGCGCGGGGTTGCTGGGGGATCCGGAAGCGCTCGGGCGCTTGGCGGGGGTGTCGCTTTGAGTCGCCGATCACGTCAACGTCAACGTCAACGTCAACGTCAACGTCAACGTCAACGTTCACG